>Ga0247611_10010548_pt1 | contig 10843 bp, 7 predicted proteins | sample 177DNAGHGhighgp2_FD_192422 | JGI IMG/M metagenome (GOLD analysis project Ga0247611, IMG submission 192422) | Sheep rumen microbial communities from Palmerston North, Manawatu-Wanganui, New Zealand - 1770 DNA GHGhigh gp2 | ecosystem: Host-associated > Mammals > Digestive system > Stomach > Rumen ... | reverse complement strand
ACATTGTGATTGAGTATCCAAGAGATTGCGTTTCATCTCTACCACCTGCAGTTCAGGTTTCTCGAATTTCTTTTTTCCTTCCATAATTGTATAAACTTTAAAGGGTTAATATAAAATTAAATTTGTACATTATTCAATGTTTCAGCGAGCAAAGTTACAAAATATTATTCACGTTTTATGGATAAAGCATTTTTACCCCCCCGATTTTAACAAAGATTAACCTTATTTGTTAAAAGAAGAATAAGCCGTGCTGAGTTTCTCGTCATAACACTTCTGTGCGTATGCCGGTCCGTTATAGAGACGGGAAGGGGCGAAGAAATGCCCCTTCCCTAGGGAAAAAGCATTAAAATAGTTAAAAGTCACTAGAAAAATAACATTAACTATTGTATAAGTCGCTGGAAAAATGTATCTTTGCATGCGAAATACAATATTATTATGGCACTTAGAAGAAGAATAGCAGAGACATTAAAGGAGTGGAAAGACCGTCCGAGCCACAAGCCGCTCGTTATAATGGGTATCCGCCAATGTGGTAAGACCTATATCGCCCAAAAGTTTGCTGAGGAGAACTACAAACATGTGGTTTACATCAACTTCTTCAAGCAAGAGGAAAGGAAGACGGCCTTTTACGGCTCTAAGGATGCTGATACCATCATCCTCAACCTGTCGGCTCAGATGCGCAATGCCAAGTTCGTTCCCGGCGAGACCTGCATTATTCTCGACGAGATTCAGGACTGCCCTGAAGCGCGCACAAGTCTGAAGTTCTTCAAGGAGGATGGTCGATATGACATCATTGCCACTGGCTCGTTGCTTGGTGTGCAGGGCTACGGACAGGATGAAAAAAAGAAGCGCACAAGAAAAGTTGCCAAGCAGAATAAGGGTAGTAATTCAGTTCCTGTGGGTTACGAGCAGATTGTCGAGATGTACCCGCTCGACTTTGAGGAGTTCCTTTGGGCTAACAATATGAGCGAGGAAATCATCGATGTGCTGAAGCGTTGTCTGGAAGAGGAGAAACCTGTACCAGAGGGCATCCATGTGGCTATGAAAACGCTGCTGTACCGTTATGTTGCCGTAGGCGGGCTTCCTGCTGCCGTCAATGCCTTGATAGAGACGGGGAACATGAATGAGGTGAATGAGGTCTGGAAATCCATCCTCAAGGAGTATCGTTCAGATATGGTGAAGTATGCTGAGGATAAGGACAAACCCCACATCCGAGCCTGCTTCAATGCCATCCCTAAGCAACTTGCCAAGGAGAACAAGAAGTACCAGTACTCTAAAGTAGAGAGTGGCGGTCGTGGCGTGTTCTACAAAGACTCGCTGCAATGGCTGGAAGATGCTGACATCATTCGCCGATGCTACAACTCAAACATTACAGGCCTGCCATTGGAAGGCAACGCGATAGATAATATTTTCAAGGTCTATACTGCCGACATTGGTATGCTCGTTGCAATGTTGGGCGGTGCTACAAGGGCCGACATTCTGCAAGGCAATCTGGGTGGTTTTAAGGGAGCCATCTACGAGAATCTGATGGCCGATACGCTTATCAAGAAAGGCCAAAGCCTTTACTACCTTCAGAAAGACTCTGGTATGGAGCTGGATTTCCTTATCCGCTACAAAGGCGAGTGCGTGCCTGTAGAGGTGAAAGCCAAAACCGCACAGGCCAAGAGCATCTCCACCGTCAGGAAACATCCTGAGAAATACGGGGTGAAGCATTTCATCAAGTTTGGCGACTACAACATAGGCCGCGACGGCGATCTCCTGACACTCCCCACCTATATGCAGTTCCTGCTCGATCTTGAACCAGAGTTACAATGTGTCTGACACGTTGTGAGCATAAAAACATAGTCGCCCGAGCCGTTTTTTGATTTAAATGATTGATTTCATGCATGGTGATGGCGGCTATGTTTGGCTAAAACCATGCCGCTACTGTGCCGCTTCCCTGCCGCCCTTGCGGAGACGGAGATAGTAGCCGCGGTCGTTCTTGTTCTTCACGCGCTGCCATTTCAGCTTCTTCAGGGCTTTGCCAAGGTTGGTGAGGTTGGGGATGTCGGCAGATTTCAGGTGTTTGCCGAGCTCCTGTTGGATGGCGGTGGCAGTCCAGAAGTATTCGCGCTTGTGCTGGGCGACGGGCTCGAAAATCTCCGTGAGCACCAGTTCTGGTGCCGACTCCTGCTGATACTGACGGTTGTGAGCCTGGATCTCCCGCTCGTCGTCGCTGGTGAACCAATAGACACAGTCAGGGGCGCGCAGTTCTGCAACGGCTTGGGCGAACATCTGTTTGTACGGGATGCGTCCGCTCATGTCGACCTTGCCCGTCACCTCGACGCAGAGGTATCGGCGGGTGCCGTCGCCAGAGGGTAGGGGCGTCACGTCGTTCGTCGTGGCGATGAACGAGCAGAGACGGGGCGTCAGCGTGTACTGGTCTGAGCGCATTTTCCGCGTCTGCACTTCCTTCTCCGTCAGTAGTCGCTTGATCTTCGCCTGCTCACGCGGGGTCTTCGAGTCGTACTCGTCGATGTTCACCAGCCACATGCGGCCCAGCACGCGCTCCACCTGTTCGGCATTATCCATCTTGATATCCTTCATGTAGTACTCGTGCATCGACGGGGGCAGGATATGGTTGCAGAACTGCGTCTTCAGATAGCCCTGTTCGCCGATGAGCATCGGCACCATCGAGTTGCCGTAGTCGCGGTTCAAGTTCAGCGCCTGGGCCACCATCGCGAGGAACCAGCGGTGGAAGTACTTGGGCCAGTGCTCATAGCTCGTCGGCAGCCGATGGGCGAAGTCCTCGATGTAATTGCACTTTCCGTCCCACTTGCCGCAGCCGGCGAGGAACTCATGGATGGGGTTGTAGTCCTTGACGTGTGCACTCTCGACGTAGGTTCGGATGTCATTCATCCAGCTCTCGCCGCCCTCCTTCATCTCCTCGACGACGAGACTCTTCAACTCCCTGTCCGTCAGCGGTTTCCACTGCTGGAAGCGCAGGTCGTTGGGACGGAACTCTACGACCTGCTTCACCACGTTGTAGCGTAGCTGGTAGCGGCGGCTGAGGAAGTCCTCGATGCTCCGCATGATGCGCTCCTTCTCGTTCATCTGCGACAAGGGGCGCCCGTTGTACGGCTTCTTGTAGGCATTGCGGAAGGTCTTGCGGATCAGGTCTGTGCCGAGCGGCTTGAAGCGGGCGTTCCATGAGGTGCGCACCACGCAGCCCTCCTCCTGCAGGCAGCCCTTGGCGCAGTAGTCGGCCAGCGCCTGAAGACAGGCTTTCATGTCCGTCGGACAGTCGTCGAGCGCCTTCGACAGGCAGGTCTGGAACTCCAGGTCAATGCGCTCGTACTCCTCTGATTCAGGGTGCCACACCACCTGCCCGTCGTCGTCGGCCTTCGTTCCCTCATAGTCCTGCAAGGGGTCCGCCACCTCGCGCACCACGGGCAGTACCAGGGCGTCGGGGTTGTAGTACAGCTGCGGATCGTAGCTCATGCGGCATCCTCTCGTCAGCCGTGTCTCGCCCACCGTCAGGTTGCACATCGCGAGCGACGTGTAGAGCCGCGCCGCGTTCTCACGGGCATCCTTCAGAAACGCCAGATAGTCGTCGGCGTCGAGGCCTTTCGCCTTGTATTCGCACCTGACGACGACCTTCAGTGTCACGCCGCTCACGCCTGCGAAGGCCAGCACCGTGAAAGGTATCTGGCTCACTCGGCGGCGCATCTCGCCGACCTCGCGGATGCCCTGCGGACAAGGGATGTTGAGCAGCACGAGACCCGTGAACGACTTGGGGCTGTTGAAGCCCTCGCGCCCGAAAGTGGCCGAGAAGATGAGGTAGGGCAGGCGGTCGCTGTCCTTCAGTAGAAAACGGGGCGCGCCCTGCTGCATCGCCAGCCGCGACTGCAGGGCGATGGCGGCGATACGGCTGGCCGCCTCCTGGGTCTTCGGCGAGCGTATACGCTCCACAACGGCACTGAGCTCTGTGCTGACGGGCATGCCAAGCTCGCCCGCCTTCGTATTGACTTTCGTTATTTTCATCTTTTGGTTATCAGTTGTTCATATTCCCTGCAAAGGTACGAAAAAGTTTTGGAATATGCAAGTTTTCGGCCAATTATTACTGAGTCGTTGGCACTCGTTTCCGGCGTTTGTGAAAGGTTAGCGTAAAAGTTGTTGCAAGTGCCTGTATTGAAGGGGTTTAGATAGACTTAACCATCGTTTGCCTATACTCAAATACCCATTTGCCTATACTCAAATACTCTTTTGCCTATACTCAAAAGCCAGAACAATTTTTATATAGGGTGCATGGTAGCGGCATAGTAACGGCATGGTATTTGATAAATATAGCCGTCTGTATGCTTTTGGTTTTCAGGATGATAACCTAAAAAACGGCACAGACGGCTATGTTTTACTTGTTTTTATACGCTTCCTGCTATAGTGCCTTCTTCGGCCTTACCAGTTCTTACGGATGAGGCGGACTTCTGAGTTCAGTCCGCTGGGTACGGGATCCCAGTCTCCGTAGGTGGTGCGGCGGTAATTGATGTCGACCACGTTGATCTCCTCCATCTTGCGCCACTTCACGCCTTGACGGTCGAGGTCGGCGATGCGGTTGGCGGGCAGGTTGGTCACCTCGATGCGGATCTCGTTCATGCCGGCTTTCAGGCTATTTTTGCAGTCGAGTACGAAAGGTACGCTCCAGGCGCAGCCGATGAACTGGCCGTTGATGTAGACACGGGCTGACTCCCGGACATCGCCGAGCTCAATCTGCCAGTTGGCGTTGGCCTCTGCTTTGGAGAGACGGATATGCGTGGTGTAGACGCCTGTGCCCATCGTCACCTTTGCGCTGTCGTCATCGAGCGTATCCCAGGTCTGCAGGTGGTCGAGGGCGAAGGATTTGTTGACCTTCGGTGCTTCGTCGATGAAGGAGAGCGTCCATGGGCCGATGAGAGGCATTGGACTAGTATAATTTGTAGTCCTGGTTTGACTAGCCTGACTGGTATTCTCTCTCTCAGAATATGTCTGCAGGATCATTGATTCTCCGGAGCGCAGGCAAATCTCTATGCTGTCGCCGGCCATGGAGGCTGGTGTGATGTCGCCGTTCAGCGGGTTGAACCATACGGCATCCTTGAAACTGACGGCCAGTGGTTCGACGGTGTGGATGTCGTTGGGCGAGAGGTTGGCGATGAAGTAATGGTAGCCTGTGTCGTTGCGGCGGCGAATGGCCTTAAGACCGCACTCTGTCTTGATGGCCTCAGGACGGGCGGCAGTCTGGAGGTCGGCGGCTCGCGTACCTATTATAATATGTGCCCCTTGGGCTTTCAGCTGTTCAATATGAGTCTTCACGTTTTCGGGCATCATGCGGCACTCAGGGATGACGAGTCCCTTGTATCGGGTGCCGGCAGCCGTCTGGAGCATGCCGTCCTTGAAGACTGTCGTCAGCAGCAGACGGTCGGAGATGTAGTCGCAGTCGAAACCTGCACGGTCGATGTCGAGGATGGCCTTGATGAACTCAGGTGCGAGCTGGCCCATCTTGTGGATCGAGAACTGCATGAGCAACTTGTCGGTCTGCTTCTGCCACATGTCGCGGACGGGGAGGTAGACGAGGAAGTCGTTGTCGGGCTGTCCCCACTGCAGGAAACTCTGGCAGCGCTCCACGTACTGCATGAAGTACGGAGCGTCTCGCCAGATGGAATTTGTCGGGCTCATATCAATACTCGCATAGAACTTCCATCCTGGCCAGGGATCATTCTTCGGCGAATAGCAGGTGCCGTGGAAGAACATGTGGTTGACTCCGGCGCAAAACATCAGATCAATGTCGGGTTTCATTTGCGAGAGTGACGTGCGGAAGTGTTCTGTCAGCCAGGTGAAGGTCTCGCTCGATGTGAAGGGCTTGCCACAGATGTGGGCTGCCGACGGCGCATATTTCAGCATCGAGAAGTCGGAGTCATTTTTTCGCGTCTTGCCGGGATCCTGACGGAGGCCTTTGATGCCGAAGTCGGAGAGTCCGAAGCCTTCAATCTCCGGGATGTCGACGGCGGCGTAGCAGTCGATGAGGTTGGCGGGTGAGCCGTGGGCCTGGTTGCGGGTGATGGCTCCGTGGCTGTGGGCCCAGGCCGTCCATTGGTTCGTGAAATTCTCCAAGAGCAGGTCGCCGAGTGTCTCACGGTAGTCGCTGACAATCTTCGGGTCGCCGTCGCGCAGCTGTCGCAGGTAGTGTTCCAACTGATAGCCCCGGCGCTGCTCGAACTCCCGGAAGAGCGTGGGCGTCCATGTGGCGGCCTCCACTTCGTAGGAGTCGTTGAAGAACGTGTGGGGGTAGGGGGTGCCGGTGCGCTCGAAGGCTGCCTCGATATGCTGGAGGTAGTGGCTGACGGCATCCTTGTCAAAATGATCGATGACCAGTCCTTCGCCACCAGGAGCGGCGCGCTTCACCTTCATCACACCATGGCGCAGCCAGACGGCCACCACCTCCCAATGAGCGTTGGCCATCTCTTTCAGTTCGAGTTTCAGGGTCTTGCGGAGTGACTTGTTGGAGGCTGTGGCGATGCGGGTCTTCAGTTCTTCTGCCGGTGACCACGTGAGTCTGCCCTCGCTGACATAGGCAGTCACGTCGTAGGGTCTGCCCTGCCAGTAGGCCATCACCTTGTTGAGACGACAGTAGGGCCGTTCCTTCTCCGGTGCAGAGAGGTCAAAGTTTTCGACGGTGCCGCCGACGAATGTTGTATCGACGAACACGGCCTTGCAAGCACTCTCCTCCAATGGTACCCACGGACCGCCGAAGGGCCAGCCTGTGCCAGTGGACATGTCAACCTCGATACCCAGGTCGCGGCCGTTCTGCTGAACTTCGCGCAGCATCTCCATCCAGCGGTCGGAGAGGTAGGGGATGTTATTGGCCTGATTGCCTTGCACACCGTAGATGGGGGTGATTTCGAGGGCGCCGATACCATGACCGGCATACTGCTCCATCGTCCACCGCAGGTTCTCCTTGTCGACGGCCGAGCCCAGCCACCACCAACGGGCTCCGGCCTTGGCCTCGGGTTTTACCTCGGGCCACTGTTGGGCAAAAATGGCCATGGTAGCGAGTACCATGGCCATCATTATGAAGACCTTTTTCATAGGTTATTCAATGACTACAAGTGCATCGTCTTCCATCACACTCTCACCAATCTTTACGCAGATGGCGGTTACCTTACCGTCCTTCTCTGCTGCCAGGTTGTTGGCCATCTTCATGGCTTCGAGCACGATGACAGTATCACCGGCCTTCACCTCGTCGCCTTCAGCCACCAGAATGTCGGTAATCACACCGGGCAGGGGAGCCTTTACGGCGTTTGCCTTGTTGACAGCACCCTTGTCGGCTTTAGGAGCATCGTCGGTGGTGGCGGCTGTAGCAGCCTTCACCACAGGCTTCTTCTTCTCAGGCTCGGGCTGCTTCTCCATTTCAACTGTGTACTCTTCACCGTTGACGGTCAGGGTGGCGATGTTGTCAGTGATGTCACCGACCACTACCTCATACTTATTACCATTGATGGTATATTTGTATTCTTTCATATCGGACAGTGTTTAGGGATGTTGTGTGAATGTCTGTGCATAGCCGTTCCACTGTGTAGGATGGGCACTGATGGTGATGATGCCCGGCTCTGCATCGTGAACGTTGTTGCCTAAGTGCTCGTGGAGCGCCAGGGCAATAGCTGCATATACTTCGTTGTTCATTCTGTAAACTGTAAACTATAAACTGTAAAAATTACATCGGGATATTTCCGTGCTTCTTGGCGGGCAGGCTGTCGCGCTTGGTAGCGAGCTGTGCCAGACCGCGGCAGATGCGGAAGCGAGTGTTGCGAGGCTCAATGACATCGTCGATGTAGCCATACTTTGCAGCCTGATAAGGATTAGCGAAGAGCTCGTTGTACTCGTCCTCCTTCTCAGCGATAAAGGCCTTCACATCCTCACCGGCCTCCTTCTTGGCCTTGGCTTCCTTGGCGTAGAGCACGGCGGCAGCACCGCTGGCACCCATCACGGCAATCTCGGCAGAGGGCCATGCATAGTTCAGGTCGGTGTGGAGCTGCTTCGAGCCCATCACGATGTGAGAACCACCGTATGACTTACGCAGGGTGACGGTGATCTTGGGCACCGTAGCCTCACCATAAGCATAGAGCAACTGGGCTCCGTGCAGGATGACGGCGTTGTACTCCTGACCTGTACCGGGCAGGAATCCAGGTACGTCGACGAGTGACACGATAGGAATGTTGAAGGCGTCGCAGAAACGAACGAAACGGGCACCCTTACGAGAGGCGTTCACGTCGAGCACACCAGCATAGCAGGTCGGCTGGTTAGCTACGATACCTACACTCTGGCCGTTGAAGCGGGCAAAGCCGACAATGATGTTCTTGGCGAACTTGGGCTGTACCTCGAAGAACTCACCATCGTCAGTGATGGCAGCGATGACCTTGTACATGTCGTAGGCCTCGTTGGGGTTCTCGGGGATGATCTCGTTCAGGCTATCCTCCATGCGGTTGATGGGGTCGTTGGTGGCCTTGAAGGGAGCGGTCTCCATGTTATTCGAGGGGATGTAGCTCAGCAGGGTCTTCAGCATCTGCAGACCTTCCTCCTCAGTAGCAGCGGTGAAGTGGGTGACACCCGACTTCGTGGCATGTACTGAGGCACCGCCGAGGTGCTCCTGGTCGATGTCCTCACCAGTAACGGTCTTCACCACCTTCGGGCCTGTGAGGAACATATATGAGGTGTTCTCCATCATCAGCGTGAAGTCGGTGAGGGCGGGGGAGTAGACAGCACCACCTGCGCAGGGACCGAAGATACCGGAGATCTGGGGAATGACACCCGATGCAAGGATGTTACGCTCAAAGATCTCTGCATAGCCAGCCAGTGCGTTGATACCCTCCTGGATACGAGCACCACCCGAGTCGTTGATACCGATAACGGGAGCACCCATCTTCATGGCCATGTCCATCACTTTGCAGATCTTCTGCGACATCGTCTCAGAGAGTGATCCTGCGTGAACGGTGAAATCCTGTGCGAAGATGAATACCAGACGGCCGTCGATGGTACCGGAACCGGCTACCACACCGTCGCCGAGGAACTGCTTCTTCTCCATACCGAAGTTATGGCAGCGATGCTCCTTGAACATGTCATATTCCTCGAACGATCCTTTGTCGAGCAGCATCTCAATACGCTCACGGGCTGTATACTTACCGCGGTCGTGCTGCTTCTGAATAGCTTTCTCACCACCACCGAGACGGGCCTGTTCGCGCTTCTCGATGAGTTGCTTGATCTTGTCTAATTGCTTGCTCATTGCTTTATTATAATTATCAATTGTCTATTTTCAATTATTAATTTATTCCGGGTGCTCACAGAGTTCGGTGAGGATACCACAGGTAGACTTCGGGTGGAGGAAGGCGATGTTTAGGCCCTCTGCACCCTTGCGGGGAGCCTGGTCGATGAGACGGACACCCTTCTCGCTGACCTCGGCAAGGCCATTGGCCACGCCGTCCTCAACGCAGAAGGCCACATGGTGTACACCCTTGTTGCCCTTGTCGAGCCATTTCTGGATGGTGCTCTCGGGTGATGTCGGTTCTAGCAGTTCCAGCTTCACCTCGCCGCAGCGAAGGAAGGCGGTCTTCACCTTCTGGTCCTCTACTACTTCTGTTGCATAACACTCCAAGCCTAATACGTCCGTGAAGTACGGCAGGCTCTCTTCGATGCTCTGGACGGCGATGCCCAGATGCTCAATGTGGGAAATCTTCATATCTTTTGATATTAAAAATGAATACTGTTATTATAAATAATGTGCAAAGTTACGCAATTAACTCCATATAGCGAAGAATACTTTGTTTTTTTTGACTTTTTTATATAAAAATAGAGATTGCCGTCGTGAATGGGCGGCAATCTCATGAGATTATCGAAGTTATTTGTTGTGTTTTAATAGAAGAGATCCTGGAAGATCAACGATGCTTCTCCTGCTCGGAACCAGTCACGTCTTGCGTTCATATCTGTAGCCCACTCCAAGAAACCGGGATAGGCGTTCTTGATGCTTTTTCCCTCCTTCGGGTATTTGAAGTTGTGGGGCACGATGATGATATAGGGCGATTTACCGCGCTCTGGCATCTTGAAACTCTTGCCTGTCGTCACGTTTTCAATAGTGATGCCTCGCAAGTACTCCTCGATGGACTTGGAGGATGTGACATTATAGAGCTGAATAGATTTTGTTGGCTGTCCTGAGACGGTGTTGATGAACGTCTTTTCTGGAATACCGAGAATGCCGTGAATCTCTCTGTCGTTAATGGGTGCGCCATCCAATCCATGCAGGATAACGTTGTCCTGGGCACCGCAGGCCAATACACCGATACTAATAGTGTTGTTGTTGATGCGCTCGGCATAGAGTACCACGTCGTTCATGTCGTAATCGGCTGCTTCTGGACGGTCCTCAAAACACATGAGATAGGCAGCGCCTATGAAGTCGGGAATCATCGTCTCCTCAATAATCTTAGTACCCTGCTTGACTTCAATGATCATATCGCAGAAATTACAGTCGGCACCGTCCTCAAAACACATATAAGTGTGGTTGTTGGCACTGAACATACCGATGCGCGGGCTTGTCCAATCCATGCCGTTTGTTGTACCGCCTTCCTTCACCTGTGTATCCTTGCCGTTTGGAGAAATAGCAATGGTTTGCTTGTTGCCTTTGTCGATGGCTGTGTAATAATGTCCGAAGAGATGGTTGACCTCGTAGTTCAATCTTCCGTCTCCATATGTGCAGCCGCTTTTGCAACTTTCCATAGAATTTGCGAAATTCTTGCGATTGAGGAATCCTATCATATAGCCCTTGGGAATAGCAACACTAACAGCCACT
>Ga0247611_10010547_pt1 | contig 10844 bp, 1 predicted proteins | sample 177DNAGHGhighgp2_FD_192422 | JGI IMG/M metagenome (GOLD analysis project Ga0247611, IMG submission 192422) | Sheep rumen microbial communities from Palmerston North, Manawatu-Wanganui, New Zealand - 1770 DNA GHGhigh gp2 | ecosystem: Host-associated > Mammals > Digestive system > Stomach > Rumen ... | reverse complement strand
CAATCCCCAATCCCCAATCCCCATTTATATATAATAGTTTATAAAAGTAGAATTTATCAAAAATAAATTATTAATTAATTAAAATATTAAAAAATGGCCAGTGGAATAATAAACTGGATTATTGATAAATATTTAAATAATATTTTAGAAATAAATAAGGATTTAACTAAATCTTCTCTATTAACAGGTGAGATACAGATGGCAAATTTAAAAATAAAGCCAGAAATTTTCACATTATTAAATCTGCCTTTTTTTGAATTGGTTCATGGATATGTTGGAAAATTAAGAATAAAAATGAAGATGCCAAGGTTTCACCTGCACCCTATAAAGGTAGAAGTAGAAAAAGTATTTTTCCATGCCAAGCAAAAGAAACTATCAAATATAAATAAAGAAAGTGAAATAAAATTTATGGAAGGATTTAAAAATACACAATTACAAGGACTTGAAGACTTTAAAAATCAGATTAATAGTAATCAGGATGAATCAAACCCAAATATGCTATCAAGAATAATAAATAATATTGAAATTAATATAAGTGATATATGCATAAGATTTGATGATAATATTTCATATGAGTTAACACCTTTTTGCTTTGGAATTTTAATAAAAAATATTAAAATGAAATCAGTAGACCAAGAATTTAAAGATTTGGAAGAAAAAAAAGTTTTACCTTTTGATGAAATTAATAATAAAATAGTTCAAATAGATAGTTTTTCTATATATTTGGATACATATGAAAATGAGGGAATATTGGTTGATTATAGCAAAAAAATAATAGATACTGAAAATACTGAAATAAAGGATGAAAAATTTAAGACATTTTTGGGAACAATGCTAGATTATTATAGGTATTGCCTTTCAGAGACATATGAGCATTATAATCACTATGAATCGCATAATTATATTATATTTAATTTAGGAATTTTATTAAAACTTTCAATAAATGAAAATTTGAAAAATGGAAAAGCAAAAGTAATGGTAAATTGTACAATCAATGAAATAAAAATAGAATTGTCCCTTGTGCAATTAAAGACAATTATGAAATTAAGTATATATCAAAACTTAATGCTAAAATACCAAGCAGGCTTGTCTGAAGAGTATTATGTTAAAAGATTAACTGAACAAGAAAAAATAGAATATATTGATAATTATATTAATTATTATAGATTTATGTATGGAAAAAAGCCTAATGAAAAAAAAGGAAATAAATTAAAAGAAACAATCCTAAGTAAAGTTGAAGAAGGATTAAAATATGAAGATATACAAATAATGAGGAATGCCGCCGAGTCAAAAATGAAATATATAGACAAATTAGAAGAGATAGATAATAAGTTAAAAGATTTAAAAGGAGAAAATAAATTATTCAGAAAATTAAGTTTTAAAAAGAAAAAAAATGAAAAAGAAGAAGAAGAAGAAAAGAAAAAGCAACAAGAAATATCTGAATTAGAAGAGAAAAAAGTTAAATTAGAAATAAAAATATATAATTCAATAAAAAAAAAATTAGAACATATTGAATTATTAACAGGTTTTTTACCTGACTCATCTGAAGACTTTAAATTAGCTCAAATAAATTTTGAAATACTTTCAATTCAAACTGATATAAAAAGGCATCCAACTGAAAAAATGTTTTCTATTATACTAAAGTTATTGAAAATATATGGAGATATAAGAAATCAACAACAATTAATAAATATGACAATTAATGATATGTCAATGCTACAATTTCAATTGCCAGAATCAAAATATCAAGAAATTATGACAACAGTCCAACAAAAGAAAGATGTTTTCAAAGAAGAAGAAAAAGAAAAAATAAATGCTATTGATATTAAACTTGAAAATAATCCTACTCTTCCTAACTCAAATTTCAGAATAAGTTTTAGAAACCAAAAAAGAATTATAGTTATAGCAAATATATACAGCTTGCAATATATATCTAAAAGATTCGCTGATTATATGATATTTTTTATGGATAAAAATTTTGACTTCCCTGAAAAATATAATGTCTCAGGTGAAATATGCAAATTTATAAAAGATGGCTTTAAAGTAGGTAATGCAGATATAAATGCTCAACATTTTAATGCAGATTTAGATGTTACTATTAAAAGTCCAATTATATTATTTCCTATAGATATAGTGGATAATTCAAATAAAAAATGCATTTTGATTAGATGTGGAGATTTTAAAATGAGTTCAATACTTCCTCCAAGACAAGACCTAAAAGTCAATTATGCAGAAGTTAAAGATAGACGTAGCTTGTTTGACTCCTATCTTTTAACATCTAATAAATTATGTATAACAACTTTAGATAATTTTGATGGAGATTTAAGTGGATTATTAGATGCAAAAGGTTTGAATTTAATTGAAGATGTTTCTTTTGGGTTAAATGCTGATATAATGTTTGAGCATAAAAATCCATATTTCGAAAAATTTAAAATTGAAATGAATGTTGGAAAATGTAAAATTAAAGTTAGAGATATACAAATTCCATTTTTTATGGAAATGATGGAAAAATCAGGAAAATTAATTAAATTGGCTATGTATGAATTAGAAAATAAAACTTTATTTGAGAAAAAGGAAATTAAATTTAATAAAGAAGAGGAAGAAACTTATAATAAAAACAATAAAAATAATATGAAGCTCAAAAGTGGAAATAAAGAAGAAATTAATGAATTTAATTTGAATGATTTTTTAAATACAAACGATCAAGAAGATAAAATTGAAGCAAATTCAAATGATATAAATATAAATGAAATAAAAACAAATGATATAAATACAAATGAAATAAATACTAATGATATAAATACAAATGAAATAAATACTAATGATATAAATACTAATGAAATAAATAAAAATAGTATAAATACAAATGATATAAATACAAACAATATAAATATAGATGAAATAAATGCAAATGATATTAATACAACTAATGCAAATACAATTGAAAATAATGAAATTAGTACTATCAATATTAATGAAAAAATAAATACAAATAAAGATAATAATACTGAGAATAAAGAGCCAACATTATTAATATTTAAATTCAAATTGGAAAGCTTTCAATTCTGTCTCCAAAAAACTATATCCTATGGAGAAAAACAAATATTAGCTAAATGCAATGATGAGAATTTAAAGAATATGAGTTATCGTGATTTCATTGTATTTGATATGAATGCTTTTAAAATTGATTTACTTTTAACTGATAAATTCAATGCATATTTAACTTTATTAATAAAATCCATAGGAGTAATTGATAAAGAAACATTGATTACTAATATAAATAACCCTGAAGGAGAGTTATATGTGGAAAAAGAATTTCAACATATCATAAAAATGGATTCAGGCAACTCAAAAAATGAGACAGATAGAACATCAAGTAATCCTAGTAATAGATTGAGTTCAGATTTTAATCTTGATGATTCTATTTTAATTTCTGAGTTAGATAACAATTTAGCTGATGAAAAAACAAGTATAAATACAATAAATGATATTAAAATTAATAAAAATGCTCAAAAAGATAGCCAAGACAACTATTTTTTAGTATTAAATTTTGAGCATAATAATGAAGAACAAACACAATATGCTAATATTTTGTTGAAAAAAATAAAAGTATGTGCTGCCATGAGTACACTTAGTAGAATTTCACAATTTGTTTTTTATTATTCAGAAATGTTTAATAAAATAATTGAAAAGAATATATTATTATGGGATAAAATGGAAAGAGAACATAAATTGGAAAAATTGAAGAATAGATTAAGGAAAAAAAAATTAAAAAATAACTTAATAAATTCTAATGAAAATGAGATTGGCAATGTTGACTTAGATTTAATAAATGAAAAAAATGATATATATTCAGATGATGATGAATATGATGAAGAGGATGAACTATACTTAAATGAAGAAAAAGAAAATGATGATGCAAATAAATTATTTAATAATAAGTTCGCAAATAAATTATCTGAAGATATTAATATAAATAAAGAAAAAGAAAATGATTTTATAATTGATACTAGCTCAAAAATAAATGATAAAGAAAATAATATAAATAATATAAACAATATAAATAATATTAACAATATAAACAATATAAATAATATAAATGATATAAACAATATAAATGATATAAATATAATTAATACAAATACTTCTAATAATATTAATATAAATAATGTAGACAAAGAAGCAAATGAAAATTTAAAAAATAAAGAAATTAAATTAAGTAAAATATTCAGAACTAAAAATAATAAATTTAATATAAAAATTAAATTTGAAATGAGGGAAACTTCATTTATGTTCCCATTAGATGACACTAAATCAATCACAAAAGTTTTAAGATTCAAATATAACTTAAATGGAAGCATTCATTTAAAAACAAATTTTGATATGATAAGAGATGGAAATAAAAAATTAGTAAAAATTAATTTTAAGGAAAACGAATTTAAAACAGGAATAAAATGCCTAAATGTTGAATTTGGAATATTGCAATTTGCAAATGGAATTTATACTATTGATAATATATGTGATAGAATTATGAATGGCTTCCGATTTTGTCTAAATATAAATTCATTTTTACTTTTGCCCAAAAAAGAACTATCAATAACTTCTGTAATTATTGAGCTTGAACCACTTGTGTTTAATATAGGCTTTACTCAAATTAAAGCTTTTATTAAATTTATGCCTATACTAACCGAATTTTTGGGAGATGTTAAAAAAGAATATGAAGATCCTATTAAAGAAATGGAGGATTACAATGATATAGAAGGAGATATAAATTATAACATAAATAATATTAATAATATAAATAACAATAATAATATGAATAATATTAATAATATTAATAATGATAATATAATATCAACTTCTACAAAAGAAAATAATATTAATAATTCTGAAGTAGAAAAAAATAAAACTAAATCTATAATTAAAAAGAACAAAAGGAAACAAAAAAAAGAAAAAAATAAAAAAGAAGAAAAAGCGGATGAGAAAGCCGAAATAAATATCTTTAAATTTAATAACATGATAGAAGTAAAAATAAATATGGAAAAAACATTAATTAAAATAATAGATGATTCAGGTTATTATTTACAACCAATATTAAATATTGAATTTAGACTGCCTCCAATGAAATTTTTATTGAACACAAACAGTGATTCTGTTCAAAATATTAGTAATCTGCTTGTAGAAAGTATATCTCGTAAAGAAATTTCTCTTAATAATTATGATATTAAAAATTTAGCTTTATATGGTAAAATAAGTTTTAGTTTTTCAGTTATAATTTACAATAGTAGAATCAATGACTGGGAACCTATAATAGAGAGATATGGCGGGTCAATTATTATAGACCAAGTCGCTTGGTTTTCAAGATTAAAAGTTTTATATAATAGTAATGATATGTTTAATATGAATGTCTCTTTTTCAATATTATGTGAAATTAATAATATTTTAAAAAAAATTTTGAAAAGTGGAGAAGATGCACAAAAAATAGAAGATGTAGCTTCTAACAGTGATGATAGAATAGGTATTGAATTTATAAATTTAAGTGGAATTGATATAAGTTGTTGGTTTGATGCTGAAGATGCTTTAAAAAATATTGAAAATTATACAAAAAAATATAAATTTAATTTAGATGGTAATACTAATAGTAAAAAACACAAAAAAAAAGTAAAAAAAGATAGATTAACAAAAATATATAAAAAATTGACTGAAGTTCAATTGAAAATAAAAAAAGATAAATTTAGTTTTAAAGTGGATGGATTTTTACCCATTTTAGGAAATGATTTCTCCTCAAATTATACAACTTGTTTAAGATTAAAAAAAGATAAAAGTCAAAACAAAAATCCAATATTGAAGTTTAATATTGCAAAAGGAGCTAAAGAAAAAAATGAAGATGAAAATGATATTTTAGGAGGTGCTGAAGAGGATAATCAAGTATTATTAAAAGAAAAACTAATAATTAAAAATGATGAAGATGACAATATTATAGATACAAGTAGTAAAAAAAAAGATACAATTTTAATAAATGAAGATAATGAAGAGCAAGAAATTGATATATTTATCAAAATAAGGAAAAATGGTTCCTTGAAGTCAATTGTATTTGAAAGTAATATATTCTTTTATAATAATATACAAATTCCAATTTCACTATCATTAATATCTCAGAGTGAATTTAATAATAAATATAATTCAGATGATAATATAATTAATCATGAACAAAATGATAATAAAATAATTATCAATTCAGGAAATAAAAAATCGTTATCTCTTAAATATTTAATAAAGCAATATAGAATATATATATCATTTGATAATAATTCAGATTTAGGCAAAGAAAAATATAATTATTCATTATTATATGAAAATTTCAATCAATTGAAAAATAATTATCATAATTTCATAAAATATGAACAAGAAAATTTACCTACATATAAAGGTGCAAAAGAGACTGTATTAAATGATCAATATTCAAAGTTAGTTACAATAAGCCATAAAAACAAAAATTTCTATATATGCTCTAATTTAATTATTCAGCATGGTTCTAATGATATAATTAAAGATTTATCTAATCAGTCTAATATAATAGAAAGAAGAAAATCTATTTCTATTAGCCAAGATAATCAAGAAAATAATATAGTTCAAAATGAATTTGAAAATTATGACAATATAAGTAATTATAGTTTATATTATGATATAAGTCATATGAAGTCTTTTAGTTATTTATTCATATTAAATGAATCAATAGTTATTGAAAACCAATTGCCATATAATATAAAATGCCAAATTGATGGAAATACCAAAAAACAATTATCAATTAGGCCCTTGGAAAATAAATACTTTTTAGATGTGAATCAAGATAATGCACAATTAAAACTTATTATAAAATATCAAAAAACAAATTTTGTTTCAGAATTCTTTGATATAAAATTAATAGGCCTTAATGAGAATATCAGCCAAAATAAAAATAATAAAAATGATACTGATGAGAAAGACATAGAAACTACTGTTAAATTATATGAAGAAGGAAATGAAATAAATAGAAACAAATTTATTGAGTGCAATATAAAAATAGAAAAAAATATAGAAAAAGACAAATTTATAGGAGCTTATGAAAAAGAATTTGAACATAATGTTAAATCTTTCCAGAAAAAATTAAAATTAATTATATATAATAAATGCATTATAATCAACAAAACTGATTATTTGTTATATATAAAAAATGAAGATACCAGAGAAAGAGATTTTAACACTGAAAATTATAATGGAAAAATCTTCCCAAATAGTGTGAATATTCTTAATACAAAAAATGTTAAAAATACTTTTAAATTAAAATGTGATAATTCGAATTGGTCTGATAAGTTTAATATAAATACTATAGGACATATAGGAGTTATTTCACTGGATGTCAGAGGTCAAAATAACAGAATTATTAATTTAAATTTAGGTGTATCAATTTCTTCTTCATGGAATTTTTCTAATTCTTTACTAATTACAATTGAACCAAGATTTATATTAGTGAATAAATTTGGATATGATTTGCAATATAAGCAATACAATGATAAGAAAGACAAAAGACAAAATGATAATGAGAATGAGTTTGAAAATCATATATTAAAATCAGGCGATGAAATTAAATTAAATGTATTAAAGGGAAGTAAAGGTATGAAAAACATGATTCAAATTAAAATGGGAGAATATTCTGTGGATTACTCTTCTCCTGTTGATCTTGATGAAATTGGGGATGTTGATGTGAAAATTCCTATTAATAATGATATGAAACAAAAATTAATTAAAAAAAATGTAGAAATAGAAAAAAAAATTAATAAATTAAAAAAGAAAGAAAGATTAAGAAAGAAATTACAAGTTATTGAAGAGAGAAACAAAGAAGAAGAAACTAAAGTAAATGAAGATGATAAAAATATGATAAAGGATCTAATTAATAATTTTAATAATATTGATAATAATATTATCTCTAATAATGATGATTTAAATAATAATATTATAAGTTCAAATAATGACGATAATATTATAAGTAGTACTAATACCAAAAATACAGAGAACTTATTAAATTCTAATATTAATATAAATAACCTTATAAATAATAACGAAAAAAATTCAAGTCATGTGCAAAGTAGACATCGCTCTACAGTATTAACAGATTATAGTGAATCAGAAAAATCATCAGTAATAGGAGATGAAGATGAAATTAGTACTGATAGTTTTTCTTTTACTAAAAAAACAGAAAAATTTATATCAAAAAAAGAAGGTAAAAAAGAATTAACCCCATTGCAAGAGAAATTAAAAAAAATTGAGGAAAGAAATAAAAAATTAGAAAAATTCAAAATGAAACCCAGAAAATACCTGATTTTTAGCCAAAATAATGAATCATATTTATTAATTCGTATCACAAAAGCAATTTATAATGGCTTAATATATATTGTAATATTCCCTCCAGAAAATCCACAATATATAATAAGAAATAGTACAGATTTACCAATATCTTTAAAACAAAAAAAAGATTCATTTAATCAAGAAGTTATTATCCTTCAAAAAGATGAATTCATACCATATGCATGGAGTGATACTTTAAAAGATGAAAAATTATTATATGTAACAATAGATAATAATGATGTTGAGGTTAATTTGAATGAAATTAAAGTTATAAGAAAAAGATTAAAAATAAATGAGAATTTATTATTACAAAACAATGAAAATCCTGGAAGAAATCAAAGAATAAGAATAGCATTTTTCTTCCAGACAATCATAGAGAACAATAAAACAAGAACTTTAATTGTGAAAGGAAATCAACAAAATGAAATTAATAAAGTTTCATTTTTGCAAAGAATAAAACGACAAAAAAAGAACAAAAATACATTTAATATAAAAATAAAACTTTATACAAAAGGCTTTGGAATCTCTATAATAAGTAGTGAACCAAGAGAATTATTTTATATCTCATCTTATGGATTTTTGATGGAAAGTCAAATTTTTTCATTCAATAAGGAAGAATGCTTCCATATAATTGCAAATATGAAATTATCACTAAAAAATTTCCAAGTTGATTATTGTCTTGATGACATTTTTAAAAGTATGGTTATCCCTAAAAATCAAATAACTCCACAAATTGAAGAATCTAATCAAAATAATATTGAAAAATCAGTCCCACTTTTCCAAGGAATTATTTCTTATCATAGTGTAAAGAATAATTCAGTAACTTCTGATGAATTTCCCCAACTTGATTTTACATTGCAACCCCTTAAAGTAAATGTCAGTAATTATCAATTAATGAGCCTAATTGATTTTGCTCTAGAACTAAAATCTGAGTTTGACTTCTACTTAACAGAACCAGAAAAAAATAAAAAATTTGATAACATTGATGATTTAGAAAAATTTTTATTTGAGGCAAATTCAAATATAAATGAAATTTCAGAATATGATCCTGATCATTATGATCCTTTACTAAATTGTAAATTATTAATTTTACCTGAAGAAATAATTTCTAATTCGGAAAACCATTATTTATTCTTTATTAAAAATATAGCTATTGGAAGCTTAGTAATTATTTTAACAACTAGAATTGATCTAAATTCATTCCGCGTAATACCCACAATTGTTTCTGGATTGAGTAGTTTTATAGGAAATATATTTACACATATAACTGATTATAATCTTTATTTGCCATCTTTATATTATACAGATGTTTTTACAGATGCATCTATGTTGGTAATGCAATTAAAAAATGCATATATTAGTCAAGTCAAAAAGAGAATCTTTAAAATAGTTGGAAGTTTAGATATATTAGGGAATCCAACTGGCTATGCATCTTCAATAGGACAAGGATTTTTAGAAATATTTGAAGCCCCTAGGAGAGGACTTATACATGGCCCCTTAGGTTTTGGAGGAGGAGTAGCCAAAGGCTTTGGTACATTTATTACTACAATAATTTCAAGCAGTTTTGATATTGTTGGGAAAATATCAGGGACTTTATTAGCTTCATGTGAAGAATTACAAGGACTAAAATTCACAGAGCATTTGGAAGAAAGAGAACCTTCAAATATTTTTTCTGGATTATTTTACGGTGTTAAAAATGGTGTTATTGATATTGGCAAAGGAGTTGCAGGTATTTTTGTAAAGCCATATCAAGAAGCTAAAAAAAGTGGATTAGGTGGATTTATTCAAGGGGTAGGAACCGGATTAATTGGCGCAGCTGTATCTCCAGTAACTGCAGGATTAAGAATTGCCAATAATTTAATAATAGGATTAAAGAATACTGCTCTCATCTTTAATCCTAAATTAAAAACTGAAAGATTTAGATATCCAAGGACAATACAAAAAGCAATAAGGCTTAATTCCTATAATGAAGATGAAGCTACTGTAAGAGCCATTTTAAATTATCTAGGAGGCTATGATGAACAAGAAATTATTTATTTTAAACAATTTAAATATATATATCCTGGATTACAAGGCTCTTTTTCTACTATAATTTTAACAGATAAATGTGTTATGGTTGTTTATCAGGCCAAAGAATTAGTGTTTGAAATAGAATTGGAATATATAGAAAGGGTAGAAGTATTTAAAGAGCCAAATAATACAAATATAGATTTAATATTTAACTTAGGAAATAATTCAAAGAGATATATAAGGACTAGTGATTTATCTCTTTGCATTGAGTTTTATCTTATGTTTGAAAATGTTAAATAAAAGTAAAAGCTTTTAAAAGATATTTATTCAAATAATATAATATTATAATATAATTAGGTTTTTCATATTATAAATTTAAAGTATTAAATTAAATATTTTATTTATTCAAATGATGAAGGGGATTGGGGATTGGGGATTGGGGATTGGGG
>Ga0247611_10010545_pt1 | contig 10847 bp, 9 predicted proteins | sample 177DNAGHGhighgp2_FD_192422 | JGI IMG/M metagenome (GOLD analysis project Ga0247611, IMG submission 192422) | Sheep rumen microbial communities from Palmerston North, Manawatu-Wanganui, New Zealand - 1770 DNA GHGhigh gp2 | ecosystem: Host-associated > Mammals > Digestive system > Stomach > Rumen ... | reverse complement strand
TTGATTTTTCTTTCTCATATCCTATCCTCCATATCATATTAAGTATAGCATAAATGTTTATAAAATAAAATAGTTTTTAGGAATTTTACATTAAAAAAAAGCAATGTTATTCATTGCTTTTTTTATCATTTTATAAATTGTGATTAAACTAAATTTTTCATGAATTCTTCATATTTATCTACAATTTCATTTGCATCTCCATCACCCATCATGACACCTTCATTAATCCATATAACTCTATCGCACAAAGATCTAAGAGTACTAGATGAATGTGATACTATAATAACTGTACGATTTTCATCTGATATTAGTTCTTTCATCTTGCTATAACTCTTTTGTTTAAAGCGAATATCTCCAACAGATAATACTTCATCTATAAGCATTATATCGGTTTCAAGTATTGCAGTAATTGCAAAAGCAAGTTTTGAATACATTCCAGATGAATAAGAATTAACAGGTTTATAAATAAAATCTCCAAGTTCAGAAAATTCAATTATTTCATCAAGTTTTTCTTTTATTTGTTCTTCACTAAATCCAAGTAATAATCCAGATAGAAATATATTTTCATACCCAGAAAGTCTTTTTTGAAAACCGACTCCTATAGATAAAAGTGATATTGAATTGCCATGTAAATCTATTTCTCCTCTATCGGCCGAAAATATGCCTGCTATTGCTCTTAAAAGAGTTGATTTACCACTACCATTTTTACCACATATTCCAACTATTTGACCTTTTGGTATTTCAAAAGATATATTTTTAACAGCATGAAATACTTTGGCATTCATTAAATTATTTACTCCAGACTTTGCTAAAGAAAATCTTTTAATTTCTTTATAGTAAATATCTAAATTTTTAACGCTAATTGCTATCTCTTGTTTCTTCGCCATTATTTCATCACCTTTACATATGTATTTTCATATTTATACATTATTCTAACACCTATATATGTAAGGATTAATCCTATCAATAACCAAAATCCCATCAGTGATAGATTGAGTGGTGTTGAATAAAGAAGAATATTTCTACATTGAGAAATACACGCGGCAATAGGATTAACTATTATTAAAAGTTCATTATAAGGGGCTGGAACTCTAGTTTCAATAGCAAAAAATACTCCGGATGCATAGAATACTAATCTTAATGCAATAGTAACTAAATTAGCCAAATCTTCAATAAAAACTCCGAAGTGCATGAATATAATAGACACTCCAAAAGTAATAATAAATACTATAAAGAATAAAGGAATAAAGTATAATATATTAACTGATATAGGTACACGATATATAATCATACAAATAATTACTAAAAGAAATGATATAAAAAATTTAACTGAATTTACACACATTTTAGTAATTAAAAGAATGTGTTTAGGTAAATATACTTTAGTTACTATATCTCTATTAGTAACAACTAATTTAACACTTGCAGTAAGTGTTTTAGAAAAGAAACTCCATATTGTAAGACCTATAAATACAAATATAGCAAAATACTCCATCTTAGATTTGAATACAACTTGAGCTACAAATGTATAAATAAGCATAAAGCAAATCGGTTCTAAAAATAGCCATAACCAGCTTAAATAAGAGCCGGTTACTTCTGCTTTTAGTTGTGATTTAGTACTATACTTAATGAACTTGCCATATTTTTTCAAATCATTAAAAAACCTTTTCATAATATAATATCTCCTTGTATTATTTAGTTTCTTCTTTAAGAATTCTATAGTCGTTTGGACTATTAATGTTATAAACTTTGTCTTTAATTAATACAAAATTATCACAATCTTGATATCTGTCAGTTTCTAATTTGTTTATATGTCTAAACATAGCCCAACCTATTCTACCAGCATTTAGATCTTTTAATTCATCCACATTTTTCTTAAACTTTTCAAAGTTAGTTACTTTTATTGCAACAATAGATTCAGTATTACCAAAAAATAAAATATCATCAGTTTTTCTATCTATTATTCTTTTTAAAACACTGTCTGGATAATAAGTATCACCATATAAAAAAGTAATTTCGTGATCTAATGCTTTGTAATAAAACATATTAAGTATTTTTGTTTTATAAATCATTTTATTATTCTTAATTCCTTCAATTTTATATAGTGGATTATTTGAAGTTATAGAAATATTTGTTATATTATTTTCTTTTAATTGTCTTACTAATCTTTCTAATAAACTCTCATTATTGTTGATTTTAATTAGGTGTTTAGTTGTGTTGTGATAGTCTTTCCAACGTGTTCCTCTACCACCTGCCATAATTATATATTCCAAATTAATCACTTCCTTTTTTATATAATACTTTTAAAATATGATCGACAATTAATTTTGTAGATTGTCCAAGTTTCTTTGGAAGATAATTATCAATATATTTTTCTAAAGCTTTTGTATCGTAAGTGTCATTATTTATAACTTTAAATAAATCTTCTGGTTTTTTAAAACAACAAGTTGGCATTGACTTTGTGGGATCTAAATTTAATCCATTTTTTTGAGTATATTCATCATAGTCATATATATAATATAAAGTTTTTTTCTTTAAAACTGCTCCTTCAATAGAAATAGATCCAAAATCTGCAATTAAATAATCACAAATGCTTAATATGTCTATATTACTAAATTCATTTAAATCAAGTAAATATATTTTATCAGTATTGACATTTAATACTTGATTCGGATGACAAGTCATAAGTAACGCAAAATCATCAGGATTATATGCCTCAATTAGTTTTTCTGCACCATCAACAGGATATGTTCTAAAAGTTGGTGCATAATAAACAATCTTTTTTCCTTTTAATTCAGGGTATTTTTTAAGTACTTTAGAATCATTGCTTTTACTTGCTGCTATTAAAGCATCTATTCTAGGAAGACCATAGTTTAATAAAATATCTTCATTACAATTAAAACCTTCGCAATAGAACTTATTAAAAGCTTTGCCTCCAGCTATAATCGCGTCATAGTTTTTATGCATATTCATGGCTTTAGCAATTTTACTGCTTCTACCAGATGGAGTATCCAATGTTTGATATCCAGATTTTTTAATTTTACCTATAGAATGCCATATTTGAAGTACATATAGACTTTTTTTATGATTTAGAATAGATATTGGAATACAATATGAGTCGAGTATAACAATTTTTGATGTTGCTATATGATACATTTGTTTTAATGTTATTAAAGCAAAACTAAGTTTGCTTAATAAACTCGATTCCATTCTTTTACAAATGAATACTATCTTTATATTTTTGTCTCTTTTTATAAGTTCATCAGCAATCATTTTAAAATCAATATTAATTTCATTTCCTTGTCTACTTATAAAAGTTACTTTTTTATTGTTAGTTGGAAAAAGTTTTAAAAAGAAGTATACAAACTTCAGTATTAATTTCAATATTGTTATTAATATTATTTTCATTTAAAATCCTCCAGTGAAATAACACATTATTTCATATTAATTATAATATATGATTGTTAATTAGTCAAATAATAAGAGAGCTGTTGACTCTCTTATTTGCTATTAAATTTTATAGATATGGATCCACCATTACTGGCATTAATCCTTTTCTATCTTCTACATTGATTAATTGAGAAATATAATATCCAGCTGGATTGCCTTCGATTAAAACTATACCTTTAGTAGTAATTGCTAAATCCCAACCTATTAAATTAACACCATCAACTTCTTGGGCAGCAGCTTCACATATTTTTAATATTTCTTTCCAACGCGGTATTTTAAATCCTTTTATCTTTTTACCCGTAGCAGGTGCATTGACATAAACATTACGTTTTACATCAACAGCATTAGTTTCTACAACACCTTTTTCTATATTAATTCCTGCAGCACATCCATTAGCATGGAAATTATCTACTACTCCGCCATTTCCCATTCTTATGAAGCTTGCAAGTGGTGTGACTTTGCCATCAACTCTAATAGTATAAACTCTAATAGTGTTTACTGAAGTAGGACAGAATTCTGCCATTTCTTTTGTTTGAATTATATATTCTTCAATAATAGATGTTCCACGTTTTTTTATTGTTTCATATACTTCTTTGTTTTGTTTTTGACTTTTATTTACTTCGAAAGCTTCAACACCTACTCCACATGTAGCAAGAAGTGGTTTTACTATTATTTTTTTAAGTCCTTTAATATTTTTTTCGAACTCTTTAAATGTTAAATTATCATTACTAAACCATACTCTATTAATATATTTTTTAAATACTTTATTAAATTGTACTTTATTATCAAAATTATTTCTTGTAGGTCTAAATTCATTATATTTGATTCTCATACGATCAAATACTGGTAAAGTAACATATGTTTTTTGTTCTTCTGGAGTAAGTTCCCACATTTTAAATCCTAAGTAATCTTCGTAACTACATTCACAGTTATTTTTGGCTTTTAGTACTTCAAGTTCAGTTCTACCTTTACTCCATCCTGTAGCTTTCATAATTTCTGATACATAATATTCTCTGTTATTATTAATTCTTGTTTTATCTCTTTTAAAGAATTTCCCTAAACGTTCTGCTTCCGCTTCAGTATATCCATATACGCCTTTTTGAACGTATTTTTGCATAGAAATACCTTTCTTTTGCATTTTAGCCATATCTTTTATTATTTTACTCTTTGGTAGACCTGATTTTCTACAAGCTTCTTTTATAAAAAATTTATTGTTTCTAGCCATTATCATAGCTTTTTTTCTTAAACCTTTAGCGTATTCTTTTAGTTCTTTATCAGTAAGTTCATAAAGTGCAAACTTAACAAATAATCTTTTAGGAATTATGTATTTTTTAGCTCTAGAAAGTTCTTTTTTGGCATCTTTAAGCGACATACCGCTTAATTCTGATAATTCTTGAGCTAAAGATTTAGTATCTTTATCCTCTTTACTATCTTTGCTTGCTAATTGCTTTAACTGTGCTTCACTCTTTTTCCAACCTTCTATTTTTATGTACTTTTTATTTGATATGCCTAATTCTTTTGCATTATTTAATTCGTAATTGGCTTTTTTAAGGGACCAATGTGCTTTTCTTGCTACCTTAAATACAGCTTTTAGTTTTTTGAATTTTCTTTTTAGTTTATTCATTGTTATATCCTCCCTATATTTTATAGATATGGATCTACCATTACTGGCATTAATCCTTTTTTATCTTCTACATGAACTAATTGTGCCACATAATAAGCACCTGGGTTACCCTCAATTAGATCAACACCTTTATTGGTTATAGCAAAATCCCAACCAATTAGTTTACCTTCAGGAATTACTTTAGTTACTTTATTACATATTTTTACTATTGTATCCCATTCTGGTATTTTAAATCCTTTGATTTTTTTACCAGTAGATGGACTTTCTTCATAAACATCACGATTTAAATCAACTGCATTAGTTTCTACAACGCCTTTTTTTACATCTATACCCGCTGCTAAACCGTTGGCATGGAAGTTATCTACTACTCCACCATTTCCCATTCTTATTAAACCATAAATCATATTACATTTATTTTTATACACTATAGTATATATTCTAATAGTATTTACTGAAGTAGGACAAAATCCTGCCATTTCATCTGTTTGAACTATGTACTCTTCAATAATTGATTCTCCAAGACTCATAATATGCTTATAAAGTTTCTTGTTTTTTCTTTTACTTTTATTACATTCAAATGCTTCAACACCATCTCCACATTTTGAAGTAAGAGGTTTTACAATAATTTTATTTAAATCTTTAATTTTTTCTTTGAAATCATTAAAGGTTAGATTTTCATTAGTAAACCATACTCTTTTTATATAGTCTTTAAATATTTTATTAAAGCCAGCTTTATCATCAAAAGCCTTTCTCATTGGTTTAAATTCATTATATTCAATACGAAGTTTATCAAAAGAACCTAATGTAACATATGTTTTTTGTTCTTCAGGAGTAAGTTCCCACATTTTGAAACCCAAATAATCTTCATAACTACATCCAGAAACAACTTTAGCTTTTAGTACTTCGAGTTCTGTTTTACCTCTATTCCATCCAGTAGCTTCCATTATTCCTTTAATAAACTCTTCTTTATCTTCTTTTACTCTATCTTTATCTATATCTATTAATGGAAGCAATTCTTGTAATTCTTCTTCAGTGTAAGAATATACACCTTTTTGGGCATATTTTTTATATGAAATGCCCTTTTCTTTCATAGCATCCATTTCTTGAATAGTTTTCGCTTTGCTCCATTTTGTTTTTTTCATTACTTGTTCTATTATAAATTCATTATCTTTGGCAGTAACTTCTTTTTTCTTGTTATTCCATTCAAGATATTCTTTTAATTCTTTGTCATTTAATTCAAACAGATAATGGGATACATATTTCTTTTTTGGAACATCAAATTTTTTAATTCTAGCAATATGCTTTGCTGCTTCTTTTTTTGTCATTCCTCCAGTAGTCATTAATTTTTCTTCTAAAGTTAGTTTTTTTTCTTTTCTTTCTTTGATCTTTATACTCAGTTGTTTTATTTCAACATTATTCATATTCCAGCATTTATTCTTTATATATCTTTTATATGATATACCTTTTTCTTTAGCCATGTTTAACTCACGATTTGCTTTTATCACAGACCAATGTGCCTTTTTTGCTACCTTACATACATATTTAAACTTTCTAATTTTCCTTTTTAGTTTTTTCAACATAAAAATCCTCCTTATTAGCATTATTTAATAGCTTTATAATGTCTAAATAAATCACCCAACTTTTCTTTTCTTTGTCCACCCCATAATTGTAAGATATTTATTCCTGAAGATGCATTACCTTCAATAATACACATACCTTTATCTGTAAGCAATACGTCCCAAGCTATAAAATTAAGATATGGTAATTTATTAGTAAGCTCTAATATTTCTTTTTTTATATTATTCCAATTAGGGATAGTAACACCTTCGATTGGTTTTTTTGAATCAGGATGTACTTTATATACATTTAAATTATGCATGCTTTTGGCAGCGCTTAGTTTCCCTGTTTCTAAGTCAACTTTAGCAATTAATCCTCCTTGACTACCATTGTCTACAGGAATAGTTTGAGATGTTCCTATTCTCTGTACCGCAAAGTATAAAATAAACTTTTCTGTTTCTGGGTCTTTAAAAGTAACAATTCTAAGTGTATTAGTAGTCTTATCATATAAATCATTTAAATACTTGTTTTGACTAATGCTTTCACAAATGAAATAATCATTTGTTTTTTCAAGTTTATTAATAATATCATCTTTAGTTACTTCTTTTTCATTCATATAGAATTTGTTTTTATCGTATTTTAAACAAACTACTCCAATTCCTTTGCCACTATCAATTGGTTTTAAAAATAGTTTTTTGTTAGTTTTTAAAAGATTGACTATTTTAGATGCAGAATCGATATCATTATCAAAGCCATAAATAACTTTTCTTTGTTTTAAAGCATATATTGCAGGAACATATACATATTGCTTTAATAATTCTGTACTAACAATCTTATTATTTAGAATAAATTTATAATTTCCATTTATATAACGAGATTTATACCAATCAAATTCTGATAAGTATTCTTTTTTAGTTTTTCTATTTAAGTTAAATAATGCAACTTGATCTGCTATATAACCACCATTTATAGCATAATAGATTCTTTTCCAAAATGGAACTTTCATATGTGGCTTTGCAAAAAGAATTCTTACAAACCATAATAGAATTAATCTTGCTTTTCTACCAATATAATCATTCAGTCTACGAAGATTTTTCATTTGCTCACCTTCTTCTTTCTTCTATCGTTAAATCTAATTAATTTAAATGGCATTCTTTTATCATAACCATATTTTTTCTTTTTACGTTCAAGCTTTTCTAGTAGATAATCTATTGCTTCTCGTTTTAGTTTCCCTATTTTCATATAGTCTGGATATCTATTTATTTCAGGAAACTTCATTCCATCTTCGGTTACTGCAATATCAAATCCAAAGTATTCAATTTGTTCCAAAGAAGAAGCAATTTCTTTAATATTTTCAATAATAGTATCCCAATGTGGAATATATCCTTCAATTAAAGCATTAGTATCAGGGTGTCTATCACATGGTACTATTTTTAAATCATCAGTAATCATTAAAGAATTATGAAACCTTCCTGTTTCTGGATCGATTTCTACACATAAACCTCCTGCAGTAATATTATCTACAGTACCAGTTTTAGATGATCCAAATCTCATGTATGTATTACCTATAGTCGGATGTACTCCATCTTTCTTAAATACTATAATTCTAATAGTATTAACAGAGCCATCATAAATCTTATTTAACACATCGTGTTGTTTTATATATTCAGTTACTAAATACTCATTTCTTTTGTCTGATAATATATCTATAACATCTTGTTTAGTAGCTTCTTGAAGATTTAAATAAAACTTATTGTTCTTATATGATAATCTATAGAATCCATCTCCATGAGAACCCTTATCACGTTTTAAAGCGATATCTTTTTCTTTTTTTACAAGTTTGAATAAATCTTCAAAAGTGTCTCCATATTCTTTTGGACAATCCATCATTGGCACTAATTTGTTTTCACCTTGTTTTAAACTAATATAATAGTAATATTTTGGAAAAAATTGATTATAATTACTAGCAATATACTTAATAGTAACTTTATCTTCAAACCATATTTTATAATAATTATCTATATGTCTTAACCATCTATATTCAAAGTCACTGATATAGTTTTTATAATTCTTCTTTGTAATACCATATTGCGCTAGTCTATAGGATAAAAATCCATGTCTATAAGCCCATAGTTTTGTATGAAGTGGAATTTTTTTATTTTCAAAGAAATCATTTTTTACATCTTTTAACCATCTAAAACTTAAATATGGAACAAGTCCTTTTGGATAGCATAATTTAGCAAATAATTTACATACTTTTAAATATACTTTTTTTCTAAAAAGGGCAAATCTAAAATTAAATGATTTATATAATTCTCTTTTTTTATTATATAAATATCTTAAAAACTCATCCAAATCTTTATTAAAATATACATATGAGCAGTATGAAGGATTATTAAAAATATTAATAATTTTTATACCACTTTCGGATATTACTAGTTCTACTCCTGCTAACTCTATTTGAGGAATAGTCTTAAAAATTTCAATTATTAATTCCTTAATAGCAGGATAATTATTCTTAACTATTTTATTTATAGCATTGTTTTTAACTAATTTATCAAGAACGATAGTTTTGTTGTCTTTCTTTACAAAGCATGATTTAAATGAACCATCTTGTTCGTTATAATATACAACTGCATTAGTCTCATCAATTTCATCGTCTTCTTCGTTGCTATTATATAACGTATTTAGATACGTTTCATCTACTTCTTCAATACCAAATTCATTATCAATACTGTAGTGACTTCCTACAGTACACATCACTTCTCCTATTTGAGGGTTAAGTCCGTCTTTATTATATACTTTTAAAAGCATTCTTGCTGGTGTGGTATTAATATAAAAATCTTCATGAGCTTCAATATGTTCTTTTATAATTAAACCTCTAGTATGTGTTAATTCTTCTTTTATAAAGTTAATGAATTCTTCTATAGAAAAAGTTTCGTCATTTACATTTATTGAATTAGATTTATAAATAATATCATATTTTCTAGCATAATTAACGGAAATTAATTTTAAGTGTTTTTTCTTTTTAATTAGTTCAATAATTCCTTTTTCAGTATTATCCAATGTTTTATCTAGAGATATAATTTTAAGTTCTTCATCTCTAATATACATATGATAATATAATTTAGGCATGCTTTGTCGATAATTCTTTAACACTTGATCAGTTGTAATAATATCAGCAAGCCATTTACTATATGTACCATTAGTATCATTTAAATATAAGTACTTTTTATATGATAAAAACTCTTTTTTGTTTTTACCTGTTATATTAAACATTTTTCTTTGATAAGGCATATAGCCAAGCATATATGATCTTATTTTATAAAAAATATTTGTGTTATGATCTCTTACTAAGTTAGATAATACTGATCTTTTCCAACGCATAGCAGCTCTTATTGCATAACCTTTATATACCATTCTAACTGCTAAAATACCGAAAACCCTATTTTTAAACTTTTTGTATAATTTTTCCATATTGCATCTCCTTACTCATCTATTTCAAATTTTTCAAGTTTTCCATCTTTATTCAACACTTTTGTAATCGTTTCGTTTGCATTTTCGAGTATTTTATTGCATTCTCCTGCAAGAACTACTCCTTCATTAAATTTTTCAATAGCTTGATCTAAAGGAATATCTCCATTTTCAAGTTTTTTTACTATGTCTTCTAAAGCATTTAAGCTTTCTTCGAAAGACTTTTTCTTTTTAGTTTCCATTTTTAACCTCCATAACTTTTGATATTATTGTTCCATCAGATATTTCTGTATTTATAATCATATCTTTTTTAATCTTTTTGATATCAGTTATAACTTTATTATCTATCCTAGTAATACTATAACCTCTTTTTAATGTTTTTATAGGATTGAGTGCTTCAAGTTTATCTAGAAGTGAAATATATCTAAAACTTTTACTATCAAATATATTTGTAGTATAGATAATTAATTTATCAATTAAATTATCAAGTGACTGAATTTTAGCCTCGTATAAAGCTCCAGGGTTTTTCATAATATATGAATTTAAAATAGCATCTAATCTATTTTTATTAAGTTCTAGTTTGTTACTAATTGATTTAACAAGTCTAAGTTCCAGCTGTTTAATATTGTTAATTAGATCTATTGTGTTAGGGACTGCTAACTCTGCAGCAGCTGTCGGAGTTGGTGCCCTTAAATCAGAAACAAAATCTGCAATAGTAAAATCTATTTCATGCCCTACTGCA
>Ga0247611_10010543_pt1 | contig 10847 bp, 9 predicted proteins | sample 177DNAGHGhighgp2_FD_192422 | JGI IMG/M metagenome (GOLD analysis project Ga0247611, IMG submission 192422) | Sheep rumen microbial communities from Palmerston North, Manawatu-Wanganui, New Zealand - 1770 DNA GHGhigh gp2 | ecosystem: Host-associated > Mammals > Digestive system > Stomach > Rumen ... | reverse complement strand
TCCTGGTGATCACCTGCGCCGCCGCTCTGGCCTTCATCGTGCTGTTCAACCTCAACAACATCAACATCACCGAGCGTATAAGAGAGATCGCCACCTTGAAGGTCATGGGCTTCAACAAGCGCGAGACCGGTGCCTACGTTACCCGCGAGAACGTGATCTTAGTACTCCTGGGCTTTGTCGTCGGACTTCCTCTGGGATTCCTTCTGCACCGCTACGTTATGGCACAGATCGCGATGGACATGGTCACATACCAGGTCAGGATCGTGCCACTGAGCTACCTGTACTCGCTTGCGTTCGTCCTGCTGTTCTCCACGATCGTAAATCTCATCATGCGCGCCAAGATCGAGAAGATCGACATGGCAGAGTCGCTGAAGAGCGCGGAGTAAGTGAGGTTGTCTGAAGGAATTACGGACTAAACGAGTGTTTTTGAAAATTAGTACGTAATTTTCATGGATTTAACGGCGCTCGCCAGTTAGATTTACGGACCAAACGAGTGTTTTCGAAAATTAGTACGTAATTTGCATGGATTTAACGGCGCTCGCCAGTTAGATTTACGGACCAAATGAGTGTTTTCGAAAATTAGTCCGTAAACGAGTGTTCATACAGCGTTCATACATAGAATTCCCCAAAAAAAGCTGCCCGCTTGGGGGCAGCCTGTAAGCAACGAATCAATAAGGCAATTACTCTTCGCTCTCGCCGTTCATCCAGCTCTGGTGGTAATTCCTGCGGCGGTATTCCTCAGGCGTCATGCCGGTGGTCTTCTTGAAGACCTGGATGAAGTGGGACTGGGATGAGAAACCGAGGTAGTTTGCGATCGTGAGGGAAGATTCGTCCAGGTGCCTTAACATGTTGCAGGCGACGTTGATCTTCTGGTCTCTGATGTAGCGGCTCAAGGTGATGCCCATCTCCTGCTTGAAGAGCTTGGAGAGGTAGCTGGAGTTAAGCGACAGGGAATCGGCGATGGACTCGACCGTGAGGTTCTCCTGGATGTGGGACCTGATGTAGTCGATGGCGACGACGATGTGACGTGAGACGACGCGGTTCTTGGAAAGGTCGCTCATCTTGCGGCAGTAGGAACGGAGCATGTCGTTCTGGAGGCCGTAGACTTCGTCGACAGAGCTTGCTGCGTCGATGAGACCGATGTAAATGTCGCTCAGGTTATATGCTACGGAGATCTCAAGGCCGGCCTCGATGCAGAAACGGCTGACGAGGGCGGTTAAGATTACCGTGTGATATTTGACGTTCCTAAGCTTGTCGGGGCTTAAGATGCCGAGAGTCTGGGTGGAGCCGATCGTCTTGAGGGCTTCCTCGAGGCGGTGCATGTTGCCGCTGGCTACGAGTTCGTAGAAGCTGATCTCATGGTTATAGGCGACCTGGCGGTTGCCGGATTCGCCTTCGTCCATCAGTCTCTTGGCAAGTTCTTTTTCAATATTCATATGGTTTCCTCATGTTTTGCGTTGATAATGTTGTTTATGTTAAATCTGTTATAAAAATTTTATATTTCTTTTTGCTTTGTGTAAAGGATAGCCGATCGGAAGAATTGAAAAAAGGAATTGTTACAATCTCGTAGAATAGGGGATTTGAGCGCAAAATCTTATTGAGTTCTGCCGCAAAAAGTAATAAAATTTTTAAGATAGCAAAAGTGGAGGTTTGTGCATTTATGACTGATGAACTTAAAGACATTATATATGCCGATTTGTTCAGATACACCGGTAATGCACGACGCTACAAGAATATTTATGCATGCTATCTCGAAGAGCGCAGATCTTCTCCGGAATTCAGTTATATCAGCGTAATGAGACGTACGCGTTATTATGCTGACCAGATCAAGAAGTATGACGGCATAAGGAAGAAGCTCTATCAGCTTAAGTTCGGCGTAAGCAATTACAGACTGGACAGACTGAGCCGCAAATATCATTTCCAGATCCCTTATGACACGGATATCGGCAAGGGCTTCTATCTTGCACATTTCGGACGTGTCATCATCCACCCGAAGAGCGTTATCGGACATAACGTCAACGTCTCGACAGGCGTTGTCATCGGTACGCAGTTCAGAGGCAAGAGGAAGGGTTCTCCTCATATCGGCAATTACGTATGGATCGGTGCAAATGCAGTTATCGTCGGCAACATCAGGATCGGCAACAACGTGCTTATCGCGCCCGGCGCATATGTTAACTTCGACGTACCGGACGGCTCGATCGTAATCGGCAACCCCGGCCTCATCAGAAGATCACCCGGTGCTACGCTCAATTACATCAACAATACTATCCTCTTCGACGAATACAATGTTCGTTCGGACGGAGTCAAGCAGTGGTAGATCCTTCATTTTACACAGACAACAGAGAGCGCTTTGCCGCCGCGTTGCCGGACCGCACCGCGGCTTTGCTTTTCTCGGGCGAGGAAAAGCAGATGTCGCCTGACACTAACTACAGGTTTTTCGCGGACAGGAACTTCTTTTATTTGACGGGATTAGAGCTTCCTGGCTTTGTCCTCGTGCTCGAAAAGAACGACGGCATCACAACATCGAAGATCTACGCCCCCGCACACGATTCAATGAAGGAACGCTGGCACGGCAAGCGCATGGATTTTGAGCAGATCGCCAAGATCTCAGGGCTTCCTGAAGAAGATATCCTCGACCTGGAGAAGTACGAAGAGAAAGAGTACGAGCTCATTAAGAACACGGACATAAATATCTTCCTGGATTTTTCGGCCGTGATGGCAAAGCCGAAAGAGATAAGGAAGCAGATCGAGAAGGACGGGCGCAAGGCATCTGACCTCTCGGAGATCACGACGCCCATGCGTATGGTCAAAAAGCCTCACGAGACCGAATCTATAAGGGAAGCTGCGCGCATTACAGAAGAAGCAATCGATGAGATGAGAAAGCTCATAAAGCCTGGTGTTTCCGAGTATGAACTCTACTTAAAGCTCGAGTATGAGATGGCGAGAAGAAGCTCGATGGCGTTTGCCTTTGAGACCATAGTATCGTGCGGCAGGAATGCTTTCTATCTGCACCATTCGGATCCGGAGAAGGACGGCGACGGCATAGCCCGCGAAGGCTCCATAATACAGATCGACTGCGGCGCGAGATATAACGGTTACTGTGCGGATATCTCGAGGGTCTTCTTCGTCGGAAGACCTGAAGGGGAAGACGATAAGAGAATGAAGCTTTTGGGCCTTATTCAGGATCTGAGGAAAGCCGCAAAAGGCTTCATTGCACCCGGGAAAACCTTTGCCGGGCTAAATTCACAAATGTATGACATCGCAGGCAAATGGCTTGCAGGACAAGGCTTAATACCCGATAATTTTACAAATGAGGATGTAAAATGCTACTACTGGCACAACACATCCCATTATCTCGGCTTGGACGTTCACGATGTCGGACCGAGAGACAAGGAATTTGAAGAAGGTAACTGCCTTGCCGTGGAGCCCGGTGTCTATATCCCTGAGTGGAATATCGGCTTCAGGATCGAGGATGACCTTCTTGTAACTAAAGATGGCTGTCAGCTCCTGAGCTCCGGGTGTGACAGCCCGGAGGGAATAATTGTCGGATAACGGTTCCGGAGTCACCGCTGTTCTCGTTGCGGTCCTTATAGTGCTCATTCTTATCCTCGTGGGGGGAGTTCTTTTCGCGCTCTTCTTATCGTATTCGGATAAGATCTTCAGAAAGCTCTTCCAAAGGCCCAGACCGCTTCCGCAGGTCGACAGATCCCCCAAGAAGATCGACAGGAGCACGATCAACGGCAGAGGCAAGAACTGGTTCTATACATTCCATAACGAGTGGCTCGGCGTAAGGACCAACACCTTTGACGGATGCAGGCTGTCGGGCTATTACAGGCCGTCTTCGGACAGCACATGCCGCAACATGGTGATCCTTGTGCACGGCTACGACGAATCGCCCGCCGAGATGGCTGCATATGCGCGCCTCATGATGCGCAAGGTCCAGTGCCACTGCATCATGACACATATGAGAGCTCACGGCATGAGCGGCGGAAAGACCTTCACATGGGGTCTTATGGAGAGCGTCGACCTGGATGCATGGTTCGAATTTACTAAGAGACGTCTCGGTAATAACTGCAGGATATATCTGGTCGGAAGAGGCGCCGGTGCGACGGCATGCCTTCTTGCCGCGCAGCAGAAGGGCTTCGATGAATGCGTTTGCGGAATCATCGCAGACTCTCCGATGTCCTCTCTTACGGGCTTTCTGAAGGCCACGCTGCCGCAGACCACGAAGATCAATCCGGACTGGATAATCGGCCAGATAAGAAGAAATGCCCAGCGTAAATACAAGTTCGATATCAACCGCTGCGATTGCTCTCTGCACGCGAGCGCCATCAAGGTACCTGTCCTGATCTTCCAGGGCGGTGAGGACGACATCACGCCGCCTTCAGGCTCGCGTGAGATCTACGATAACTTAAGGTCGCGCAAGAGAATGGTCATCGTAAACAACGCAAAGCACATGGAATGCTACGAGAGATCGCAGGCCATGTATGAGCGCGAAGTCCAGAAATTCATTGAATCTTGTGTGGTAAGACTCGTGAAGATAGGTCGTCTTTAAGACACTTTTGTTTATTTTCCTTATATGAGAATCGCGAAAAAGGTGATATAACCTTCTGGTTTGTTCGCGAGGATTCATATGAACGCCAAGAAGATCAGAAAACAATCCATGACAGAAGGAAGTCTCTGGAATAAGATCCTGGGATTCGCTTTTCCTTTGGCCATGACGGGTATCCTGCAGCAGGCGTTCAATGCGGCGGACATCGCTGTCGTCGGAAATTTCACGGGCGAACTCGGTGAAGCCTGCATGGCTGCGGTCGGCGCGAACACACCGATAATCAATTTCATCATCAACGGATTTCTCGGCATTTCACTGGGTACCAACGTCGTAATCGCAAATGCCGTCGGAAGCAAGGATGACGAGACGGTGCAGAAGGCCGTACACACTTCCATGATCGTTGCTCTGTTAGGCGGTGTCATCGTCGCTTTGTTAGGCGAACTCCTGGCTGAACCGATCTTCAGGATGCAGAATATCTCAGATGAAGCATTCAGCATGGCGCTGCTTTATTTCCGGATCTATATCGCAGGAACGCCGGTAATCCTTTTGTATAACTTCGAAGCTGCGATATTCAGGGGCATCGGCAATACGAGGATACCGTTCCTTGCGCTCGTAATAGCAGGCCTTATCAATGTCGGTCTCAATATTTTCTTTGTCGTATTTATGGGAAGGACCGTTGACGGCGTAGCTACTGCGACGGTCATCTCAAACATGATAAGCGGCATTGTCCTGCTGCTCTTTCTGAAGAAGTCCAAGACACCTGCAAGGTTCGATGAGAAGAAACTCAGGATCAGCGGGTCCGTTCTTAAAAAGATCCTTAAGATCGGCATTCCTTCAAGCCTTCAGGCATGCGTTTTCTCAGCTGCGAACATCATTATCCAGTCAGCTATCAACAGCCTCGGAACCCTTGTTGCCGCTGCATCTTCGGCAGCCTTCAACATCGAGATATTCTCTTACTACGTGCTCAACAGCTTCGGTCAGGCATGCACGACTTTCACGGGCCAGAACTACGGAGCGAGGAAGTTCGACAGATGCAGGAAGTCATTGAAGCTCTGCCTTCTTGAAGGCATCGTCATCGAAGGTCTGATGGTCGGTTTCCTGCTGTTCTTCGGCAGGGATCTTATCGCCGTCTTCAAGCCCGGCAATCCCGAGCTCGTTGAGATCGGTTATGTCCGCGTAATGTTCATTACGACAGCGCACCTGTTCTCGCTCTTCTACGATGTCATGAGCGGTTATATGAGAGGTTACGGTATATCTCTGTCGCCTGCGCTTGTTACGATGTGCTGCATCTGCGGAATAAGGATCATATGGATCTATACTGTTTTCGAGCAGTTCAGATCGTTTGCGAGCATCATGGCGGTATACCCTTTGAGTCTCGGCGTGAACGCGCTTGCGATCTTTATCCTGCTGCTCATAAAGCGTCCTGCGAAAAAGTACGGTGCGAAGGCCTGATTTTTTGGGCAGTTTTATAATTGTATTCATTCGGATCAAGTAGTATATTCTTGACGACAAACGGAAATCGGGGAGCTGTAAAAAGCTGAGAGGGATCAGACATCCGACCCGCTGAACCTGACGGATAATGCCGGCGTAGGGAACCTTACATATATTTTTTGGCCTCCTGTAATTGGTGTGATCTCAAGGGATCAGAAATCCATTTGACGGAGGTGTTTTTATGTCCAAACAATCACTTAATTCAAACCGCGAGTACATACTGCGCGTATCCACAGGCGGCGTATGCCTGGCGCTCGCATTTGTACTCTCACAACTCAAGCTCTTTGAGATGCCTATGGGCGGCACGGTAACACCGGCATCGACACTGCCTATCATCGTTTACGGTGTTGCATTCGGACCTGTCTGGGGCTTCATCATCGCTTTCATCTTCAGCCTTCTGCAGCTCATCGGCGGCTGGCTCGTAACTCCTTTCCAGGTGTTCCTCGACTATACGCTCGGATATACTGCGTTAGGCTTTGCAGGATTCGCAGCACTTAAGGCTGATTCCAGGATCAAGGTGAACGGCGCGCTCAACAGATTCAGAAGCGCATCTGTTCTTAAGATCATTGCTTTCACACTCGTTGCATACGTCGTAAGATGGCTCGGCTCAGTTGCTTCAGGCATCATCTTCTATTCTGAATATGCTGCAGAAGCAGGCTACGACAGCGCACTCGTTTACTCAATGGTCTACAACGGTTCATTCCTGATGGCTGACCTTGCGATCCTTGCTGTTGTACTCGTTGTCCTCTACATGGTTATCCCGTCTTCCAAGGAAGATACGACGATCCCTTATATTCAGAAGTTCACTGCTGAATTCATCGGTACATTCGTACTCGTATTCGTCGGATGCGGCACAGCAATGGCAGTAGGATGCGATTCTGCAAACGGCAGCGGCTATATCCTTACCGCATTTGCCTTCGGTCTTGTTATCGTTGCCATGGCATATTCTGTAGGCAATGTATCAGGCTGCCATATCAATCCTGCAGTATCTCTTGCCATGCTGATCTCGAAAAAGATGACCGTCAAGGAATTCTGGGGCTATGTAGTATTCCAGATCCTCGGTGCAGTTTCCGGAGCAGGACTTCTCCAGTATCTTTTCTCACAGGCAGGAAAGATCGACATGACAGGCGTTACCGAAGAAGTTGAAGGGAATATCGAGATGGTTAAGTGGGGTCTTGGCGCTAACGGTCTTGCAGGTGTAAACGGAAGCTTCGTTGCAGGACTCATCGTTGAGATCGTTCTTACATTTATCTTCGTAATGGCTATCCTCGGTGTTACTGACGAGAAGTTCAAGCACGGTTCATTCGGCGGAGTCGTTATCGGCCTGGCTCTCGTTCTCGTACACATCTTAGGCATCAGCCTTACAGGTACATCAGTTAACCCTGCTCGTTCCATCGGACCTGCAATTTTCGCAGGCGGCGCAGCTTTAAGCTCGCTCTGGGTATTCATCGTCGGACCTCTGGCAGGTGCAGCTCTTGCAGCAGTTGTTTATAAGGCGATCACAAAAGCAAAGGAAGACAAGGCTGCCAAATAAGCTTGTTGTGAAAGCAGACGACTGAAATCGAATTAATTTTGGGGAATGATTTCCCCTTACACGTTGCTTACCGGTCTGACCGCCTGAAAGGTCAGGCCGGTAAGTTTTTTATGCCTTAATTGCGAACTGCACATAATATCTTAAAAATCTAAAAAATCTGTTATAATTCTTTATGGAATGAGGGTTAGGGGTTTTGCTTTTGTTTTCCCGGGCTCTCATATGATGTGATTCAGAGTATTTTTTCGCTATCGGTTAAGGCACAGGGTGAAGATTATGAGTTCAGAAAACGACAGATCGTCTTATGCGATCAAGAAGAACACGAAGCGTCAGGCGTGGGAGCTCGGCAAGGGCTCTGACATGGAAAAGCAGCTGATAAAGACCGGCAGGCTCGTGGCACGTGACGGCGGGATCTACGAAGTATTTACCAGAGAGGCTACTGAGGGTAAGGGCCAGATCGCGAATGCCGGAGATTTTTTCAAAGTGGATGCCGAAGGCTATCCGTCACCCTGTGAGAGAAGCTGGTTCTTTGCAAACCACAAGCATGTTGAAGGCGACTGGTATGAACAGGTCGCAAAGCCGCTGAAGATATGGCGCAAGGACGATCCGGAGACTGAGGAGATCAGGTTCCTCATTGACAGCGGTGCACTTAATATCCATTCCGAAGATCTTAATAAATACTATTCCGCATTTTTGTGGGGTACCATGGAGACAGCGGCATCTGATGCCGTGATCGTCTTATATTCCGTCGATAAGAATGACGAAGGGAAGATCGAATCGATCAGTTTTAATTTTGTAGAGTCTGATTATTTCAAGGAGAATTACAAGATAATCGAATCGTAAAGACTTGTAAGATCAGACAGAGCTTTTGTCCGGAACATATTCCGGCAACGTGATCTATAGGGGTGAATCATGTTGAAGAGGATCAGTTGTATCTTATGTGCGGCTCTTTTAATGCTGTCAATGACAGGGTGTTTTTTCTTGAGACGCAGTACTGCAAGCACTTCATTCGATGAAGAGAAACTGAGAAAAAAGGTTACCGAAGATCTAACTAACGAGATTTCCGTTACTGACTGGAACGGAAATGTTCCCGATGGCATGGAAGTAAAGTATGTCGTTGTAAAAGAGGTTTACAGGGACGACAGAAGCAGAGATACCAAGCTTTACGATTACGATAAAGCAGGGCGGGTAATCTATTATAAAAGTGACAGCAGCACTTATAGCAAAGAATGGAAATTAGCTTATAACGGTGACGGTACTATAGCGCGAAGAGAATACAGATCGCTCAAAGCGCGCGGTTCCGCACTTGCCGGCCCTGACTATACAGCTGAATATGAATATAACGATAAGAAGCAGCTGGTCTCATTTTCGTATACTTCTGAAGGCCATTTTACATACAGATTTGAATATGAAAACGGTCATCTGGTCCATACGGATCTATACGGCGGGAAGGATTATACCTATAGTACGGAATCTGAATATTACGACTACTGCGTAGTGGTAAGTGATAACATCAATATCAGCAACGAAGATAATGATATAAGAATCTGCAAGCGAACTTATGCCGATGATACTTTCGAGAAGGTCCTTACGGAGCAGTATGAAAATGATGAGAGGGTTATTCAGTTTGAGTACAACGGATCAGAGCTTACAGGCTCGTATTATATAGATCAATGGGGCCGCACGCATAAGTTTGATGCAAAGGGCAACCTGTCCGCAGAGTTGGACAAAGACGGTTCTGTGCTCGAGAAATGGGAATATAACGAAAACGGTGACACAGTATTGTTCGAACAGTATGACAACGGCGTTCTTGTCGACAAAACAACAACATCCGTCTCATATGACGGAGCAGGTAACAAGCAGACCAAGACGAGTGATTTTTGGTATGTCATGGACGGAGAGGAAAAAACATTTACTGCCAAGACCACATACAGCTACAGGAATGGCTTGCTTGTATCTGAATTAGATGAGATAGACGGGGATTTTTCGAGTTTGAAAGTATACGCTTACAAGGCAATTCTTGTGCCTAAGGAATAAAGAAGAATAAGGGAGAATGATTATGAAAAAGAGTGTCAGGTTAATGGCATTGGCACTGGCGGCCGTGATGGTGATCTCGGTCTGCTCGTGCTCTGACAGCGGCAGCAAAAGAACAACATCCCAAAAGGAAACTGAGACCGTGACAGAAAAGCCGGAGAAAGAAGAGACAACTGCCCCAAAGGCGGCATCTGCTGACGGCACTTATGGTGAGTTATATGAGCTCATGAATGGTGTGCTTGGCAAGGACCTTGCTTCAGCAGAAGCGATGATCGGAGAATTCTTTGGTGTTGAATTAGAGGATGGTCTCGGCGGTAGTATGACCGAGACGAGGAGAGACATTGAGACAAAACTGCATTCTTACTCTGATCTTTTTGCCAAAGGCGATTACAGGTTTAACGAATTGCAGATCTGGACTGACACTGCTGACGGACATGTCCGTATGCTGGAATTTACTCTGGTCAATGAAGCTTATGTTGCATATAAGCTGGAAAACACGCCTGAGTTAGAAGAAGAGATCAAAAAGCAGTACGAAGGGATCAAAGGAGGACTGGATAAGACTTACGGCGATGCATTCGATAAGGGCAATCCTATTTATGATGAAGACTCTTACTACTTCAAGTATAATGTGAAAGACGGTAATTTCGCATACGTTGAGATCCGTGATTTTACGGAGGAAGGCGGAAACGGCCTTTTGAAAATGTGCATTGAATTTGCGGATGTGGAAGCCATCTTAGAATACTGATTTAAGGAGAATACTTATGCAGGAACCTTCATACATGATAGCGATTCCCAAGGATCAGAGCCTCATCGAAGATCCCAAGAATTTTATGGGTAATCTCACCTCCTGTGCTTTTATCAAGATCAACGACATGGATATTGATGACACAAGAGGACTTGTAGTAGATCTCACGATAGGTGACAACGATTATGAAGTCGAGATAAATCCCACCGGTGTGGAGATCCCTGATTTTGTCCGTCCCGAGCATGCTTTTGCCGACGAGGAAGTAAAGATGCTCGATGAGGCACAAGCAGGGCTTAGTGTCTGCTTTGATTACGAATGTGACAGCAATCAGTGCTTCTATGACCAGTTAAGGATCATTGACGCTTTATTCCCGGAACTTCTCGCAGTGCTTGACTGTCCTTCAGAGAAGCTCCTCTCAGGCAAGTGGGTATCTCTGGCAGCTAAATCATCCGTGCTTCCCGCACCCAGGTATCTTTTCACCGTTCAGGCAATAT
>Ga0247611_10010541_pt1 | contig 10850 bp, 13 predicted proteins | sample 177DNAGHGhighgp2_FD_192422 | JGI IMG/M metagenome (GOLD analysis project Ga0247611, IMG submission 192422) | Sheep rumen microbial communities from Palmerston North, Manawatu-Wanganui, New Zealand - 1770 DNA GHGhigh gp2 | ecosystem: Host-associated > Mammals > Digestive system > Stomach > Rumen... | reverse complement strand
TGATGATGTTCCACTTGATGTTGAAGACGACGCACCAAATGCCGGTGATGATGTTCTTGTTATCGGTAACAGCAAGTCAAACAAATACAAGAAGGGATTCGTTGTACTTAAATCAAGTGCAAATAAGAAGGCCTGGTCGGCAGCCTATAAGAAAGTAAAGAAGATGGTTGGTTCTTCTAAACTCACAGCTGCCCATTGGGTCATCGTTTCTGCTCTTGCAAAGAAAGAAGAAGAAAAGGATAAGCTCAAGAAGAAGATTGAATGTAAGTTGATTAAAACTATCCGTTCAAATAAAGAAACAAAGGCTAAGTTCTGTGGTAAGTTCCTTAAATCAAGCGAGGAGTTTGAGCCTAACGGTGGAGCAACTGACCCTGAGAACAAACCTGAAGATACAACTGGTGAGGGAAATCCAGGATATCAGGAAGAAGGAAAAACTGAAAACATGGATTCACCTGAACAGATTAAACCTGAAGATGTAACAGACAATTCTGGTGATAAAACAGAAAAACTTGACGCTGAGGGTGTTGATGTTCCAAATGAACCTATCATCGTTGTTGATGTTCCTCTTACAAACAGTAAGAAGAAAGTTCGTATGGAAAAGATTGCAAGCCGCCTTGATACAAGAGGTTATAATCTTTATCGTATTGTAAAATCTACAAAAGAACTTGAAACACTTAACGGAAAGGTTATTAAGTGCGGTAAAGTTGGATTTGCATTCAAGAACACTACCCAGGGAATTATGTGCTGTGTTGCACCATTTGTAAGCACAGGAAAAGGCTCATATAAGCCTGTTATCAAAAATAACAAAGTTGTTATTTCTACAGGTAAGATGACAGATGTATTCTCATCTGCCGAAAAGGTTATCATTGCAAAGAAAATTGCAAGTGCTCGCATTGAAGGCCGCAAAGAAGCTATTCGCTCTTCAAAGGTAGAAGCAATCCGTTCAGCACGTAGACCAGTTCGTTCAGCAGCAGTTCGCAGACCAGTTCGTTCATCTGTAATTCGTCAGGAAGTTCTCAACAATCCTACACGCAAACCTGTAACTTCAGCAGCACGTAGACCAGTTGTTGCAGACCCAGCACGCAGACCAAGCAGACCGGTTACATCTGCTCGCAGACCTGCTCCAACATCTCCTGTACGCAGACCAGTTGTATCTGCCGCACAGAGAGAAACACTCAATGCAAAACGTCAGGCAAGACAGGCTATCCAGTCTGCTAACATTGCAAAGAGAAATGAAGCACAGTTGCGTTCTATGCACGAAGCTGAAGAACGACAGAGACTTTTCCAGAGTTCACAGCGTCAGATTTCTGAAGAAAAACAGGAAATCAAATCAAACAATTCTCGCAATGCTGAAACACTTGCTAAGATGTACGACCGTATGTTTTAGTTAAGGGAAATTAGGGGAAAATAGAGGAAATTTCCCCTAATTTTCAAGTATCTTATTGCGAAGGAGAAATAACATGATTCGTACAGACAATTATATTAAAACTCTATCAGACAAAGGTCTGGTAGATGATGCCATAACACTCGAAAACGGATACGACATTCAGTATAAGGGAAACATTGTTTCTGTAAGGCTGAATGATAAGGGTGGTGCTCTAATTTATAATCAGAAAAAGAATAACATAATGGAGATTCAGTCAGGTCGTCTTGATGAAGTTCTTCACCGTTATATCGTACAATCCCTTTTCGGTATCCAGTCAAAGAAGGGTATTAAAGATAATCAGTTTGACAATGTATTCTTTGTTCCAACAAAGGTTATTGGAAATTCTGTTATTCTTGAAGACCCTGCCGGAAGAAAATGGAGTGTAAAAAATTCTACACCAAAAGCTGTTCTGTCTTATTATGAAGACGCAAGAATGGTAAATGCTGATGATGCAATGATTCTTCTTGACGGATTTTCTGCATACTCAATCCATGACAGAGAACCTGTAAAATCTTGCATTGACAATGATGTAGAACTCACATTGCTGAAATCTTCTGCAAATATTGACGATTATGCAGTAAGCCCACGCTCAGAATGTATCAATGATATTGGTAAAACAGTAGTTGGTGTATTCTGCTGCTCATCTAGCGACAAGGTAAATCTGATTAATTTTGAAGAAGACTCAAATAAGGTTTTTGCATTCAATTCACCTGCAAAGAGAAACATTACTTCAGGAACAATCCGCACAAAGAACCCTTATGCTATGAAGGGTAAGGAAGTTCTTAAATCAGCTGCCGGAAGAAAAGCTATCGGAAAGTATGTAGATACTAAATATCCTGACGGTTTGTGCCTTTCTGCTATGGAACAGGTAATTGCTTATGAGACACCTGAGATTCTTGTTTCTTCAAAAATGGATTGTAATCTTGAATACAAGAATACTTTCCTGAAATATCTTAAAAATGCTACAGATGTAAACTTCAGAATGGATTCAAATAAATCTGTTCTTTGTGAAATCTGCAACAGCATGAGCGTAGCAAAATTCCGTATGATTCCTGATTTGTCAGAAATTAGAAACTCACTCAAGAAGGAAGGCTATCTGCTCAGCGAACTTGAAAACGGACTTTCATTCCATATTGAAGACCCTGCAATTGCTTGTATCGTAAGCAACTGTATGAACTTTGTTCCTGTATCAGAAGACCCTCTGAACAGAACAAACAAGGTTGGAAAGGTTATCGGTTCTGAATGTAAGAGAACTCTTGCAGATTATGGAATTGATGACCAGAAAGGTGTATTCAGTTCTATTACACAGGTTATCGTGAACTAGAATCCTCTAAATATTTTCGTTTCATTATTTTGCTCCAGACCACAGATTACTTACAAATTTGTGGTCTTTTTTTTTATTTTTTTTTCTTGACATATATTTTACTATCTATTATAATCAATTACAGAAAGGTTGAGAAAGACCTTATCTAAGGAGCAAAATTATGACAATTATTTTTATAAAAACAAAAAATGGTTTCGCAGAGAATTATACTTTGAAAGATATGGCATACAGTAACGGGTATTTAACTATAATGACTGCTGAAAAAGGATTGCTTGGTTTCGATTTGGAAGAAATTGAATCTTTTGAAACAGTGACATCGGAGTAACTTATGAAAATCTATGTAAGTGATATCGGAGACCATTCAGTTGGTATTCAGGAACTTACTGTAGCAACTCTGGATATACATGAAAGTATGGTAGAGGTTCTTGAAGATAAAAACGAAATGGACAACTTCAAGAAAGAGTTTATGGCACTGATTGATAAATACTGTCAGCCGGAAGTTTCTTACGAAGTTTATTCTGATAAGGACATTGAAGAAGAAGCTAAGTGGGAAGAAGAATACGAAAGAGAATTACTGAAGGACTATTGTGTAGGTGATGTTAGAGCTACAATGGGGATGTATAAGAACAAACCTAACATTCAGACACCTACCGGTGAATGTGAACATCCTTCTAATGATAATGAGCCTTTAATGATTGTGTCTATTGGTGACGGTAATAAATTGTTTTTATACCGAATTAAAGGTTCATTTGTTGGTGGTGAATACTGTTATCAGATACTTAAAAATAATGAGGAATTAGTTAAGGTATTTAATGATTACAGTACATCAAGAAAATTTATGTTTGAACAGGAAAGGAAAAATAATTCCTGAATTAATGCAAAGGAGTAGAATTATGACAGTAGAAGAGGGATTTGAGAATCTTACATGTTGGACAATTCTTTATCTTGCAGATTTTTCAATTGAAGATTTGGATGAGCAAATGGCAAAGGAAGAAGTTGTTGGATATTTTGATAATTGTCGTGATGCTCGACGATGGCTTGATAAAAATGCTGAAAAGAAACGTAATGATGAAATCTATGACCATTACGAACGTTTCATTTATCGAGATGGAAAGAAACTTAATTATCATTTTCTTGAATTGTATGTATCTAAACAGAATAAAGAAAAAGGATTATACAAAGGAAAGATAATTCCTAAATTAATGTAAAGGAGATAAGAATTATGAATAAAGAGCAGATTTATTGGATTGTAAAACTTACTAAACCTAATGGTGAAGTTGGCTATATGAACTTTAATCATGATATTACATCTTCATTTAAGTATGTGGCTACATTTCTAACGAAAGAACAAGCAATCACAGATATTGTTAGACATACTAAAAATCCGAGTAGAAATAGCACAGGGGTAAAATATTGGCTTAAAGATAAAGCAGAAATCAGTTATGTGCAGCTTTCTATGAGTATAAAAGATTAAGGAGATGAAAATATGGATATAGGAAGTGGAACAGGATATCCTTCAGCTGCATTAAGTAACTTTGCACCACACCCTTTTGTTATAGATGGAATTGAATGTAACTCAATGGAAGGATTTCTTCAGTCATTGAAGTTTGAGAATCCGGATATGCAGAAAGAGGTTTGTAAGTTAGTTGGTAAACAGGCTAAGTTCAAAGGTAAGAAAAAGAAGTGGTGGAGAACACAGACTTTGTATTGGCATGGTAAAGCAATTAAAAGAGATTCTGATGAATATCAAGAACTTCTTACAAGAGCTTATGATTGTTTGAATACAAATGAAGGATTCAGAAAAGCACTTACTGCAACCAAAGGTTGTACACTTACCCATTCAATTGGTAAGAATAAAATTACAGAAACAGTTCTTACTGAAAGAGAGTTTATTAAACAGTTGAATAGATTAAGGAATAAAATATGAAAAATCTGTATAAAACAAATATACCAATGGGTAGGATAACCAATATAGTAGGTGAGTGTACTTATTCACAGAAAGACTATGGAAGAATTTATGATGCAATTGCTCAGGATTATGCCGAACGTCATAATGCACTTTATGTACATATTTTTAGAGATGGAAAACTTGTTGCAACAATTGCTCGAAAGGAGAAGTAAATCATGATAAAAAACCTTGTAAATGCCGTTGCTTCAGAGAAATCCTTGATACGTTCAATTGGTGTATCTAGTATTTATTTCACTGTAGAAGTTCATCTTACAAAATCTACTCTGGAGTATTTAAGGACTACAGCCTATGTTAATATACTTCCTGATAATGATAATATCACTTTTATGAATTGTCCTGTTATAGAAGATACTACCGATTTTGTATGTACTGTTCATAGAACTAATCTTGTAGGAGGAGACTATAATGACTAAAGAACAATATATTAGATTATTACAATTAAGAATGATGGTTCATTCCACATACGGAATGCCACCAAAACATCCAGACAATCTTGATGAATTGTATGATGAGTATATGAAATTGCGAAAAATGTATTCTGAGTGTAAAGGAAAGATTGAAAATTAAATAAATCATAAAATTCCTATATTCTGTTATATATTTATAAAGGAGTATAGGAATTTAATTATGGCTAAAAATGATTCAAGACAGACTTTACCAGCAAGAGTAAAACATTTTATTTTTCCTGAACAGGAAGAAGAACTCTTTAACAAAGTAGAGGATTTCAATAATTATCCTAATTATGCTGTAAATAACAGCATGACAAAATCAATACTCAATTCTCTTAAAGATGTATCAGCAATGAATGATGACCCTATCTGTAGTGCAGCCGTAAAATGCGTTATGCAGACAGCTTTTCAGTCAAATGCCCAGAATAAACTGTTTGAATTGAATACGCCTTATGAAGTAATTCAGCAGGAACTTGACGCATTCCATGAACAGATAAACGCTGATAATTTTATTCTTACAGACGGATACAATAATCTGTTATGGGGTCAGCTCCCTTGGAAACATATTTACAACGAAGACGGTGTACTTGAGAGAGTTGTACCTATTCCTGATTTCACAAGTATTACCCCTGTAATTATTTCCGGTAAAATTATTGGCTTTATGAATGAGAAGGGAGATTTTGTTCCTTCTTACGAATATACATATAGTCAGCTTGAGTATTACAAAAACCTTGGTGGAAATACCCAGAATACATTTATGACAGTTGGTGGTGGAAACAATAATTCAGATGATAATCAGTTCCAGAATGAGTTTACCTATGCAAACAGTTATCTTGGAGCGGCAAGCAAACCCTGGCGAAATGTAAACATAATTGAAGACGCATTACTTCTTAATCGTATGGACCAGAGTAATTATTATAGAATCATATCTGTGAATGTTGGCGGTCAGGTTTACAGTAAATCAGCAATTGCCGTATTAAATTATTATCGTAACCTGTTTAAGAAAGTAAGACGTGTATCTTATGATTCTGACGGAATGAGCAGTCGTGGCAATGGTCAGAACTTTGAAGTAATTATTCCACAGACACAAAATCAGGGTGTAAGTATTCAGAATGTTGGCGGTGAAGTTGATGTAAAGTCACTTAAAGACCTTGACGTTCAGTATCAGAAATTATTCAGTGCCTTGCAGATTCAGCCAAGTATGATTGGATTTTCTTCAGATACACCAAGCTCACTTGGAGATAGTGCGGCGATTACATGGGATAAACGATTTGCTAAGGTATGTAAGGCTGTTTCATTTTCAGCATTCAATGCCCTTAAAAATATTGATTACCTTCATCTCCGTTCATTGGGTTATAATGTTACTAAAGATGACTGGTCTTATCTCACAGTATCTCAGACAATGCTTGAAGACCAGGATAAAGGTGAAACCCTCAAACTTGCTGTAGAAAACCTTAAAGAGATTACAGAGTCATTAAACAATATGAATACAGAATATAATAAGAAATATCTCGTAAAAGCTCTTTTGGGTGACGCTCTTGCCAACTATGGTATTGATTCTGAAAAACTTATGGAAGCTGAAAAAGACCTTGGTGTTCCTGAAGACGGACAGATGATGATTGGAACTTCTTTCCGTAAAGGTAAGTTCAATTCATTCCAGAAAGAAATTCTTGAAGAAGATGCACGTGTTATGGTTATGAACGGTATCTTTGAAAAGAAAGAGGCCAAAGAAATTGTATCGGCTATGGTTAAAGACGGGGATTCAATAATCAAAGAAGTAAGTAATCCTGTAACCCTTAAACAGGTATATTCTTCTTTTGCCGTAAAACGCAATGCCCCTATGGATTTATCTAACTTTGTCATAATGGAAGATAAGAAGAATATCCAGAAAGATTATATTGATAGTTCAAAACATCTTGAAGGTGAAGGTGTTAATTTCAAATTCCCTATCTACTGTACCAAGAATATGGAAATTACAGCCGGTGATTTGGATTTGGAATCTATTTCTTATGTTAATAATCTTTATATTGATGAATGTGGAAATCACCACCTTACAAGTAAAGCCGACGTATGTACCTATCTGTATAATTATATGAATGGTGCCCTGGATAATTATTGTGCAAATGTATGGAGAAAATAGAATATGGATATAGAAACAATACAGAATGTAACTGAAGAATTCACAAAACGATTGCAGCTCCCTGAAAGCCGCTATGATTTTGTAATTACAAGCAATAGTGAAACCGTAGAACTTCTCATAAATGTAGATGGTTCTGTAGGCAGCTCGCTTTCAATTGGTAATGGTTCAATTAAAGTAATTTATAACAATGATTACAACAGTGATGAATATGTTGCAATTCAGTTTCTCACACCGGTCAGCCTTATTTATTATCTGTCAGTTTTCTTTTATAAGACAGTTCTTGAAGTAACTACTCTTACTTTTAATGACCTTCTTTCTGTAGTTCTGCTTGAAGATATCAATGACTGGAAAGACCTGGTTTATGCTCTCTGTGAAAATTTAAGTTTACAATGTGATATATCTGAAAATCCACATGAAGAAGATTATGTGACTATTGAAGGTATGAAACTTCATTTCAGCGGATTCATTAATCAGATTACTATTAATGATATTGAAATCAAACTTCCTGACCATGAATATACGACAGTTGTTGAGGCAATGTTTAAGTGTGTAGAGTATGTTGCAAATATTCTTGATGTTGCTGACAACCTGTTTGTTGTAGAAGAACCTGAAGATAATGTTATGGAAGGTGAAATGGCTGAAGATGAAACGGGTGGTATGCCTTCTGGTGGTGGAGATATGGATATTGATGTTGATATGGATATGGGTGGAGAAGAAACTATGGAAGAACCTGAACCTGTAGAACCTGTGGAAAATGAAGATTTCACTGAACCGCAGGGACCCGTAATAACTATGGATGATTTACTTTAATAAAAATTATATATTTTCTTATGAAGAACTATATTTACAGTAACCGATTTTTCGGTATGACAGGAAATTACAATCTTTCTGAACTTGCTCAATACATGGCAGTTTTCTATTTTGATATGAGAACTGTTCATTTTCATACTCTAGGGTATAACTTTCTTGAACTTCATGAATATGCTCAGGAATTATATGAACAGGCAGAAGATTATTATGATGACTTAGTTGAGACTGCAATTTCATTTAATGAAATGGTGCAGCCAATGTTTGTTACTCCCGGAAATAATACACCAATAACAGATGTATCTTTACTCGATACCACAGATACGATAGGTGTTATGATTAATGGTGTAAGAACTGTTTATGACTATATGGAATCAATAACAAAGGAAGTTTATCCTTCTTTTGTTTATTCTAAAATAGATTCAATGCTTGAATGGTTGGACAAGCAGAACTATAAGTTAACTCAAATGTCAAAGGAGATATAAATTATGAATGCTAAGATATATAATAAACGTAGAATCTCTTCATCACAGAAAGGAATGGAGAACGTAGCAGAAGGAACTAAATATGATGATTACCATATTAATACAAAAGGTATGGGAATCCTTAGTGTTGAAAATATTATTGAAGAGATAGAAGGTCGTGGAAATCAGGCTGTTCTTACAGTACAGACTTCAGATGGTTCTACAAATCATTCTCAGTTTGGTTCTAAGGATTGGAAAGAGTATAAAGATTCTGTAAATAATGCAGGAAATGCAATCACTGATGTTTGGGTTACAGAAGTTGAAGGCGGCTCTTATGTTCGTAATTCTCGCAGACCAATTAAATCAAGATATGATATTTTGAATGTTGGTAATAAAACACCTGCTGGTAATTTAGTTTTTTATTTAGTAAACGATGGAAAACGAATGCCTATAATGACTGAAGATTATGCAATTCATGAAGGTGGTTATGATAAAGACTATTTATATGAAGGTTCTAAAAACGGTGAATTTGTACGATTTGATGGTTTTAGTTCAATTATAAACAGACTTGCAGAAGGCTGTGGTTTAGGTGAAGAAATTGAACAGATTGAATATTACATAACAGGTAATAAAGTTACTTTTACAGTATATCCTACTGAAAGGGGAATTCATCTATTAAATAATGGTTGGTGGGATGATTATTCTGTAAGATGGGAGTTATCTGCTGAGGAACAAATTCCGTTATATGGTGCTGATGAAAAGGTTGCTATGAGTGTTGAACTTACTATACTTGGTTTATCAAACGATTTGACTAGTTCTCGTAAAATCACTTCAGCTCGTTATATTGCAACAGACCCGAAAAGTGGAGAAGTTCTTGGCTCAGCAGATACTTATGAAGAGGCTGTAAATGAATGGGGTGAAGATGTAACTATTACTGATTCTGAAACAGCTGAAGGACAGCAGGAAGAGGAAGGATTATTCAGTTCTTATGAAGAAGAAACTGAAGAAGATGATGTGGAAATAGAATCTTCAAAGAAACCAAGCGGAGATAAGGCATTCCTCTCAAAGATAGTTTCTGCATTCTGTACAGGTACTATGACAGAAGAACAGGCTATAAAGAGAGTTATGCTCCGCAACAATTGTAACATTGGATATGCAAGACAAATCTTGAGTAGTGCGATGGATGATGCAAGTTTGATTCAGTCTGGTACTATGGAAATTGCAGAAGACCTCAATAAGGATTTCAATATCGATGGTGATTTTGAATCTTGGTCAGAAGATTATGTTCCACAGGCAGGTAAGGCTAATACAATCGGTGGAGAAATCTTAAGAGCTACAGCACAGATTGTAAACCGTTTCTATAATGATGGAGATAAGATTGGAATTGGTAAAGGTAAAGAAACCGTAAATCCTGCAGCAAGATATATTCTTGAGAATGCGGTTGAGTTCACAGCTGTACCTGATGACCTTCAGGCTATGCTTGATAATAACTCGGATATCAATCTCTCAGATGAATCTTATGAAGAATGGGTAGATGATTTCAAGTATGCAGTTGAAGACTATCTCAGAAATCATGAGGAACTCTTCCATGCTCCTAATAAGGTTGACATGTGGGACTTCAAACAGGAATCTGATGAGAAAACTCCTATAACAGATATCTTTATTGAAGATGATGACGGTAACAGATATTCTTTCCAGGGTGGTCCAGAAGGTTGGCATTGCTATGGCATCTACTTTGCAGATGGTCCTAAATATAATGTTGGAGATTTTGTAAACAGTGGAGATATTAAGGCAGCTGGTGGAGATACTAGTGAAGAGTTTGTAACATTCAATATTGATGGTTATACTTATAGTGCAGAGTTATACGATAATGATGAGTATGAAATTACCGATGTAGAATCTAGCAATCAGTTAGTGCATAAAGATGAGGAATGGACTACAGAAGACCTTGAGAAATACAAGATTTATAATTCAGAGGATGAATCAGAACTTTCCATTGAAGACCTTTATTAATATTTCATAATCCTTAAAACTTAAACTCCTAGATTAATTTCTAGGAGTTTTTTTATGTTTTACCTTTACATATATTTTATTTTGTGTTATTATGATAATCAATAAAACATATTTGCTTAGGAGGCAAAGATTATGAATCCAAAGATTATTTCAAGAATCAATAAGTTGATGGCTCTTACATCAAGTTCTAATGAAAACGAAAGTGCTAAGGCTGCAGAGATGGCTCTCAAACTTATGGAAGAGAATGGTATTAGTGCT
>Ga0247611_10010540_pt1 | contig 10851 bp, 11 predicted proteins | sample 177DNAGHGhighgp2_FD_192422 | JGI IMG/M metagenome (GOLD analysis project Ga0247611, IMG submission 192422) | Sheep rumen microbial communities from Palmerston North, Manawatu-Wanganui, New Zealand - 1770 DNA GHGhigh gp2 | ecosystem: Host-associated > Mammals > Digestive system > Stomach > Rumen... | reverse complement strand
GGCTCAATATACGGCAATTCGCTTGCACCGACGCCCTCAAGCTCATCCCAGTTAGGTATAGCCACGCAACGGCACATTATGTCCATTCCGGGGTGAAGATACGGCGCATCGCCGGCACGCTTTACCCACTCGCCGTTCTCAAGCCATACGGTCGGATCGTCCCAGCGGCAAATCTTGCCGTTCATCGCATAATGGCTCGGCAACGCTTTAGGATAAAGGCCTGTAGGATTTCCTCTTACTCGCTCGTCCTCGGACGTGCTCCAAATGTATGTCTCTATTCCGGCGTCAGCCATTCTGCCCTGCGTAAGCGCGGAGTTAAGCTTTGCGGTCTGGTCACGTGCAATAATGCGGGCGCGTCTGTAGCTAATGCCAGGAAGGTCCGCATTTATCATGGCCGTCACCTGCCTTGCGCTCTTGCCAGCCTTAACTCCTTCGCGTATGCGGCGGGCTACGGTGTCCAGCATGTCCTGCGAGGCCTTGGTTATGAGCGTGACCTGCTCTCGAGACCATGAGTCTATAACGTTCTTCACCCACGGTTCATCTTCCGCGAACGCCTCCCCGATAGCAATTTCCTTGAACGCCTGCAATTCTTTCTTGTTGAACTTGTCAACAGTCCTTGCGATATTGACGATACCGCCGATAGCGGGGCCGTTCGTTCCCGGCTCCGGCTCAAAATCTTCAAGCGCATCTTCTCGCGGAACCATCATCGGTACAGCGATGGCGGTGTAAGCCTTCCACCGCTTCTGCAGGAAGCTTGAAATGGACGAAGTATATTGCCGTTCAAGGGAAAGCGGATATTTCCACGTTCTCGCCTTCAAACGGCGCAACTTTACGCGCGTCATACCTCCCGCCCTTTTCAGGTCGTTTATGAATTTGCTTGTAGGGTTCATAAACTATTCCACCTTACCGCCTTCGCCTTTGCCTTCCAAGCTGAAAGCCGGAGGAACTTCATCTTCTACGCTTGTGTCAAGCGCATAGCCGCCGACAAAGCGGTTCTTCCTCACTTCCTCCTGGCTCAAGACACCCGCGTCCATGTAGTTCTTGTCTGTACGGCTCTGAATTTCCCTCGTCTCGGCGTCTGCCTTCTGGTCGCGCTTCGAGAGCGGGTTGAAATTGATTGTAAGCGGTCCGTCCGAGACATCGACCGCCTTTAGGCCGGCGTTCAAGATTCCCATGAGTTGCAGGAGCTGCGGCAGTACCTGGGTCTGCTGTAGCCCAGCTATGTATGAGTTGAAGTTGTCGTCGTCTCCCTGACCCGTGGCGTTCATGCCCGCGGCGGAACGTCCGAACAGCAACGTTACCGGGATGCGGTAGGAGCCAGCAACGCTCATCGCCTGACGGTCCCAAATTTCTGGCAACCCGGCAAAGGAGAAATTCTCGCGGGTGCAGTCTTCGCCCTCGCCAAGCATTACGCCGTTGATTATGCTCTTCTGTTCGTCGATGGCCTCCATGCGTGTCTCGATTGCCTTGTAGTTATTTTCGGCAACAAGCTGTTCGAGGTTGGACATCTTGTACTTGACGATGGAGCATTCCTTGACGAGATGCGAAATTCCCTGTACGGTCGTTCCGAAGTGGTGGGCGTCCTCAAGGCCTTCGTAAATAGCCGAAAGACCCCAGAAGCGCTCGTAATCAAGCCAGCCTGGGAAGGCGGCATCCACTTTCGTTACAGACTTGAAAATGATGCAGCGCGATGCGTGGACGGTAAAGAATGTTCCCGAAGCGGATCGCAGGATATAGCGTTCGTACTTCTCGAAGTAGAGCGATTCGGGCATCTTGACCGTTTCCATCATGCCGAGTTCAACGCGGGTGCGCGGATAGACGCGGAGTTCTCGGATTTTGCCGACCTTGGACGGGTCCCACGGCGTATCCCATTCACCGGCTCCTGCGACATCAAGCACGATTATGGCACCGCCAAAAACTCTGGTCCATTTCAGCGCCTCGGTGAAAGCCGCCGGTCCGTTCAGGTTGCCGAAGGCCTTGAAGAGACTGCCGTCGTCGCCTTCCACCTCGAAGCCGTTCTGCATCATCTTCTCGGCTACGATGTTCACGGCGTTCTTGATGCGCCCGTCTGTATAGTAGAGCGCCTCAAGCTGCACATCGACAAGTCGCGGGAAACCTGGAACGGAGTCAACGGGAAGTGCGGACTTGTCCTTTCGGGAGCCGATGCCTGCAAGAACGTTCTTCCACGCATCCAGTCGGAATAGGCTTGATAAGTTTTTCATGGTTGTTTTTCCTTTGTTAAAAATTTATCCATCTCATGTGTAGAGAGCTCCCGGACCACCACCCTTGTAAATGGCCTGCCTAATCAACGAGGCTGCGCTGTCGGGAGCGTCGCGCGGGTCCTGCCCAGGTCTGTAGTCGTTTATCTGGTTAAGGTAGTTCGGGTCTGTGTTCGGATCCCATACGATACGCTGCCAGCACTTCTTGAGGAACGCCACGATCTTGATGTCCTTGTTCATGCTTTCGGAATACGGGTGAACCGTAGGGAATCCAGGCACCTTGCGAAGCTCGCCCGCCGCCATTCCCTTGTCTGGATTTTTCTCGATGTGGAAATTTCGAACGTTGCGCAAACGGCATTCGCGCGCAATGTCGCCCTTGCAGTCCTCGAACGTTCCTGGGTAAATTTTGCCGTAAGCCTGAATCTTCCCGTCGGGTCGCTCCGCCATGATGGTAAGCGCGTTCGTACAAGTTCCATCCCACGCGGCGTCAAGATGGCCATGAATGCGTGTAGGCCGTATGGTGTAATCCCAATCGCCATAGATGGGCTCGTCGAAAATCTGCCCCTCGTCCTTTACGGAAGTGTCGAGCATGTAGTTGATGGCGAAAAGTGAAGCCGTAGTTGTCGAGCGTTTCTCGGCAAGTTCCTGCGGGCTCAAGATGCCCGTGTCCTGCGGCCTGAACTTCAACGCCTCCGGAATGACAAGTTTTCCCTCGTCGTTCTTCATCGCCCACGCATCGTCGTAGTGCCACGGCGTGCCGACAAAGAGGCAATTCTTTCCGGGGTCGATGATGTTAGTCATTATTTCGAGAACGCCCTGCTTCACCATTTCGCGGTGTGCGCGGGAAAGCCTGTCCTTGATGGTGACAATATCGTCGCAAAGGATGCGGTCATAATGTCGTCCAGTCGGCACCTGGTTGATGCCATATGCGTCGATGGATCCTTCCTTGGTGATGGTGCGCTTGAAGTCGTAGGTGACGGAGCCGAACGGCGTGCGCGTCTCTGTTGGCGGCTTGCCGTGAAGGTACGCGAACAAAGACTGAACGGCCGGATTCCTCATGTACGCCTTGATAGTTTCGAGGGTGGACGCGGCTTCCGTCCATGTCTCGCGGATCAGGGCGATACGTTCGGCGGGGTGGAAAAGGAGATAGTAGACAATGCCCACTTCGGTTATGGCGGTTGTCTTGTATGCGCCACGGTGGGCCATGAGTGAAAAATGCTTGCCGCCCGGAGAGTCCCAGACCATCTTGCACCAGTCGGAATGTAGCTTCTTGAGCTTCGTCTTTCCTACCATGTGGCCCAGGAGGTGCGGGTAGTCGCGCACCCTTTCGACTAAATCCGGAGTCCATTGGAAAGCCATTACAACACCACCTGCCCTTTACCCTAGACCGGAAAACACTGTGATGGATGGCTCGGCGGCGTGCGTTTCGCCCGCGCCTTCTGTCTTTGCGGCACCGTCTGCACCGTTCACGGCATCGGCGGGCTCGACCGGTTCAGGCTGCTTCGGTTCCACCTTTCGGCCCTGCGCGAACAAAGTAGAAAGCATGAGTTCTGTGTCCGGCGTCATTGCGGAAGCGTTCGTCTCTTCTTCCGTGAACCTCATGCCGGCAAATTCCGCAATCTTGAGCAGACGGTCTGCCTCGCCGTCTTTTAACGCCTTCAAAAGCGCACGGTAGAAAATGAGCTTATCGACACGCTCCAGGCGCGTAATCTTGATGCCAAGTCCTTTTAATTGCTGGTATAGCGGCTCGGGCACCTTGATGCGCTCTGTAACGACATCGTGAATGTCGGCAAGAAGCATCTGTTTTTGTTGCTTCTGCGATTTCTTGGCCTCCGCCCCTCGCTTTCCCATCATGACGGCGGTTTCATGGTCGCGAATCGGGACAAGGTTCTTTCGTCCGTCATACTTTGCTTTTGCCATCCGCACCTCACAGCTTGACGGCCTTCTGCCCGGTGAGCTTCTCCCACCTTGCGATGATTATGTCGCAGTATTGCTGGTCTAGTTCCATCATGAAACACTTACGACCTAACTGCTCGGCTGCTATCATGGTTGTGCCCGTACCGCCGAAACAGTCTATAATGGATTTCTCTGTAAAGTTCTCAATGATGTAGGCTGGCAACGCTACTGGGAATGTTGCATGATGAACCTTTGAGTATTCGTTGTTGTATTGCATACCGACATCAATACGATTGTTCATCTTTCCAAGTTCCCATTGTGAATGACTAAAAGCCCTTGTGCCTGCCTGACTGAAACAGAAGATGAGCTCACAGATATGCCCTAACAGATGTATCTGCGTTGGTAGGCATAATGGCATGCAATTGTTCTTATTCCATACGAGAACATCAGCAAACTTTTCCTTGTGTGCTGCCAACATGTCAATAATGCCAAACTTTGATGCAGCAAGAACACCGATGTTGAACAGCACTTCGTCAGCATTTGCAAGACAGCAATCAAGGGCCCCATTCAACAGCTTGGCATAATCATCGTTGCTGAGATTGTCGCTAAACTCATTGTATGTGCCTTCCTTGATTCCGTAGGTATCTTTTACCTTATCAGAATCAAAAGCCTTTGTAATGTTGGATGCTTGCATGTTGTATGGTGGCGACGTGAAAGCGATGTCGGCACGTTCTCCGTTCATCAGCTTGGCAAAACATTCGGGGTCGGTAGAGTCGCCACACATCAGACGATGTTCGCCAAGCTGCCAAATATCGCCACGCTTGCAGACGGGTTCCACTTTCTCCGGAATTTCGTCCTCTGTCACCTCGGCTTTCGTTTCATCTTCTTCGGATAGGTCGAAACCGAAATCGCCCATGTCAAACCCGAAGTCACCCATGTCGATGTCCGAAATTTCCGCGAGCTCGCCTAATTCTTCGCCCAAGAGGTTCATTTCCCACTCGGAGAACTCGGCAACTTTATTGTCCGCGAGCCGCAGGGCCTTAACCTGGGCATCCGTCAAATCGTCGGCAACGATGCAGGGAACTTCCGCCATGCCGAGGGACTTCGCCGCTTCCAGTCGTGTATGACCGGCAATGATAACGCGGTTGGAATCTACGATGATCGGCTGTTTGAAGCCAAATTTTTCGATCGACGCCTTGACATATTTTACCGCCCCAGCGTTTTTTCGCGGGTTCTTTTCGTAGGGTCGAACTTCGGGAACTGGCAACATGATAATCGCTCTTGCTGTCTTTCGCTCGAAGTTAGAACCGTTTTTTTTGACGTTTTCCATGATTTTAGCTTCCTGTTTGTGAGACTTTATAGCAAAAATATAACTTTTTTGTAACGAAACAAGCTAACGAAAAATAGAACAGCAAACAAGATGTAAGTAAAAAATATCAAGAATTTTCAACCTCACTCTTGCGTAACATACATAATTTATGTATGTTTACATCGTAAACAAGAAACAAGAGAGGTTCAAAAATGGAAAACGAAATCAAGATCTTCTGGAACGGCGTAAAGCTCAACGGCGAACTCAACAGATTCCGCTTCACTATCAACGGCGATTGCGTCTGCTTCTACGGAACCGACTATTCTGCAGAAATGCCGAAGGAATGCGGCCTGGTGATTATCAACAATTCCGACTCCATGACCGACTACTTCGAAGAAGACCACGGCACGATCACGCCGGAGCACCCGCTTTACAGGTACTTCAAGAACGCCGCACATGCCTACACGCTGCACCGCGCAAAGGCAAACGTCAAGTGGCTGGAGAAGCGAATCGCGAAGCTCGAAGGCGTAAACAATCCTTATGCCAAGCAACTCATAGAAAACTACAACGCCGACATGGAGAAGACCAAGGCCGAAATCACCGCCCTTGAAAAGACCGTGAACAACGCCCAGCCGACCGCCGAAGACTTCGAGAAGGTCGAGGCCTACGTGGCAGAAATCAAGGCAAAGGCCGAAGCGGCACGCAAGGCCGATGAAGAAAAGGAACACGCCTCCCGCCTAGTCGCCATCAACGAAGCCAAGGTAAAGACACAAAACACCATCGCCCGCGCCGTCAAGATGTACCCAGTCACCGAAGGCGCCCCTGTTGTCGAAGTTCCGTTTAGCGAATTTGTCGGCCTTTATGAAATCATCGACAAGAAGCAGAACACCTGGAGCGTCAAGGCGGCAGACATGATCCTCGGAGAACTCGACATGTGGCAGCACGCAAAGCGCGAGACGAGCGACGCTTACGGCTGGTACGAAAAGACCGACTTTACAATTCGCTACACAGACGAAAACGGCGAAGAAAGCACCTACCAGGGCCGCTACGATCTTGGCGACGGAGAAGGCGGCCTCCTGAACCACATCCGCAACTTCGGCGAATGGCACCGCACCCACGAGGAATTCGGGAAGGTGAAGGAAACTCCAGACGAAACGAACGAGATCCTCGAATTCGTGAAGATGCTGGAAAAGGCGGCATAGAAAAGGCGGGCCAAGGCCCGTTTTTTTTCACTTACGGCGAAAATGTAAGCAAAAAATAAGTAATTATCTCTTGACTAGTTTCTATATATTATGTATATTATATACATAAAGAAGAAACAACAACATTAAACGAGGTTAAAACCATGAGACAGTACGACATCGCACACGACACAAGAGCTTTTGAAGCTTTAAGGCGTCACTACAGCATAGAAGAAAACTACTCGAACGTCTTAAAGACGTTTTTGGCCGGTTCCCATGTAGAGCAAATTGGAAGCTGCCCGGCGTGGATCATCACCGACAACCGGGGCAACAAGTGGCTCCAGAGTTACCACACGATCGTAAGCGTAAAATGGAGAGATTCCGGAGAAGTCGAGCACTTCTTTGTTAAATGGTCCATTGCGACAGACCGCCATCAAAGAAGATTCTCACGCATGGCATAAAAACAGGTCGAAAGCGCTCGCGGGGATTCGCGCCCCCGCATGCCGTTAATCAACACTGAACCGGGCCACGGGCCCACAGGATACACCATGAAAAACACGAACAGGAACACCACCGTAATGGACGCCGCAAAATACTTCTGGGGAAAGAATGAACTAGAAAAGGCCTTAAAGACCGATCGCGAAGACGTCCAAAGCTAAATTTGCATGCTTTCGGACTCGTTCGTGACAAACGGATCATTCATGATATACGGCCAGGGAAAGCTCGATTTCGAGCCGGTGAAAAACTCCCGTTATTGCGACCTGAAGCGCGAACAGATCAAGCCGGTAATCATGCCGTACATAGAAGCGAGCGCGTGTGCCGTTGTTCCGCGCTCGATGTTCGGACACCTGGCGGCCGGCCATGCCAGAAAGATATACATGGCCGCCGCGGGCCGCTGGTTCTCTTTCGTATCCAACGACGCGGACCACGGGGAACACGTAGAGGACGGCGCGGACATGGGCGACTTTTTCAACCTGGGCGGGATAAAGGCTACTTTCGACGGCCTCGAAGTGGAAAATATCTTCAAAAAGTTCAAGGTTGATAGAGTCGAGATTTGCCGCCCGTCGAAGGGGCACGACATCATGCGCTTTCACTTCACTTTCAAGGGTGCGAAATTCACGGCCGATTTGATGAAGTGCTACAGGGACGAATACGGCGCCGATTTCGAAGACGAGGCTGAAAGACTGGCCGAGAAGTGGAGCCGCGACGAAACAGAACGCTTACAGCGTGCGAAAGTCGCATAAAGGGCCACGGCGAGCGGGCAACGCCTGAACCCGCAAAAACTTTCAACAACAAAAAAGGAAAATATGGTAAACGAAAACGAAGTAAAAAAGGCTTTAAACCTCTCCGGTGACTTCATGAACGGCATTTATGAAGAAAAACATGGCCGTTTCGTCATAGATTTGACCGACTTGAATAAAACTGGAACCGGTTGTTTTATGGGCTGCATTTACAAAAAAGGAAAAGAAAACCGGGATTTCGATTTGATTTGGAATTTTAGCTCGATCAAGGAACTTAAAGAGATTTTCAAAGTATGGCAGAAGGCTACTATTTGGGAGTACTAGTCCACAAAATCGACACAATATCAACAGCCACGACCGGGGCTTTTTTCGTCTGTTCTGTGTAAAATTATGCAAATATGTGAATTTACGCATATAGCTTAATTGCACAGAAACGCACTTTCTAGCCATTATTTTTGCCTGCTATACACTTTATAGCCCTAGAACGAAAAACGAGCCTACAGCGCACGGAAAACAAAAGCGAAAAGCAAAGCGGAATATTCCGCGCTGGAGCACGCCGGAATAAGACACGATCGAAAAGAAAAAGCCCGGTCGCCAATGGGGAGCGAGCGAACCGGGCCAAGAAGGAGAAAGTCCTGAATGGACAATTCCAATTTAATCAATTTTTCGCCAGCGGTCAACAGTTTGGAAAAAAAATTTTTTTATCACGCGCACACACGCGCGCACGCGCGAAGAGTGTGTGTTCTGTAATGAACTGAAATGAAATGAAATGTAATGATATGGAATGAAATGAACTGAAATGAAATGTAATGTAATGAAATGAAATAGGCTTGACTTCGGTTAGCGACTTCATACCATCGCTAACCGACCGCTAACCGACCGCTTACCGATTGTTAAAGTTTAGTTTGTGTTTGTAAAATTTTACAACATTAAATTTTATTTTTAATACTTTTAGTTGTAAAAAGTAGTATATTTACAATCAACAAAAGGAAAATAAAATGGCAGAATCACTTTCCATCAAACTGCAGCCGCAGACAATCAGCTCCATCGAGAAAATCGCCGAGGCGAGGCTCAACAGGGGTATTAAGGACAGCAAGTCCAGAATAGTTGCCGAAGCCGTGGCCGACCTTGCACAGAAGGTGTTGGACGATGCAAGAGACTGAAATTACAAAGGTCCAACTGACTATACGCAAGTTCGTGTACAAGATGCGCGAACTCAGGAAGGATAACTCGAAAGCCGGGCGTTGGCTTGACAAGTTCTGCGATACGCTCGTGTACCAGGACCTCGTGGACGACCCCGAACCGCTGGCCATCGAGCTTATAGGCGAGGCCCGAAAGTTCAGCACGAAGAAGGTCCTGACGAACACCCGCAACGGACAGATTAAAGGCGCACGCGCTTCGCTACGAAAAGAAGGCAACGAGAACCCGTCGCCCGAACAGATCGAGCGCAGAATCGGCGAACTTTACGGCATGGACGCCGTTACGGAAGAACGTATAGGAGAGGTGACAGAAAGCCTGGACGATTCCCAAGACGATTGCCGGGAAACGGATGAAAGCCGGGAAACGGAACAGCCAAAGGAAGAAACGCAACAGGATCCATTCTACGACTTTTCGCCCGCGAAGAATGACGGACCTGGTATGACGATAAACGGCGTTCCGTTTGAGGAGCTGCTATCGCCGCAAAAGCGAGACAAGCCGGTAGACATACCGCAGCCCGTACCGCCGAAAATCCTTAACCTCGCTTATTCTGGCGAGTTCGGCAACGTCAAGCTGTCGCAGGAGCAGTACAACGAGCTGGGGATGAAGTTCGGGAACCAGCAGGCGCTAAACCGTGCGATAGATTCGCTTAGCTCGAAACTCGAAAACGGGGAAATTCAGCCCGTGCCTAAAAACCATTACGCAGTTCTCGTCAAGTGGGCCGCGTACCGTGACGACAAGCGCGAAGAAAAGGACGAGGACGCGGAGCGCAACAGGTACGAGACCGTGAGCGAGCACAACATGCGGGTGCTGAAAAAATCGACCGAGTTCATCATGAACGGCGGACTGGAGAAACTGAAAAATGGAACAATCGGAACATTCTAACGAACAGCCTATAATCAACCAGATACAGAACGAACTTGCGCTCTGCTACGAACATATTGGGCGCAAGGTCCCCGAAACGATCGTCATAATAGCCGCGTCTTTACAGGAAGCTATACAGTTTTCCAGCCCGGAGCAGGTACACGAAATTTTCAAAAGGGCGAAGGACATCGAGAGCATCCCGACGCAGAAGACGCTCAAGGAGTGCATGCGCAACTATGCCGAGGAATGGCTTAAATACAGGAACGACGACAAGAACAAGTCCATCGAGTACAACGGCCCATGCGCCGCGTGGCTACCGCACCAACCTGTCAAGAAGGCAATCAACTGCAACGAGGCCGTCAAGAACTACACCATTGCATGCGGCGGCAACGCCTACTTCGACCTTTGCACAGCGCGCTCGAACGGCCCGGACTACTACAGGACATACACATTGCCGATCAAGAAGGCAATTTACAGGCTCTATCTCAAGTACTGGCGGAAGCTCTCGATAGCTAACGGATACCCGGCAAGCGGACCTATATCGCTCGCCCTCATCCCGGCAACCGTTGACGACTTCCGCAAGATGTTCGGGTACGAAAACGCGGGGCACGTATGACAAATAGGCGGCCGCAAGCTCAAAGCCTTTAGGCGGTGGGTAGTTCACTTCAAAACAGGAGAAACGACAATGGAAAAACACTTATTCGACAACTGCATCGGTAACCCTCCCTTTGCCGAGGCCTTGAAAACGCTGGGGGGGGGGATTGATACCGAATGGAAACTGACCGAGGAGCAGCAGCGTTTCTTTGACGAGAAGAAAGAACGCGTGAGCAACCTCCCCGAAGAAGCAACCGAGAGAGAAAAGGAACTCGCCAAGGCCGCTAAATTCTTCATCGACTATGCCGAGAACTTGCAGAAGAAGCTGAACCGCATGAAGGACGAGCGCA
>Ga0247611_10010539_pt1 | contig 10852 bp, 10 predicted proteins | sample 177DNAGHGhighgp2_FD_192422 | JGI IMG/M metagenome (GOLD analysis project Ga0247611, IMG submission 192422) | Sheep rumen microbial communities from Palmerston North, Manawatu-Wanganui, New Zealand - 1770 DNA GHGhigh gp2 | ecosystem: Host-associated > Mammals > Digestive system > Stomach > Rumen... | reverse complement strand
AGGCGGTGTTCTTCTCGAGGTCTTCCTTGGTGAGGAGGTTCCGCTCCTTCGATTTCCCCGAGGGATCGCCGATCATCCCGGTGGCCCCGCCGACGACGGCGACGACCTTGTGGCCGGCTTTCTGGAAGCGTTTGAGCAAAGAAATCATTACGTAATTGCCCAAATGCATCGATCCGGCGGAGGGATCGAAACCGCAGTAAAGGACGGTTTTGCTCGATAGCAATTTGCGGATGAGGGCTTCATCGGAATACTGTTGGATGAGGCCGCGATAAGTGAGTTCTTCGACGATGTTTTCCATAGGGCAAAACTATAAACCATTCCGCGCGAAAGTAAAGCGCGCACGCCTCCATTCTTGAACGCGCACGCGGTTTGGGTTTACATTAATGACTGAATCACAACGGGCTTAATTGCCCGTTAAGGGGAAAAGTCGCATGAACAAACACGGGAAAATCGCCTTCAGGGCCCTATCGGGGCTCGCCCTGGCCTTGCCGCTAGGCCTGATCATCCTTTCCGCGTCCAGGATCCCGATCGAGGTCAAGGCGAGCATGTCGACCGACCCCTACTCCTACACTTTGGAAACCTTCAGCCCCTCAAGTGATGTGAAGACGAATATCGACCTCCGAGATCTGGAGGACAATGACATCCGTTCTTATTATTCTGGACTCAACGACCTCCCTGCGAGCGAACGCCAAGGCGGGAATCTGCTTAAGAATCTTAAGCGCATCATCTGCACCAACCCCCTTCACCCGGAAAAAACCGCCCGATATGCGTCTTATGACAATTCCTTTCAAATCTATTCCATCACGGATCGCGAATGGGACCTCTATGATGTCGAAGGTTGGGGACGGGTGGAGAAAAACGCCATTGCCAACGCGACGCTCAACGACGCGAAGAACGTCCTTTTGACCTATTCTTACCCCAGCAACGACAGCGCCGCCAAAGAACACGCCACCCTAGCGGAAGATTCCTACACGCACTTCTACTATCGGAACGACAATCTCACCTACAAAAATGGTCTTGATGACCGCGCTTATGGCTATCCCGTCAGCGGCAAAGTCAGCTATTCCAACGCCTTATTGAACCGCGAACACCTTTGGTCAAAAAGCCATGGTTTCAATGAAGATGAGGGCGCGGGCAGCGATGTCCATCATCTCGTCGCCGCCGATACCTCGGTGAATAGTTACTTTCACAGCAACTACCCCTACGCCGAAGTCGGGACCCTTCATTCCAGCTATCGCGCCACCGCCGATCGTTGGGGAACTTACCGTTTGAAGCAGGCGATGCCCGGCGGATCGACCATCACTTTGGACGATTTGATCGAGATCAGCCCGAATGCGATTGACGAAAACCTCTATGGCACCGCCGAGACTTCTTACCCCGACGATGGCGGAGGAACCACCGTTTTCGAACCGCGCGATGCCGACAAAGGCGAAATCGCCCGCGCCTTGCTATTCATGTGCGCCCGCTATAACTGGATCGAATCCTGGGATCCTTCCACTGGGGTGACCACCACCACTTGGAATTGGGATGCGGTGAATCATCAATATACCACCCAAACCATGAATCCCACGGTCAACGAGCCGGATCTTATGCTCGTTAATAAAATCATCAATAAGTCCGATGCCGCCGACGATGAAGACGGCTATCACGTTTCGGAATACGGATGTTTGAACGACATCCTGCGTTGGAATCGCGAATACCCCGTCACGGAATATGAGATTCACCGCAACAACCTCATCTATAACAACTATCAATATACCCGCAATCCCTTCATTGATTTCCCCGAATGGGCCGACTATATCTGGGGAAGGCCCGTCGATAATCCCACCTATACTCCGCGAAATGTGAACGGTTATTTCAATCCTACTGGCGCGGCCGCTCCCGCAAGCGATCCCATCAACGATGTGCCCGCGGATGGCGTTTCCATCTCCAAAACCTCCATCGCGTTAGATCTTAATGGCGAAGTCTCCACGACCATCAACGCAACCAGCACCGACCTCGGCGCCATCGCTTGGTCTTCCTCGGATGAAGAAGTCGCCACCGTCTCCAAAGCCTCTGCCGCTTCGGGCGAGAGCATCACTATCACCGCGGTTGGCGAAGGGAGCGCGACGATCACCGCTTCCGCCACCATCGGTGGGGAACTCTATCAAGCCGTTTGCACCGTCACGGTCGCCAATTCTCCCGGAGGCGGGGGCAATCTCGAAACCATTTCCATCACTCTAAGCGATTTTGATGGTCACACCAACGTTGGCACCGAGGATGCTTGGAGCGTTACCTCAAACGGGGTGACGTATTCGGGTTACACCGATTTGGCCAACGTCGGAACTTGTATGCAAATCAATCCAGGAAGTGGCTGTAAAACCGGGCTGTTTAACCATACCAAAATGCCTGGGCGCATCAGCGAAATCGCCATCACGATGTACGCTGACGACAAGAATTCGGGAAGTTTATTCGTTTCTGATTCTCCGGTCTATGAAAGGACCGCTGCTAATACCTTCGTGAGCCACGAAGCCTTAGCCACTTCATTACCTTTTGCGGGCACTTCTGCCGGGGAAAGGGTGGTCATCGACACCTCATCCACGGGGGACGTGCATTATTTCTCGATTGGAACCACCCAACTGAAATCCACCCAAATCGACATCGTCTGCGATATCGGCGCGGATGCTGCTGACTATGCCGAGCATTTCCTTGATGTGACGGAGACGGTGTGCGCCTCCTACAACACGAATACGGCTTCTAGTTTCTCCTCCGCTTGGACGCAGGCGAAATCAGCTTATAACGATTTATCGCTCTCCGCTCGCGCTTTGGCGAAGAACCCCAACGCCATGGATGCGGGGGCGAATAAAACCAAGGTATCTGATGCTTATAGCCGTTATGTCTACATTCTCAATAAATACGACAAGGTCGGATCGGTTCTAGACAACTACCTTAACGCCGCGCTCTCCGGCGCGGGTTATCTTCCTTCTACCTTCTCTTTCACCCCCACTTGGATCATCGCGGTCGCTTTATTAGCCTCCACCGCTTTCGGGACGGCGATCGCCTTCCAGCTATTCCGCAAAAAGAAAAAAGAGGCGTGATTTGATATAGAAAAAGGAGAGCCGGCCCCGCTCTCCTTTCGTTTTGATGGAAGGCTTTACTCCGCCTCGATGAAGGCGATGTAGCCCTTGTAGGCGGCGTAGATGTCGCCTTTGGAGACGATCTCCATCGGGGAGTGCATGCTAAGCAGCGGCACCCCGGCGTCGATGACGTTCATGTTCATGTTGCCGAGGATATAGGCGATCGTTCCACCGCCGCCTAAATCGACGCGGCCAAGCTCGGCGTTTTGCCAGCACACGCCGGCATCGTCCATCGCTTTGCGCACCCAGGCGTAATATTCCGGGTTGGCGTCGTTGGATCCGCCTTTGCCGCGGGAACCGGTGTATTTGTTGAAGACGAGGCCTTGGCCCAAGAAGGCGGCGTTCTTCTTCTCCGAGGCGCTTTCATAAAGCGGATCGACCCCGGCCGAGACGTCGCTAGAGAGCATCTTTGAGGCTTCGAGGATCAAATGGGCGTCATATAGGGGGTGGGCGGCGCCGCTGAGCTCGGCGAGCCTGGCGACGGCGTGGAGGAAGAAATTCGACTGGGCGCCGGTCGCGCCGACGGAGCCGATCTCCTCTTTGTCGACGAGGATGCAGCAGGCGGTATGTTCGACTTTCTTCGCGTCGATAAGGCCCATTAAGGAGGTATAGGCGCAGGCGCGGTCATCTTGGCCATAGGAGGCGACCATAGAACGATCGAGGCCGAAGTCCCGGGCCTTCCCGGCGGGGACCACTTCGATCTCCGCGGAGATGAAGTCCTCCTCTTCGACGTCATATTTCTCCTTAAGGAGCTTTAGGAGCATCTTCTTGACCGGCTCTTTCTCCTCCCCTTCTAGGGGGATGGAGCCAAGGGTGATGTCGAGGTCTTCGCCCTCCACCACTTTCGCGCCGGGCTTCTGGAGCTGGTCGGCGGAGAGGTGGACGAGGAGTTCGGTGATGCCGAAGACGGGGTCTTTGGGGTCATCGCCGAGATGGACTTCGATGACGGAGCCATCCTTCTTGCACACGACGCCGTGGAGGGCGAGGGGGGTGGTCGTCCATTGGTATTTCTTGATGCCGCCGTAATAATGCGTGTCGCCTAAGGCGAGGCCATCCCTTTCATAGAAGGGGTTCTCCTTGAGATCGAGGCGTGGGGAGTCGATGTGGGCGCCCAAGATGCGAAGGCCTTCTTTTAGGGGCTTATTCCCTAGGACGAAGGCGCAGACGTTCTTCTTCTTGTTGATGAAGAAGACTTTGTCCCCCGGTTTGACGGAGGTGAGCTTCTCGGCGTTGACGAAGCCGTTTTCTTCTAGCTTCTTCACCGCGTAGGCGCAGGCGAGGCGCTCGGTCTTGCCGTAGGAGAGGAACTCCTTATAGCCTTCCGAGAAGTCGAGGATCGATTGATGGTCCTTATTTTCTTTCCAGACGTTTTTGCGATACATAAATGTCCTTCCTTTCGTTTCGAGGGGTAATATAGCATAGATTCGCGAAAATGCTCGGAAAATGACTCACGCCCCCAATTGGGGGCTTGCCCATCTTTCTTTCGGCTTTAAAGTAATAGGAAATATACCGAAAGGGGCACATAGCAAATGGACCAAGTTCTTAAGTTGGATATCCTCATCGAAGGCGAGAGCATCAAGATCAAAAAAGAAGGGATTCTCCCTCCCCCGGGGAAGAACCGCCTCCGCCTAAAGGGCGACGGGCCGATCGGGGAATGGGCGTTAACCACCATCCTCCTCGGAAATAACCTCGACGTCGAGGCCCACACCTGGGATGAGGAAGGCCACCACCTCGACCTCTTCTCCGCTTCCTTGGACGTCGAAGAGGAAGTCAAAGGCGAAGTCACCACCTCGCTAGGCGGCAAGCAAGTGAAGCTTTGCTACCTCGCCCAGTTCCACGCCTAAGAGATAATGCCAACAAAAAGCCCAGCAAACCTTATGGGAATTAGGCTGCATGGGCTTTTTGATTATCTGAGTCTGATGGCGGCTCCATCGAGAGTTAAGGAAAATGCGCCAAACTTGCGGTGGTGTTTTTCCCTTGCGAACAGAAAAGGACGGTTTCCCGTCCTCGATGCCTCCTATCGCTTATTTTAACGAGCGGTATTGGCGTTTATTCTCGTAATAGACTTCCTCGCCGGGCTCCCAATCCTCGTCTGGGTCGCCGATCTTCTCCTCTGGGTTGTTCCCTTTGTAGATGGCGATGTCGTCGGAGAACCAGATGTCGCGGACGAAGGAATACTTGATGCCCTCGAAGACGAGGATGACGCCCTTCACGTAGTCGTACTGGCTGAAGCGGTCTCCGCTCGCCCTGTTGAAGGCCTCAACGTGGTCCTCGATGAGGATGACGTCGATGAGCGTCTTCTCGACGGGCGTCTCGACTTGCGCGGGATAGCCCTCGCATCCGTAATCGTAATCGATGCCCTTGTCCTCGGTCTTGAAGAACTTGAATACGCCGACGGTCTCCTCGCCGAAATCGTCCCACATGAAGTCGAGCGCCTCGACCCCGTTGTTGAGTTCGTAGACCTCCCCTTCGCAGAAGATGGTTACGCGTTTATAGGAGACGTTGGAATAGTCGAAGCGGTCGTGGCGGATCTTGTCGACCTTCTTGCCGATGAGGCTTTTGAGCAACGCTTCCTGCTCGGGAATAAGTCTTTTGTCGATTTTGCTTTGCATAAGTCGATATCTCCTTTAAATGAAATGTATTTTGTGCGAGCGCAGTCCGCAGCTGTCGGAACTCTTCTTTACGTTTATCTCGACGGCTGGCCCGCCCGATTTCGAGACCACTCGGTAGTTGATGATCGTGCCGTCGCGGAGCCTTACACGATTCTCCGTGATCTGGCCGGTCTCGGCATCCGTCATGAACGCACCACCGTAACCTATTTTATCAAAAAACTCCTGCGCGGTTTTGATCGGGTTGTCGCTCTTGATTGTGGTGACGGCGGCCCCGCCTTTCCGCGAAACGCCATAATGGTTCCCACTTCTCAAAAACAGCGGATTCTTGCCCACGTCGGGCAGGTTCTCCCTCAGGGAGCGATGCAAAGGCGAGCCGCCCTTGTATGTGGATCCCATGTCAAGACCCTCCTTTCTTTCTGCTCTTCTCGAATTCGCTCGGGTACCTCACGAACGTATATTTGTCGAGATATGGCCCGAAGATGTCGTCGGGCATCCTTCCGTAGACGAGGACCGTTCTCGGCTCGATCGTCTCCAGCATGACCCTAAGGCCCTTGGCGAAGCATTCCCGAACGATATTGCCGTTCGAGGAATCCTTCTTAATGGCCCCATGGGTTGATACGCACACGATCGAATGCTTCGGTATCCCGAGGAATGCGAACGGGTACGACTTCTCATCTCCCCATCGGACGTTTGCGATGACCGGTATCCCCTGCTTCTGAAGGTAATAGCCGACTGCCCTGCTCATGTAGACGCTTGTGGCGTGAAGGCATTTGGACTTCCCGATGACGATCGTCGGGTCCGGGGTTATCACGCCATGGTACTGCTTGAGGACGTCGAGGTATTTGTCCGTCGCCGAGAATATCTGGCGGAAGCAGATATCGTGCACATAGAAATGGACGTACCCGCTTTTGTCCTTCGTCGTTCTTGCCTTTGGGAAGGCGACCAGGTTTGACGGCACTTCAGCGTTGTTCAAGTCAAGGAGACCGGGTATTCCCTCCTCCCCGAAGAACTCGGCGCCTTCGACCAAGTGTTCTTGGTAGCCGTCATCGAACATCATTTTTCTTTTCATCGATTTTTATTCCTCCGTGGTTTGCCGCGTCAAAACATAGAAGAAGGGCGATCTCTTCTTTGCTATGATATGGCTGGTCAGAACAGGCTTTCTTTAACCTGCCAGAGAAACAATACCAAAGTCGCTTTTCTCGCTTGTTCAACCCCGTTCAATCTCGTTTTATGAAATTCTGCGAATATCTTCACGTCCTCAAACCTTATCTGGCACCCGACTTGCCTGAGGCAGATTACCTCGACCGGATTTTCGGATTCTCTTTGGAGGACGAAGGCGCAGATATTGCGTGTAAGTACAGCCGCGTCGAGAAGCATTACTTTTATACAGGCGAGGTTGAACCATGCTATCTCGCCGCCAAGGTGCTGAAATATTTCGATGAAAGCACTTTCGCAGTCAATCTTTACGACGAAATCGAGGAAAGCGAGGTGCCGGATCTGCTCACCGATTTTGCAAAATTCGGCCTTGTATCGAACGAAGAAGAATGGGATTCATTCTTGGCCACAACCCTCAAAAATATATTGAAGAAATCACGTGACGAATGCCGATCCATTCGTGTTCGGGGCACAATACAAATGAGATCGATGCTATTGGAAGAGAATCCAAACGGCATTTGCCCATGCGCGCATTGTTCCAACCAATTACTTCTCCATGCGGATACCGAGGAGCAACTGCCCTATCTCCTTCAAGCATTTTTCTTAAAAGAGGACGGGCCCAAAAACCCAATAAACGCAATAGGAATCTGCGCCGAATGTATGCAGAAAGCGGATTTCGATTTGGATGCTCTCCGTGAAAAAAAGAAGGAATTCCAAAGGCTAAGGAAAGCCTATGCCGAACTCGACGACCCGCTTTTTCCCGAACGACTTACCGCGGCCGCGAAAAAGTTAAAATCGGCAGAACGGAATCAGTTCAAGAGACTATCTTATAAGGCGCTGCGCGTGGATAAGAAAATCTCACCAGATAACACAATGCTCCTCACTGACATAGAAGAAAAAGTCACGCGTTTCTTCCCCTTTCTTCTCGATTGCTTTTCTGAGGACGATGGGATAGACGGCTATTCCTACGATGAACTTTCTAAATCTATCCGTGCCATTTACGAATCCGCAGAAGCACAATGCGCGACTCAAGAGGAAATTTTCGAAACCATTTCCAAAAGGATAGCCGCAGTCGTTGACGAATCCGAAAACGTAGGCCGTGTTTTCACCGCATATTTCGTGCAAACATGTGAGGTGTTCAATGAGATTCCCAAATAAAATCAATGCATATCGTTCAACCGTAATCTATGGGATGGGGAAGCTTTATTCAATCTTGAAAGTCCCGTGCCCGTTGCCGGTTCTATTAGAAAAAGCAAAAAAACTTGGCATGGACGGCAAGGACGTTATGGATTCTCTCCTGTGTCTATATGCAGCGAGGAAGATCGAGTTTGACCATGAAAAAGGGGAGATAAAGAAATGCTGACGAGGATATACTGCGAGAAATTCGGCGACACAGTACCTGAGAAGACAATTCGTTTCGAAGAAGGGCTGAATATCGTTTTGGGCATCGATGGCGACACAAACTCCATAGGCAAGTCTACCGCTCTTCTGATCGTTGACTTCTGCTTTGGCGGAAACACTTACCCAAAGCAAAAAGACGTAATAGATAATGTTGGCCACCACATTATTTATTTCAGCTTTCGCTTTGATGGTTGCGACTACCATTTCGCAAGAGGCACGGAAAAGCCCGACTTCTATTGGGAATGCGACGGAGACTTTAATCATATCGGTGAGCTAAAGCCAATCAAGGAACTCACCGACTTTCTAAAAACCCAATACCTCCCGGATACGCTTCAATCTTTTCGTGTGCTCGTATCTCGTTTCATGCGAATCAATGGGAAAAATAACTACGACGTCCAAAAGCCCCTTCGCTCCCATGCCAACAAAGTGGATGACCCCGAAGCAATTTCCTCGCTTGAAGACCTCTTTGGGAAACTAGCTGGTTTGGAGGGAAAGAAAAAGGAGCTTGAAGAAGCGAAGAAAGCCATATCTTCCTTCAAAAGCGCTCAATCCGGAAACTGGATCCGTGTTCAGCTCACGAGAAAAACCGATTATCAAAATGCAATCAAGACCATTGGTGAGCTCGAGACCCAGGTTGCCCAGATTAAGGCAAGGATCGAGGCCGGCGACAATCAAGATGATCCGGAGATATCCCCGGAAATCGTTCAAATTCGGGCCGATCTTAGTTTTGAAACGCGGAGGAAAAACAGGCTCCAAGCCAAAATCAAAAAATTATCGTCCTTCCTCGAAGGGGAGTCGATGACCGAATCCGATCTCAAGGCTCTGCAAACATTGTTCCCTGGCGTGGACCTTAGACCGTTGCAAGAAATTGTTTCCTTCCGTGCCCAATTGGCCTCGAATGTGAATGCAGAAATCGAATCCGAGAAACATGCCATTCAAAATGAATTGAAAGAGTCGGAAAAAAGGATTGAAGCAATCAAACAACGTCTTGAGGAATACGGTATTGATCCAAATGCCTCCAAAACCCTCCTTGACCGCTACAACACGACCAACGACGAACTGCGCGCATTGAAAAAGCAAATCGAGTTTTACGAGAAAAACTCAGCCGCTTTACAAACAAAAAAAGCTTTGAATCAGGAATTAGCCGTCCTTGAACCGAAAGTCCTACAAGGTATTTCGGAATCGATTAACGCGGAATTGGAGAGCATTAACGACCGGCTTTATAGTATAAAGAGAATTGCTCCGCGCCTGACTTTTCCATCAATCTCGAAATATGAATACTCCACCCCAAATGACACAGGAACCGGAACAATGTACAAAAGCCTTATCATTTTGGATTTGGCACTATTCGGCCTCTCCTCGCTTCCACTTTTGATTCACGATTCACTCCTTTTTTCTGATATATGGAGTGAGCCGGTTTCGAACCTTTTCGCCGAATACGAGAAAACCGAAAAACAATCATTCCTTGCAATCGATGGCATCGAGAAATTTGACGAGGCCACGAGAGCCACAATTCTGCATGCCTCGCGCTTACGTCTCGGGGGAGGTATCAATTCCCTCTTTGGTTTCTCCTGGGCCGTGAAGGAAAAGACGGAAAACGCACCATCCGAAGACTAAGTCTCTGGGAACCCATTAAGATCATTCGTGACAACGCATCAAGCTTTCCTTTTTTCGCTGGGACGGATTTTTGTAAATCCGACGAAATTCAGAGAAGAGTTTGAATTCATAGATCTGTTCTATTTCCAATAACACTTATTCTTAGCAAGGACAAATAAACCCCCGGGATCCGGGGGTTTTATCTGAAAAGGGGCTTTTTATCAATACATGTCCCCGCCCATCGGCGGCATGGCAGGCTTGTCTTCCTTGATCTCGCTGACGGCGGCTTCGGTGGTGACGAAGAGCGAGGCGATGGAGGAGGCGTTCAACACGGCAGAACGCGTGACCTTCGTCGGATCGACGATGCCTTCTTCGAAGAGGTCGACCCATTTGCCTTCCTTGGCATCGAAACCATGCGATTTCTCCGCTTTTTCCTGCTTCTTTTGGATCTCGTCGGGGTCATAGCCGGCGTTAGAGGCGATCTGGCGAAGCGGGGAATAGAGGGATTCTAGGACGGCGTCGATGCCCTTTTGCACATCGGCGTTATCGGCCTTAAGGGTCGGCTTAAGGACCTTATAGACCTCGGCGAGGGCGGCGCCTCCGCCGACGACGATGCCTTCGGCAACGGCGGCTTTGGTGGCGTTGAGCGCGTCTTCGATGCGGAGCTTCTTCTCTTTGAGCTCGGCTTCGGTGAGCGCCCCGACTTTCAAGACGGCGACGCCATCGGAGAGCTTGGCGATGCGCTTGGCGAGGTTCTTCTTATCGTATTCGCTGGAGGCGATTTGATATTGCTGCTGGAGCTCATTGACGCGGTCGAGGATCGCTTTCTTCGAGCCTTCGCCACCAACTAAGGTGGTCTTGTCCTTCTTGATCTCGGCCTTCTTCACTTTGCCGAGGTCTTCGATCGTGGCGTCTTTTAGCTGCATGCCCAAATCCTTGGAGATGAAGCGGGCGCCGGTGGTGATGGCGATA
>Ga0247611_10010537_pt1 | contig 10854 bp, 8 predicted proteins | sample 177DNAGHGhighgp2_FD_192422 | JGI IMG/M metagenome (GOLD analysis project Ga0247611, IMG submission 192422) | Sheep rumen microbial communities from Palmerston North, Manawatu-Wanganui, New Zealand - 1770 DNA GHGhigh gp2 | ecosystem: Host-associated > Mammals > Digestive system > Stomach > Rumen ... | reverse complement strand
TGCCTCACAAATCCCTTGTGAAGCAAGACAGGATAGGTACGTCCGAACGGCAAAGGGTAGCCTTAACTGTTAAAATGTTCTATTTTTCTCGTCTTTTATTTGGAGATTAAAACAGAATCTTGAGTTATTTAAGGCCGAATTGCATTAATCTTCTAAAATTACTTTGCCACGTCAGAATTATTTTGTACTTTTGCGCTCATAAGTGACTTTTGACAGTCAAATAACGACTAATTTGTATGATCTATATGATAAAGAAATATAGCATCCTTTCTCTTCTCCTCCTGCTCTGTGGAATAGTGGGGCAGGCACAGACGCTCGTGTTTGAAAAGAACTTTAAGGACTTTTTTGAAGGGAATGGTAATTTCCTTTTGGGTGAGAATGAGTCAGATTTCCCTGGGTGGACATTCATTAACTGTGAAAGGCGCAATAGTGGCTATCTGCGTGTTGCTGACACATCTGAGGGTTGGTTTGAAACGGAACCATTTGTGGGGTTGAATGGAAATGCCTTGATAGCGCTTCGTATCAAGGTTCCCAATGAAACTTCTGTAAAAGTTGGAGATGAGTTTAATGTTACGATTTCAATTAAAGGAAGTGGATCATTACGACAGACGGATTATTGTATTATTGCATCAAACGATAATAAAACAAAAATGTTTGGTCTTCCCATATACTTATATAATGGAGCATCTGATACTCAAATAAAGGTCCGTGCGGCAGCAGGTAATAAAGTTTATATTGAGTCTATCCGTGTCTATGATATCGGTGATGCGATTTTTTATGAATCCTTTGATTTAATGACGAGTACGGGCGAGTTTAGACCTTCTAATGGCGAAGCAGATTATCATCTTTTTGATAATTCAGAAGGAGCAATAGGTGGATCTGATGTGACAGGTTCTTTGGGCGGAATTTTTATTGGTAAGGGAAATTCTTCTTATAGTATGCCTACAATTCAGGTGACTGACGATACTAATTATCTTCTGTCTTTTCAGATGTCTCAGTATGATAATATTGTTGCAGTAAATCAGTTGTCTGTATCTTGCTCAGAATCTGCTAAAGCGACCATGTTTAATGGTGCCTTGACACCAAAAACTAGTCAATCAGCAAGTTTCTCAGGTGGTGGGTATAATATGTGGCAGAGCTTTTATACAGTAATTTCCGGAATGACGAATTCAACGATTCTGACAATAGGTGGTTATCAGATTTTTCTCGACAACATCCTGCTCACCCCCATTCCAACCCTTCTTGATGAATCAGCGAACAACATTACTTATATAAAGGGACATGCGGGACAGACGACGGATGTGGAACTGCGTCGAACATTGACGGCGAACGTGTGGTGCCCTTTGTGCCTGCCTTTCGACGTGACGCCGGAGTCATTTGCAACGGCAGCGAATGACGTGGTAGCTGACGCCAACCCCGTGCTGCGCACGTTTACCCGCGTCAGCAAGGGTGTCTTTACCTTTGATGTCGTACCAGCGGCGACGACCATCGCCGCAGGCACCCCCTTCCTGGTGAAGGTGACGAAGCAGGTGGCGAACCCGACGTTTGCCAACGTCACCGTGGTCAACACCCCGGCAGTGGCTGTACCAGCAAACAGCGACTACCAGTTTGTGGGCACCTACTCACCAGTTAATTTGAATACCGACGGCACCCACCTCTTCCTGGGTACTAACGGCACACTCTATAAGCCCGGCACAACGGCTGGCTATAACCACATGAACGGTCTGCGTGCCTACTTCCAGATTCCGGCAGCTGCATTAGGTACGCGTATCTCTTTGCCTGGCGACGAGACGACGGCCATTCAGGACATCAATGACGATGGCTATCAGTATGAGCATAGGTTCGACAGCGAGGCCGTCCGTACACAAAACCTTCTCCCCCGCCAAATCACCATTCGCGAGGGCCGCAAATACCTTTCTAAGTAAAAGCCCCTTGACAATGAAGAAGTATATTGCTCCCACCATCACTACGCATCTGATTGACAGAATCATTTGTAGTAGTGGTTCCTATACAGTAGACACTACAAACGGAGTTTCCGAGGGTAATGCCTCCACACAGGCAGCCTCCCGAGAGAGTCTTTGGGACGAAGACGAATAAGCGCATGACACACCTCTATCCACTCCTCTTTGAACCGAACCTGCACCCGGTAGTGTGGGGTGGGGGACTGTTACGCCCATACAAAGGTCTGGAACCGACAGACGAACCCATTGGCGAGAGCTGGGAGGTAAGTGCGGTGCCAACCAGTACCAGCATCGTCAGCAATGGTCCTCTGGCGGGGCGCGACCTCATCAGCGTTATCAATGAGCAGCCTGACGAGATCCTTGGTCATGCCGTCAACATGCGTTATCATGGCAAACTGCCGCTGCTCGTCAAGTTCATTGACGCCAAGAGCGATCTCAGCATCCAGGTGCACCCTAACGACGAGATGGCCCAACGTCTGCACGGCAAGATGGGAAAGAGCGAGATGTGGTATATTATCCGTGCCGACGAGGGCAGTCACCTCTACGTGGGATTCAAGGACCCCATTACGCCCGAGGAGTATCAGCGGCGTGTGGCCGACGGTACCATTACCGAGGTTCTGGCGAGCCATGACGTGAAGGCTGGCGATGTCTTCTATCTGCCTGCCGGACGTGTGCATGCCATCTGTGGCGGCATCATGCTGGCTGAGGTGCAGCAGTCGTCAGACGTCACCTACCGTATCTTCGACTACAACCGTCCCGGCATGGACGGCAAGCCACGCGAGCTGCATACCGAGCTGGCGGCGCAGGCCATCGACTACCATGTGGAGCGCGAGTACCGCACCGACTATGGTGACACCAGCAACCAGGCGAAGCAGGTCATCGACACGCCCTTCTTCGATGTGCGTATCATGGAGGTGACGGCACCCTTCCACCGCAACCTGCTGAAATACGACAGTTTTATTATTACCATGTGCATCAAGGGCGACTGCACCCTGCGTGTCCGTCGCACAGGCGACGAGGTGGTGTTGCATGAAGGCCACAGCGCCCTCATCCCTGCTGCCATCGCCGACTACGACGTGATTCCTCATACCGCGCAGTCGCGGCTGCTCGATGCCTTTATTGACAATATGGATCGCACGCTGACAGGGCTCGTCAGCCGGTTCCTGCATACTACAAGCTAACCAGAAACATGCTATTATGAAGCAGTATCAGTATCATATTTTCTCGCCCTACAGGGTCTGTCCTTTGGGCGCACATGTGGACCACCAGCACGGACTGGTGACGGGTTTCGCCATCGACAAGGGTGTGGACCTTTGGTTTGACGTGAACGACGATGGTCATGTGCACTTAGAGTCCAGAACCTTCGAGGGTGATGTGGACTTCGAGATTGATGCGCCCTCGCAGGTGAGGGAGCGCCATTGGGGTGACTATGCGCGCGGTGCCAAGTACGCCTTGAGAAAGCGTTTTGAGCTGAAACGGGGCGTCACTGGTGTGCTCCAGGGTTCGCTGCCCGTTGGAGGTCTCTCCTCGAGTGCTGCCGTATTGATAGCCTACGTGATGGCGTTTGCCAAGGCTAACGATATCACGCTACGGCCTTTCGAGATTGTGAAGATTGCTTCGGAGGCCGAGCGCGAATATATCGGACTGAGCAACGGTTTGTTGGACCAGGCGTGTATCGTACTGGGGCGGAAGGATGGCCTGCTGTTCCTGGACTGCGACTCCAACGACTGGCGTGTCATCAGTCGTCATGCCGACATGCCGCCGTTTGAAATCGGTATCTTCTTCTCTGGACTGACACGTTCGCTGGTGAACTCTGACTATAACCTGAGGGTCTATGAGTGTAAGACGGCTGCATGGAACATGCTGGCCTACACCGATCAGCCCCTGAAGACGTTCGACAAGACATTCCTGAGAGACATTCCCAAGACGACGTTCGAGAAGACACGCATCGCCATGCCGGCACGCTTTGCCCGGCGTGCCGAGCACTTCTACTCGGAGTACCGACGTGTGCGCCAGGGGGTGACGGCATGGGAAACGGGCAACCTGAAGCTGTTCGGAAAGCTGTCGTTCGACTCTTGTGAGTCGTCCATACACAATTACGAATGCGGCTCGCCCGAGCTCATTGCCATCTACGACATCATGCGCCAGTTGCCAGGCGTCTATGGCGGCCGTTTCTCAGGTGCCGGCTTCAAGGGGGCGTGCATTGCGCTGGTTGATCCTGCTTACAAGGACGAGATTGAAAAGAAACTAACTGCACAGTATCTGGAGATGTTCCCAGAGTATGAGAAGACGTTCCAGACGTTCTGGGTGAAACCCGACGACGGCGCAAGGTTCGTAGCCTCTACGGTCTAATATAGAGGTTATATGATAAACGTAGTTTTAGCCGCTGGTTATGCGACGCGGTTGGGCGAGCTGACGAAGAACTTTCCCAAGCCATTGCTTAAAATAGGTAACAATACTATTTTGGGCAGAATGTTGGATGACATCGATACCATCGATGACATTACCGAGCATGTGATAGTGACCAATCACAAGTTTGCGCCAATATTTGAACAATGGGCTGCAGAGCAGCACTACTCTAAACCTATAACCATCATTGACGATGGTAGTACAACAAACGACAACCGCTTGGGTGCCGTCTGTGATTTGTTGCTGGCTTTGAGCACTCCTTCTAAACAGGGGGAGGTAGAGGATATCTTGGTAGTGGCAGCCGACAACCTGTTGTTCTTCTCATTCCAGGAGTTTGTCGACTTTGCCAAGCTGAAAGGCACGAGTTGTATCATGTGCCACGAGCAGCCTTCCATCGAAAAGCTGCAGCGTACGGGTGTCGTCGAGCTGGATGACAACCACCGCGTGCTGGGTATGGAGGAGAAACCGCAGGTGCCGAAAAGCCACTGGGCCGTTCCTCCGTTTTATATCTACCTGAAGAAAGACCTGGAGTTGGTGCGCCACTCGGTAGAGAACGGCTGTGGCAAGGACGCACCGGGCAACCTGGCTCATTACATGGTGGAGCATACCGTGATGCACGCGTGGCCGATGAGTGCCGGCCGTTTCGACATCGGGAGCCTTGATACCTATTACGAGGCAGTTGAGAAGTACGGACGATGATAACAGAACGTTTTAGGACATAAGAACAAATATACTATGGAGAAGATTCTATTAGACAAGAAGACTATTCTCGTGACTGGAGCCGCCGGTTTCATCGGTTCCAACCTGGTGAAGCGTCTCTTCAAGGATGTGAAGGGTGCTACGCTGATTGGCATCGACAATATGAACGACTACTATGACGTGACGCTGAAGGACTTCCGGTTGAATGAGCTGAATGCAAGTGTGCCCGAAGGTACGACGTGGAAGTTCGTCAAGGGCGATATTGCCGACCGACAGACTGTTGACGGCCTCTTTTCGGACTACAAACCGCAGGTGGTGGTTAACCTTGCCGCACAGGCTGGCGTGCGCTATTCAATTACCAATCCCGATGCGTATATCCAGTCAAACCTGATCGGTTTCTATAATATTCTCGAGGCCTGTCGTCACTCATACGATGCGGGCGGCAGTGGCGTCGAGCATCTGGTGTATGCTTCGTCGTCGAGCGTGTATGGCACCAATAAGAAGGTGCCTTATTCTACCGATGACAAGGTGGACAACCCGGTGAGCCTGTATGCTGCCACGAAGAAGAGCAACGAGCTGATGGCCCATGCCTACTCGAAACTGTATAATATCCCGTCAACGGGACTGCGCTTCTTCACCGTCTATGGTCCTGCCGGCCGGCCCGACATGGCTTACTTCGGTTTCACGAATAAGTTGCGCAAGGGCGAGACGATTGAGATTTTCAACTACGGTAACTGTATGCGTGACTTCACCTATGTTGACGATATCGTGGAGGGTGTGGTACGCATCATGCAGGGAGCGCCTGAGAAGAAACTAGGAGAGGACGGCTTGCCATTGCCGCCGTATGCGGTCTATAACATCGGAAACAACCAGCCCGAGAACCTGCTGAACTTTGTGGATATCCTGCAGCAGGAGCTGATCAGGGCCCGTGTGCTGCCCGAAGACTATGACTTCGAGGCTCATAAGCGTCTGGTTCCCATGCAACCTGGTGACGTGCCCACAACCTACGCTGACACAGCGGCTTTGGAGCGTGACTACGGCTTCAAGCCATCGACGTCGTTGAGGGAGGGACTGCGTCGATTTGCAGAGTGGTACAAGGCTTTCTATGGCTAAATGAGAAAAAACAGCATAAAAATTTGGTGGAGTCGGAAAAAATGCGTACCTTTGCACCCGCAAAACGAAAAATACATCGCGGAGTGGAGCAGTTGGTAGCTCGCCAGGCTCATAACCTGGAGGTCGCATGTTCGAGTCCTGCCTCCGCAACAACGAAGTCCGATTTCTGTCGGACTTTTTTTGTTGTGGCAGGACTCGACATGCTCCCGGTCGCAGTTCTTCGCAGAGCGAAGCGTCCCTTTGGGCCGAGCGCGAGTCCTGCCTCCGCAACAATGAAGTCCGATTTCTGTCGGACTTTTTTTATGTCTCGTGACGTGACAGTAGGGTAGGCTCGGCGCGGGCGCAAAAAATCCGGTTGTTAAAGCCTGAGCTTAACAACCGGATTTGTATTAGTCTTGCAAATAGAATCTAATTCTTTGTCATGTTCCGCATTACCTTCTTGTAATAACGATTGGTAGCACGTACGCTGTAGTTATTTCCCCCGTTCCAAAGGCGGATGGCCTTCTCAACATTGTTAGCAGGGTTGTAGTGCGACTGAATTAACAGGAACATCTCCTTCGACTTAGCAACGCTGTAGCGGTCGTCTAATGTGAAACGCTTCTTACTCTTCTGTTTTTTCAGGATGTCGTTGCAATCCTTCACGAGGATCGGAGTAATCTGCATAGCGCCTACCGAGTTCCCACTCACGGCGTTGGGATTTCCTTCACTTTCTACTTGAATAATCGCATCCATCACTGGATTCCAGTTGAACTTGGTCGTCTTTGCGCAGAGCGTAAGTACTGTTAAGTTCATACTTACAATCATTAAAATTTTCTTCATAACTCTATACTTTCTGCAGCCTTCTCATCACGAGAAACTGCGTAATCCTTTAGAATTCCGGGGCAAAGATACAAAGTTTCAGGTAGTTAGCCAAAAGTTTTCACAATTTTTAATATATATTGTGTGCGCACACGTTTGCAAAAGTCCTGCAAATCGTCAGTCTAAATCGACCACGGTGATGCCTGCTCCGCCGAACTGCACGTGCTCGTCGCGATAGTGGCTGACGTTGGGAACGGTGGCTAAATATTGTCGTATGAGCTGACGCAGAATGCCCGTTCCTGTACCATGAAGAATGCGCACGCGAGGCATGCCGACGAGTATGGCGTCGTCAATGAAATAGGTGACGGCGTTGATGGCTTCGTCGCCTCTCATGCCTCTGACGTCCAGATCTTGCTTGAAGTTCAGCTTGCGGTTGTCTATAACATTGCGCGTGTCGTTCGAGACGTTGGCATACGAGCCGGCGATGGCGGCATTGCGCTCCTCCGTCTTGCTCTTCTCCTGTGTCTTCGGTGCCTCGGCATGTTCCAGCCGTTCGGAGCGCATCTTGGTCTTCATGCTGCCGAAGATGATGGTAGCCATCTTCCCGTCGATGCTCTCCACGGTGCCCACGCTCTGCAGTCCCTTGATGCGGACGGTGTCGCCCACGGCAATCTCCTTGGGCGTAGCACCATTCTCTCTCCTCTCTCCTTTCTCCTCTCTCCTCTCATCACTGTTCTTGGCGAGCCGCTCCGCCTTCCGTTTCTCGCGGCGCTCCTTGCGCTCCTGTATCTGGCGTATCTTGCGGGCTATCAGCTCGTCATTGCTCGTCGTGTCAATGTCGGCAATCTCCTCCTTGAAGGTGTTCAGTTCCTCGCGTGCCCGGCGGGCAGCCTCTTTCTCTGCCTGACTCTCGCGAATCTCGCGGATGGCGTTCTCTATCTTGCGGTTGCTCTCCCTCAGCAGCTCCTCCGCCTCTTCCTTGGCACGTCTCAGGATGTCCTTGCGCTGCTGTTCTATCTCTTCGATGGTCGCCTCCAGCTTCTGTCCGCTCACCTCCAGGCGCTTCTCGTGTTGGTGAATGGTCTGTCGCTTGCCTTCCCAGTAGCGCTTGTCGCGTACAATGTCCTGCAGGTACTTGTCGCTCTGTATGTATTCGGAGCCGACGATGTCGCTGGCATCCTTGATCACCTCTTCGGGAATGCCCGTCTTGCGAGCTATCTCAATGGCGAAGCTGGAGCCCGGCTGTCCGATGCTGAGCTGGAACAGAGCCTGCATCTCGTGGCGGTCGTAGAGCATGGCGCCGTTGACCACCCCTTCGTGGTCGTCGGCAAAGTGTTTCAGGTTCTGGTAGTGCGTGGTGATGACGCCAAACGTCTTTTTCTTCCAGAACTGTTTCAGCATTGCCTCGGCAATGGCGCCGCCGATGGTCGGCTCGGTGCCGCCGCCGAACTCGTCGATGAGCAGCAGGCTGCTGTCATTCGCCTGTCGCATCATCTGTTTCATGTTCATCAGGTGTGAGCTGTAGGTTGACAGGTCGTTCTCGATACTCTGCTCGTCGCCGATGTCAATCATGATGTCGTTGAACATGCCGCACGTTGAGCGGTCGCCAACGGGGATGGGCAGGCCGCACTGCAGCATGTACTGCAGCAGTCCCACCGTCTTCAGGCATACCGACTTGCCGCCGGCATTCGGGCCGCTGATGATGAGCAACCGTCCTTCGTTCTTTGCATTTTTCTCTCCTCTCTCCTCTCTTCTCTCTCCTCTCAATATAATATCCAGCGGCACCACCTTCTTGCCCTGCTTCTCCAGCGACAGACTGAGCAGGGGATGGATGGCCTGTATCCAGTCAATGTGCGGACGCTTCAGGAGTGTTGGCTCTATGGCCTTGGTGAGGTCTGCCAACTGCGATTTAGCCCAGATGAGGTCGATGACGGCCAGGAACTCGTAGGAGTTCAGAATGTCGGGCACGTGGGGACGCACCTCGTCGCTGAACACCGTGAGTATGCGTATGATCTCGCGCCGTTCCTCAGCCTCCAACTGGCGTATGCGGTTATTGGCCTCGACGACCTCCGTCGGCTCGATAAATACCGTCTTTCCCGTTGCCGACTCATCGTGGACGATGCCGTTGACGCGTTTTTTCAGGTTCGGTGCTACGGGGATGACCAGTCGGCCGTCGCGCATGGTTGGTGCCGCGTCCTTGTCCACCAGTCCGTCCTTCTGTGCAGCGTGCAGTATAGTATATAAGGTACGCGAGATGCTGCTCTCGGTCTTCGCCAGCTCATGGCGGATGCCCGCCAGCGTCATGGATGCCGAGTCCTTGATTTTTCCGAACTTATCGAGAATGGAGTCGATGCGACGTATCATGGCTGGGAACGTCACCACCCCCTCTGTCAGACGGTGCAGGGCAGGGTAGGGGATGTCCTCGACAATCTCTCCTCTCTCCTCTCTCCTCTCTCCTCTATTGAGAAACTTCACCATATTCGCTATCGTCTCCAGCGAACGGCGCAGATCCCACACCTCTTCTTCTTCCAAGTGCGTGCCCTCCAGACGTATCCTCGACACAGCCTCCCTCACATCGAAGAAGTACTGCATGGGGAAGTCGTCGGCCTCTTGTTGCAGCCGTCTGAACTCCCGTACCTGTTCCAGCCACTCGCTCACCGTGTCGTAGTCGTTGGAGAAGCTCATTTCATCGACCTTTTCCTTCCCTAACGTGCTAAGACAGTGCGCCTTCAGCAGATTGCGAATCTCGCTGAATCCTACCTTGTGTTCGAAGTTGTCTGGATAAATCATGGTGCAAAGGTACTAAAAAGTTGGAAGCCGAGAGTTGAAAGTTAAGAGTTTTTATAGCTTTTGGCGTTAAAATAACTTAACTGACGACATTTTCTTAATTCTTAATTCTTAATTCTTAATTTATCTTAGTACCTTTGCACCCGCTTTCGAGCACTGGAAGGATGGTAGAGTGGTCGATTACAGTAGTCTTGAAAACTACCGTGCTGAGAGGCACCGGGGGTTCGAATCCCTCTCCTTCCGCAAAATAGCACAAATGGGAACCTTACGGGTTCCCATTTTTAGCTATTGTTCAATACCATTCTCTATCACTTCCCAATAGCCGCCCTTGTCGCCTCCTATGCGACGGATGCGATTATTCTTTTTCAACTTTTTGGTATTCCAATAGACGCCATCCTCTGTTATTCCACATACTTCAGCCAATTCCTTATTAGTTATATAAGGGTTAGCCTTCATTAATCTTACAATTTTCTCCGTAGTTTTCTCCGTAGTTTTACCCGAACCAACAGCATTTTTCTCCGTAGAAAGTTCTTCGCGAATCTCCCGCTTCAGTGCTTCCTCTGGCGTTTCTCCAGCCTCCATCTTTCCGCCAGGAAACTCCCACCAGTCCTTCCACTCGCCATATCCCCGCTGGGTGGCGAAAATCCTATCGCCCTTGCGAATGATTGCTGCTACGACTTCTATCTGTTTTATGCTCTTATTTCAAATCTTCAATAAACCTGTCAAAGTCAGAGAGAATCGTCTTATCCTGTATCCTCCAAAACTTTTCGTATTCTCCCAACGCTTTGGCTTCGGCTTCCTCGTGGCTAACAGAACCAGCATCAGGCAGAATATCTCGATCGGATATCTGTAAATATCGCTCCAGCAGAGTTTTCCAGTCTGTCATTTTCATAATGATATGACGTCGCGCTCTGTCCTCTGCCATATCCAGGAAAGCTGTCGTCAGCAGATTCAGACTTTCTATTTCCTTATCCGACAGATAGTTCTTGGCAATGGTCACATCGCTCTTCACCACTCGCCCGTCAGGGGCATTCTTCCACGTCGTCAACCCCATGTGCGGTTTCTCGGCATTGGCCCGATTGTAAAT
>Ga0247611_10010535_pt1 | contig 10855 bp, 13 predicted proteins | sample 177DNAGHGhighgp2_FD_192422 | JGI IMG/M metagenome (GOLD analysis project Ga0247611, IMG submission 192422) | Sheep rumen microbial communities from Palmerston North, Manawatu-Wanganui, New Zealand - 1770 DNA GHGhigh gp2 | ecosystem: Host-associated > Mammals > Digestive system > Stomach > Rumen... | reverse complement strand
GACTTATTTTATCAATATCAATGTATATCCTGTAACCGAGAATTTTGCATATCATTTTCATTTCGTTGTATCTGAGAGAACCACTGGATAGTTTATGCGAAATGAAACTTTGAGAATAGTTAAAAAAGCAATAGAAAATCCACAGACGGGGATTAATAGATTTATGTTTAGATTTTCACCAAAACATGCGACAGGAAATAATCCAAATAGTCCTTACTTTGCGTACACAATTAACCCAACGATTGAACCATATACCACCAGTTGGAATGGAACAATGGAAGGACTCACAGATACATCTAACCCATACGCCTGTATAGGAACAGGAGCCGATAACGTTTTCTGTACAAAACTAATACAAATGAACGGCTGGAAAATACCGAAAGATTATCCGTTTAAGTTTTAGAACAACAGCACTTTAATAATAAACTTTACAAATCCGCGTTTTCCGAATTTATTTACAAATTCGTTTTTACTATTCAACAAAAATTTAAGAGTTTCAGGACGGATTTTTATGTTATTCGAGATATTTCTTTTTGTGGTTTCATCATTGTTATACTTTTTGTCACCCGTTACATAATCCGTTCCGCCTGCATTATTTTTGTGTCTTCTGTAAGCAACAAGAGGTGAGGAAATATTTATAGAACCTCCAATCAAGTGCATCAGGTTGAATATAAATTTATCGGGACAAACTTTCCATTTATCCGCATTTTTATAATTCAAAATTATCTCTAAAGAGGATTTTCTGTGCATTGCCGTACTGTTAGGCGACCAATACCATCCTCCAAATCGTTTCCCTTTAACTTTTTTATATTCAACATTTTCAGTATTTGACAATTCCGCAAGAGATTTTATATCATCTTTGTCTTGCGGAGAAGATATTGAATATGCCGTATGAAGTTCATTATTCTCGTCAATTTCAAGCATACTGCAAGAAGTAAACGCCGCACTTGTTTCAAGATGAACCTTAACATGAGCCGCTGCGTATTCGGGGAGCAGCAAATCATCCGAATCAACAAAACTAACAAATACACCCTGTGCAATCTTTAATCCGTCAATCATTGAAGCTAATTGTCCGAGATTTTTGCCGTGCTTTATCAGAGTAATCCGCATATTCTGATTATTTTGAATAAACCGTTCAACAATCTCTGCGGAATTATCCTCCGAACAATCATCTACAACAATAATTTCAAAATGCTTATATGTCTGATTTTTAATACTCTCTAAAGTTTGTTCCAGAAATTTTCCGTAATTATATGAAGTAACAACAAAACTTACAAGAGGAGTTTTAAGCATTTTCATTTCCTTCTTCTTCGGCAATCAGATTTGCACGTTTTTTGTTATGAACAACCGAAGAAACAAACGCCGCAACAATAAAACCTAACCCGATTAAACCTGTAATAACTTCCGGAACTTCTTTTACCGTTGAAACAAGCATTAACCCTGCTAAAGCACCGATTGCCCAGTGAGCACCATGTTCAAGATATAAAAACTGTGCCAAAGTTTTCTTTTCTACCAGCAAAATTGTAAGAGAACGAACAAACATTGCACCGATTGAAAGACCTATTGTAATTATTATAATATCTTTACTCAATGCAAATGCACCCAGTACCCCGTCAAGAGAGAAGGATGCATCTATAAGTTCAAGATAAATAAAGCTTATTAATCCCGTGCAAGCCAAAGATTTGCCTGTACTTGCAGCGGCACGCATTTCCTCGTGTTTTTCCAAGAAATGAGTAAATCCCTCGATTAATAAATATGTAATAATACCGCTTATACCTGCTATCATAACAGAAACCTTCTGCTCAGCAGGAACAGCAGCCTGAGTTGCCAACAACATGAATAATGCAAGTACAATTTCTATTCCTTTTAAATGATCAAGGTGAGATAACGGCAATTCTATAAACTTTATCCAGTGAACAACTTTTTCGTGGTTGAAAAAGTAATTAAGACATAACATAACAAGGAACATTCCGCCGAAAGTTACAATCGGTGCATGAGTCAGATGCAGATAATGTGCATACTGATCCGGATTTGTAGTCGCAATCTTAAACACCTCAAGCATACTGAGTTTTGCAAATATTGCAACAACCAGTATCGGGAATAAGAATCTCATACCGAACACCGCTATCGCAATACCCCATGTTATAAATCTGTGACGCCATTTTTCGCTCATCTTTTCTAATTTCATTGCATTGACTACAGCATTATCGAAAGATAAACTTACCTCAAGTATTCCCAACACAAGTGCAATAAAAGCACACTGTAAACCACTGCCGGAATGGACATGTTCACCCCATAAAAAGGCTCCTATCAAACCTGCAGCCGTAACTAAATATGAACCTAAAAAATATTTTAGCATTATTAAACCCTCTCTACTTTGGTTATATTAAACCATATTCAGACATTTCTGACAATACAACGCCTGATTGAATATCAAAATATATTCAATCAGTCCGCAAAATTTTTTATTTCATGGTATAATGATTTCACTAAGGAGATAATTATGACTTTAAGAAATGAACGAGTGCGAAAAGAATTAATGCGTGACATATCCGAAATTCTCAGAAAAGAAATTCGCGGCTTAGCAGGTGTAGTGTCAATTGTTGATGTAGAAGTAGCTCACGACAATTCTTTTGCAAAGGTTATATACAGCGTCCTCGGTTCGGAAGAACAAATAGAAAAAACAAAAGAAATTATAGAAAAAAGTACCCCTAAAATCAGATATGAAGTCGGCAAACAAATTCGTCTACGCTTAACTCCGGAATTGAAGTTTGTTTATACAGACTCTTTAGAAAAAGGTTCAAAAGTAAGTGAGTTAATCAACAAAATTTCCCGTGGAGAAATCTAAGAAATTATGTTCGGGGTAATAAATATATATAAACCCAAAGGTATAACCTCTCACGATGTTGTAGGCATTGTAAGAAAAATACTTGGTATCAAACAAGTCGGACATACCGGAACTCTTGATCCGTTTGCAGAAGGGGTTTTACCGATTTGTGTCGGCAAAGCAACCAGACTGATTGAATATTTTGATGATGATAAAGAATATATTGCAACGGTACAATTCGGAACAGCTACAGAAACCTACGATACAGAAGGCAAAATAACAAAAACAAGTAATAAAAAAATTACTCAGACAGAAATTTTAGAAAATCTGAAATTTTTTAGCGGAGAAATAGAACAAATCCCTCCGATTTATTCTGCGATAAAAGTTAACGGCAAAAAATTGTACGAATATGCAAGAGAAGGCAAATCTGTTGATATAGAACCAAGAAAAGTTACTGTATATGAAATTGAGCTTGTTGGATTTGATAACATAAATCAAACCGTCGACATAAGAATAAAATGTTCAAAAGGAACTTACATTCGCTCAATTGCAAATGATTTGGGAGAAAAATTGGGATGCTGCGGACACCTTATAAAACTTATACGTTCAAAAGCCGGCAAATTCAACGTTGAAAATTCCGTACAATTACCTGCAAATATTAAAGAAGATAAAAAATATACAATAAAAGAAAATGCAAAAGAAATTCTGTGTAAAGCAATTCAAAACCCGACAGCAGCAATTTCTTTACCTCAGATGATTATTACAGACGCAGAATATGAGAAGATTTCACACGGAAATCCGATAAAAATTAACAATAAAAAATTTAAATGTGGTGATTTTTTAATTTTGGTTTATAATAATAATGTTGTTGCGACAGCTCAACAAAAAGAAGAAGAAATAAGAGTGAAAAAGGTGTTTATACAATGAAGAAACTGGCTTTGATTTTAGGTTTAATGTTAACAATTAATACTGCTGCAAATGCAGGCACATACGGAATGACTTGTCCCGCTAATCCTTATTCACAATCAATAGGATTAAGCAATATTACAGGTATAAATTTTCTGTCCGAAAAAATTGCAAATGCCATAATTAAAAAAGCCATTCTAAAAGATTCAAAAGGGAAATACAAAGTTGACATGCAGTCGTACAACCTGAGTTCACTAAAACAAGGTATTTTCAAATCTCTTGAAATAACAGGTAAAGATACCGTAACTGACGGGGTTTATATTTCTAATATCAAACTTAAAACATTATGTGATTATAATTATATTGCTTTGGATAACAAGAATAAAACAGCCACATTCAAAGAAGATTTCCACATGGCATACGCTTTGCAATTCACTGAAGACGATTTAATCAATACTATGCAGACAAACAGACAATATTTGGAAATGATTAGAAAAGCAAACAGCATAGGAAATGCCTCAAAATTATTCAATATTGTATCTACTTCTTCAAAAATTAAAGACAATAAATTATATTACACTATGAAGGTCGCAATACCGCTTATTAAGAAAAGACCTGAAATTGTAATTGAAACAGACATGAAAGCACGCAACGGGGAAATAGTTTTGAATGACTCAAAACTGGTAACTGATAGCTTTAAGCTTGATATGAGCAAGCTGGAAAAAATACTTAATTTTCTGAATCCTCTGGAATTTGCTATGGGTATTTTTGAAGAAAAACAAGCAGTATCAAAAGTTCAAGAAATAACTATTCAAAATAATACAGTTAATATTATAGGAACATTTACAATACCTAAAGATGTTGTTACTGAACAATAGAGAAAGGGTTTACAAATCATGAATAAACAACAGCAATCGTTATTACTGGCACTTATAGGTCTTATTATTATAGCATTATCAATTTTCATCGGTATAAGAGTGCTTTCTCCGCTAATGACAGAGCCGCAAGAAAATCCGGGAGCTATTGCCGAAACACCGCAGGAACTTCCTAATGAAAATCCGGAAGCTAATCCTGAAGAGCCTGTCGCAAAAGAATATGTACCAATTGTATTTATCGGTAAAAATTCTAACGGAGACGAGGTTTATAAAGTTGTAAAAAGAGAATACGATCAAAATATTGATGGCTCTAAATTAAGACACGCAATCAATTCACTTATTCTCGGACCTAAACAGAATGAAAAAATGAGCGGAATATACTCGGAAGTTCCGACAAGCACAAACATATTACACATATATGATAATGAAGATAAAGTTATTGTAGATTTGTCATCAGGATTTGCCTATGGCGGCGGCTCAGAGAGCATCTACAAAAGATTATTCCAGCTTATAAAAACTATTACAAGAAATACCGAAAAACCTGCATATTTATATATTGACGGTAAGCAGGCAGATGTAATAGGCGGAGACGGAATAATGATTACACAACCGCTCAGTGAAAAGTCAATTGGTGAATAAAGAATGGAAAAGGACTTAGACTACTATCTTAATCTTGATTGGACATTAATTGAAGGAGAGGATTTGGATTTTGAAGGGAAACCTTATCATTACATTATGATAGACGAAATTCCAAGTTTCTGCTTCTGTTCTAAGTCAATTGAAAAAGCCAGAGAGAATTATAAAAAACAATTAAAACTGACTTTAACTGTCATGCTTGAAACGGGTGAACACATTACAGAACCCGGAGAAAATAATGACGAAACGGACTGGGAAAGTCTTTGCCCTTAAAATAAGAGGTTAATGATTAATGGAAGAAAATACACAAGAAGTTACTGCCAATCTTACAGAAGACAATAATGACAAACAATCTGAATGCGGTTGCAAAAAAGTCCTAATGTGGATTTTAAAATCTCCGCAAAACCCGTATATACTTGGGATTTTATCCGTCATATTTTTGTATATGGTAAACTTTACTCCAATTGTTTTTACAACAGCGGCATTAATTTGGTTTTGTTACAATAGAAAAATTATTGATTTTAAATCTTTAATAAAATTTTCCGCAATATACTCACTCGGACAAATGCTCGTTAATTCCTACATTATATATCAAACAGGATTTGTAGATATAACAGGATTACAGTATATTGCACTCAGAATGTTAGGCTTCTTCGTACTTTCATTTGTTTTGGGAAGTTTGATGTTCTATCTTGCCAACGGTATTTTTTACATTGCATATAGGCTTTTAAGAAAAATTATGCAAACGGATAATCCTGAATAACATTTACAAGACAAGTATTTAAGGGTATAATAAAATAAAGAATTTAATTGAAAGGCTGCAATAAAATGATAGAAATGAAAGTTATGGGTATTGCTCTGGATACAAGAACAGGCTCCCCGATAGTTGTATTACACGATAAAGAAAACAGAAGGGCTTTGCCAATATGGATTGGCTCAGCAGAAGCAAGTGCTATAATAAGAAAAATTGAAAATCTTAGTGTAGCAAGACCTATGACCCACGATTTAATTATAAACGTAATCGAAAAAACCGGTTACGAACTGGAAAAAGTAACTATTAATGACGTAGAAAAAGAAACTTACTACGCTACACTTTATCTGAAAAATGACAAAGATGAAGTTATAGAAATAGATTCACGCCCATCTGATGCAATAGCAATTGCCATAAGAGTTGATGCACCGATTTATGTTACACCTAACGTACTTTCTAACGGTTCAGTATCCACCGATACGGCAAAAGATGAGGAAGAAGCTCAGGAGTTCAAAGAATTTATCCAGAGCATAAAACCGTCAGACTTTGCTAAATTAATGAAAGACAACGATCATCACGAAAGTGATCAGTAAAAATTATTTGATTATATTAAGAATGTAACAAAAAATCTTAAACCTGAAATTTGCTTGAAAAATAATTTTTTATATAAGAGAAGAGAGCAAATATCAAGAGGTCAAGAAGTTGGATTATTCGGTTAAGGCAGTACAGGCACAGCAGCTATACAAGGTGCAGCCTGTCAGTATAGAAGAGAAATCAAATCAAAGAAATTTCCGACAACAAGAAATGGCGGGCATAAATCCGTTTACACAAAAGACGTATAACCCGTTCTATCCGTCAGTGGAAAACAGTCCCACACTGGCTCGTTCGTTGGATTTACTAGGATAAATTTAGTTAAAAAAATAAGGAAAAAATGCCCTATTTTAGGGCTTAATATTTCGTAATATAATGCACAAAATTACGCAATTTTTTGTGCATTAATTTTTTTATATATATGTAAGGAAAAATTAAGGGGTAAATTAACATGGCACCAATTTTCGGACTTGGAGCAATCTCAACAGCATTCAGACCGACGGCTATTACTACGGGAGAAACGCCTAAAGCTGAAGTTCGCAGTTCTTCATTCATACAAAATACAATAGCTCCTAAATATTCACTTACATTTCCAAAGGTAGATAATTCTGTACCTTATGGAGATTCACAGTTAGGGACAAAATTACCAAGACTTTATGCTTAAAAAAGATTTTTGCAATCTCGAAAGATATAAATGCCGGCTATATGCCGGCATTATTGTTTTATAACCAATTTTATTTACCACGGATAATCGCTGTCCATCTGCCAGCCATCTCTCATAATTTTTGCTGAACAAGTATAACCGTCTGAATTTCTACCTTTGCCGCAACCGGCTCGTATATTGTTATTATTCCACAGAGTTACATCTTGAGCATCTGCACCATCTACATTAGAACTACCCGGGAAGAGCATCCAACCGCTGTTTCCCAATCCGTGTCCGTCATTTGTTCTAGAATATTTGAAATAAAAAAGATCCTTTCCGAGTGTATTATAACCTGAATACGGTCCGTCAACATCAATATAAAAGACTCCTCTGTCATTACCGGTATAGGCATAAGCCATCCAAAGTACGCAGGCACCGTTTGGCATCTGAGCCGACCAAGAATAAGTTGAGAAAGGATTGAGATCCGCACCCCTTAAATTTTTGTATGGACGATAAGGTTTTCCTTCATAACACATAACTTTATCGGCATCTGCAACACGTTCATACATTTTTGCACCCATTTTTTTAGGTACCAAGTGGAAACAGCTTTCTTGAGAATAATCAAATTCCGTTCCTCCGTTATCACAAGACCACTTGTGCATAGGTAGCGTATCAAACTCTGCTGATACAGCTTCCGCACCTGTCTGTAACTGTGAAAACGTCTGTTTCAAACGATTTAATGCAACACCTTTTTGATAATTCTGAATTAAAGCAGGCAAAGTCATAGCTGCAACTACACCGATAATCCCGAGGGTGATTAAGACTTCTGCAAGTGTAAATGCGGCTTTCTTTGATGTCATCCCGAACTTTACAAAGCGAACCACCGCAACAAAGTGAGGATGAGTGAGCCTGTATGCAGAGCTGTTTCGGGATCTAGCCACCTTTACATAATTACGACTTTCACTATATGCATGCACTACCTAAAGAATCACATTGGCTAGATGCTGAAACAAGTTCAGCATGACATTTAATGGGTGTAGCACCCTCGGCTAGGGTAAAGGCGGCTTTCCTACCCATGTCATTGCGAGGGAGCAAGTAGGCTTGCGACCGTGGCAATCCAGCCGTTTTTGCAATAACTGAGAAATTTTGCCTCGCTTTTTTATTTATATTTCTGTAATCTAATGGCTGGATTACGTCGCAAATCAAACCTTTGATTTGCTCGTAATGACATGTGTCCGCATTAGCAAAATCTTGTAATCCCTTGCTACGAGAGGATTTTACCCCCGCCCCTATGTTTAAATCCAATCATGATAATATCCTCCGTGGTTTTTATACATTATCATTATAACATTTTTTGGGATTATTTCAATCATTAAATTATAATTATTTATCACGACTAACCTTTGCATCCAACGAGCGAAGCATCTATTAAGGCAGGCTAGCCTGCTTTTTTAGTTTTTGCAAGTCTACACGGAATAAAAATAATAACAATACACATAAAAAAAAACGACTAAGTATAGCTCAGTCGTTGGAAATTAATAGGAAAAAGGAAAGGAAAACTTATTTATTAAGCTGAGAATGTTTTGAAGGTATCTTGAGTATTCTTTTCAATAACTTTTGATACAGCTTCTTTTTCTGTTTGGATAGCTTTTTGTTCAGTATCCAATTGTTTCAATCTCAATTCAAGATTTTTATCTTCAGCTTGGATAATTTCAATCTTTGAATTAATATTTTCTACAGCTTGATCGTATAAATATTTATCATATTCGTATTGATTCATAGCGTTGTTATATGCAGCCTGATCTGTAGATGTTTCAGTAGTAAGTGCATATTCAATGTATGTAGTAGAACCGTCATCATTTTGTTTTGGAATTGCAATTGAAATTAATCTTCCTGATGAATCTTTTTCGACTTTACAATTTTCAACGCCTTTGAATTCCGAAATCTTTTGTTCACTGCCGATTGTATAGCAATTGATAGCTGACAAAGAAGCTTTTGTCTTTTCATCATATATTGCAGCACCTAAATTGCTCTTTGAATAGAAGTAAGGTTTCTTTGTGCCTGTAGTAGTATCAGTTACATATCTTACCAACCAGTCAGTATCACCGTATTTCTGTTTTAACAATTCAGCCCAAGCTCGTTCTTCTTTCAACATATTGTTAATCTGAGCCTGAGAAAGTCCTTCAAATTCAGAACCAAGAGTAGCTGAAGTAGTTGTAATACTAGCAACTTCATCGTCTGACAAGTTATATCTTTCTGTTACATCTTTATAAACTTGTTTTTCATAACCGTTTCCTGCTGCATTTTTCTGAACCAAAGATATAGCATACATAGGATCTGTTTGACTTCCATCATATAAACATATAATTAAATCATCTTCAGAATATGCAGTTGCATTACCGTTCGCATCAGAGAAAGTACCGTCGGCATTCTTAAATACCTGCTGCATATTAGTAAAGTTATTCGTATCCGGTGTATAATAATATTCAAAATTAGATATATCAGCCGCAGTACAAGCTTCCATAGTAGCAGTATCAGACTTTTTAGTCTTTTCTACATAATACCCTTGAGCATCTTGCAGTACTGTATAAGTACCGTCCGCAAGAGTAATTGTACTTGCAACCTGAGTTGATACACCTGTAGGCAACTGACCTAAAGGTCTTAATGCTGCAGCACCTATTGCATAAGTATCATTAGGTTTTGCAGTCAATTGAGTTGCAACACTTGATGCCGCAGATACAACAGCATAATCATCCTGCCATTTTGACAAGTAACTTACTGTGTACATACCGTTTGATTGAGCAATCATAGATGTTACAGTATTTGTTAATGCACCATCTGAGAATGTATACATCGTCTTAGTATAAGCATCTACTGATGGCGGTGTTGGTACAACCATACCCAGCAAATCGTTATAGTAATTTGCAGATTCATTTGACAACAATGTACGTTGCTGATTGACTTGTTGACCTTCAAACTCAACGTTGTTTTGTCTGGCCGTTAGTCCTAAAAATCTTGCTTGTGATGCTGCCATTCCCATAGTTTAGTTTCCTTTCGCATTGTTCCTTGTCATGCATGACGGCAAGTATTTAGGAAACTTTAATTATTTGTTCTCTTTTGTTAAGAAATATTAAGACTAAGCGTAACTCCACCACTGCCAGCTTGGTTCAAGGGCAACATCCTTTGCATCATAATACATTGCAATATGATCTTTTATAGATTGCTTTTCATTAGGCCCGTCATAATAACCTTCACTGACACTGTCAAGGTAGTCTTCACCTACCTGATATGCAACATGTTCACCCCATTTAGGTAAATCAGAAGGATATAAGTATGCAGTAGCATGCGTAATTTCGTGAACCATAACCTGAACCATCAAATACCAAGTTGTACTAGAATTTTTTGCCAGATTTTCGTCAAGAAACATACCTGCATCGCTCGGATCATCTTTTACCCAATCTCCGGTAGTTGTATTTTGATAATATACATATTGACCTAAAGTAGTACCCGCGCCTGAGCTTCCTGCATTTAGATCGGCATAAGAAATTTTATTATTTGCAATTAATCTGTCTAAAGCTTTTGTCTGGTCAGTTAACCCTGCAGCCTTAAATAATCTCTCGTCATTT
>Ga0247611_10010534_pt1 | contig 10855 bp, 10 predicted proteins | sample 177DNAGHGhighgp2_FD_192422 | JGI IMG/M metagenome (GOLD analysis project Ga0247611, IMG submission 192422) | Sheep rumen microbial communities from Palmerston North, Manawatu-Wanganui, New Zealand - 1770 DNA GHGhigh gp2 | ecosystem: Host-associated > Mammals > Digestive system > Stomach > Rumen... | reverse complement strand
CAATATCATAATATTTAACCCTAGGTCCTTTAAATCTTTTAACTATTAAAGCAGCAATACCACCAACTATAAATAAGACACTTATAGCAATTGATACAGGAATAGGACCTAACATCAGAGGATCACCTTTTGCTCCATATAATCTTAGTGATTCAGTGATTACTCTAACAATTCCATACCATAATAGATATAAAAACATCATATCTCCAGATTCTAATAGTTTTTTAGACTTTCTTCTAATAATTAAAAAGAAAATAACTCCAATTAAGCATAACATACTTTCATAAAAGAATACTGGATGTCTATAGCCACCATCAATGTACATTTGTTCACCAAATAATCCATGTACAACATTTTGATACCACTCTGCTTGAATGATAGGTCCATATAATTCTCGATTAAAGAAATTCCCCCATCTACCAAAGATTTGACCAATTAAAATTGCAGGTCCTAATAAATCTATCATTTTATAAATAGATATTTTTCTTTTAATACAATAAATTAAAACTGTGACACCAGCTGCGATAATACCACCTTGAATAGCTAAACCAGCTAATCCAGTGAATTGTCCATTAGTAAAGCCTAATACCTCACCAAAACTATGGAAACTAGATATATTAAATAAAACATACCATAATCTCGCACCAACTATCGCAAGTGGTAAAGCAATAACTATAGCTAAATATAATTTACCACTAGCTAATCCTAATCTTCTACCTTCTCTGATAACAGATACAGCACCTAATATAGAGCCTATTAAAATGAATATTGCGTAAAACTGGATATGTAAACTACCAATATTAAATCCAGTTGGAAGTGCTAAAACCATTATTTTTCTTCCTTCTTTCTCGCAGCTCTTTTATCTACCGCATTAACGAATTCTAAAGCAGCGTTATATCCGATCATTTTTAATTTTTCATTCATAGCAGCAGACTCAACCAACAAAGATACAGTTCTACCTGGTAAAACTGGAATAGTAATCTTTGTGATTTCAGTGTTAAAATATTTAATCTTATTAGACTCAAGTCCTAATCTATCATAATATTTAGATTCATCCCACTTCTCAAGCTCGACTACTAATCTAATATTTTTCTTATATCTAAACGCACCAGCACCAAACATATCAACTACATCAACGATACCGATACCTCTTATTTCCATAAATCTTCTTAAAACCTCAGGAGCAGTTCCTATTAGATTTCCTGGCTCCTTTTCCATGATTTCAACTAAATCATCACTAATTAATTGATGACCTCTTTTAATTAAATCTAAGGCAGTTTCTGATTTACCAATTCCACTTTTACCTATAATTAATGTACCCATACCATTAATATCTAGTAAGGTTCCATGAACAGATAATTTTTCTGCAAGCTTATCTTGTAAATAAGTGTATAGCTTACTTGATGTTGGAGTTGTCTTTAAATTACTTCTTAAAATAGGAATATTATATTTTTCTGCGTATTTATAAAATAATTCGTCAATCTTAACATTTTTAGAAAAAACTAAGCATGGAGGATTTAGTTCAAATAAATGATTTAAATTTTTGTTTTTTACATCATCAGATAATCCACTAAAAAATGAAGCATCCTTAGATCCTACTAATACTACTCTTAATGGATCGAAAAAATCAAAAAATCCAGTAAATTCTAGTCCTGGTCTAGATATTTCATCAACGGTAATTAATTTATTTATGCCATCTTTACCAGCTAATAATTCTAAATTATTATCTTCTTTAAATTTGCTGATTGTAATAGAATCATTCATATTATTTTATCCTCCTTAGAATACCAACAAACAAATAATCGGATATTATATCAAGTAATATCATATAAAATATCCAAATAAAGCTATCTTCAAATACCTTTATAAATCCATCATTTATTAAGCATATAATGAATATAATTAACCCATAAACTAATGTGCCTAAAAATAAATGTCTAACATTATTCTTAATGGTTAATAGGCTAACAAATGTAGATATTAAAGATATAACAGCACCCACAGCTAAAATATAAAATACAGGTGTAAGAATTATTTCTACATAGAATAAACTAAATAATGACATTGATATAAAGAAAGTAATAACAAACTTAAATAATAAAAGTAATATATCCATTTTGGATATTCTTTTTTTAATGAATCCATCTGATTCACTAACAATTTTAGATAGCTTTTCTAGCTTTTCTTTATCTTCATCTGATAAATCACTATTTTTTAATTCATCTAAAATATTTAATAAATCATTTTTAATTTTGTCGTTTTTTTCTTTCTTTTTGTCTTTTTTCATAAAACTCACAACCTATTTGAGATTATATAATAATATAATCTTAATTTCAAACTATTTATGATACACCGAGAAAATATATGGAATATAGATTGAAAAAATATAAAAATGCCTACATATGTAGACATTTATATTAATTGTTTAATACATTCTTAATATCTCTTTTTATGAAGAAAATATTATTTATAAGAACTATTTTTTCGTTGTCATCAACATAATATAATATTTTATAATTCTTATATTTTATTGATCTAATATTTCTTTCACTTAGGAAAGCCTCTTCACATAATTTATATTTTTTTGGAAATTCTTTTAGTGAATTAATAGTGGCAATAATTCCCTCAACAGTATTTCTAGCAGCTATACTGTTACTCAAAACAACACTAATGTAATCAAAAATGTTGATTAAACTTTCTTCCGCAATAGATGAATATTTAATCTTATATTCCATAATTAGAACTTACTACTAATTTTTGATTCAACATCAGCCGCATCTAAAGATTTACCATCATTATGTTCATTGATTGTTAATTCAATCATTTTAATTAATTCATCTTTAGAATAATCATTATATGTTTTAGGATTAATAACAACAGGTTCAAATGGAATTCCATTTCGCATTTTAATCTGATTAAAATACATAGTTATAGCTGTAGTCATTGGAATACCTAATGTATCTAATATGTTTTCAACATCATTCTTCAAATTAGAATCAACCCTTAAAGAAATAGTAGCATTTTTTTGCATAATGTTAATCACCTCTATACTAATTATAGAGTATAATTCCATATTTTTCAATACAATGTACTGCAAATGTAATACATTTTCTCAAATTAAAATCGGAGGTTTCCCTCCGATAATAATTCTATTTATTTAATAATGGCTTTAAGAATTTACCAGTATAGCTTTTTTCAACCTTAATTAAATCTTCAGGTCTTCCACTGAATAACACTTCTCCACCATTATCTCCACCTTCAGGCCCCATATCAATAATGTAGTCTGCAAGCTTAATAACATCCAAATTATGCTCAATTATTAATACAGTCGCACCTTCATCAGCAATTTTATTAATAACATTCATTAGCTTTTTAATATCATCCACATGAAGTCCAGTTGTTGGCTCATCCATAATATATAATGTTTCAGGTGTTATTTTTGAATGAAGCTCAAAAGCAAGCTTTACTCTTTGTGCTTCACCACCTGAAAGGGTTGTTGAAGATTGGCCTAGCTTAATATAGCCTAAACCAACATCATATAGTGTTTGAAGCTTAGATTTAATTTTAGGTATAGAATCAAAGAATTCTAATGCTTCTTCAACTCTCATATCTAATACATCAGATATACTCTTATCTTTAAATTTTATTTCTAATGTTTCAGATTGGAATCTCTTTCCTTTACAAACCTCACAAGGAACATAAACATCAGGTAAGAATTGCATAGATATTCTTTTTACACCATCTCCGCCACAGGCTTCGCATCTTCCACCTCTAACATTAAATGAGAATTTACCTTTATCATAGCCTCTGATTTTCGCATCAGTAGTTTGGGCAAATAATTCTCTAATATCATCAAATACACCTGTATATGTCGCAGGATTTGATCTAGGTGTTCTACCAATTGGTTGTTGAGATATTTGAATAATTCTATTTATATTTTCTAAGCCTTCAATTTTATCTACCTTGCCAGGAACAATTCTTTTAGCTTTATATAACTTAACATACGCATTTTTAAATAAAACTTCATTAATAAGTGATGACTTACCAGAACCAGATACACCTGTAATACAAGTAATAACCCCTAAAGGAATATTGACATTAACCTTCTTTAGGTTATTAGCTTCTCCGCCTTTAATTTTTATATATCTTTTCCCAAGTGGTCTTCTCTTTTCAGGAACATCTATTTTCTTCTTTCCTGATAAATATAATCCAGTAATAGATTTAGGATTAGCCATAACCTCTTCTGGTGTTCCAGCAGCAACAACCTCTCCACCATGAACACCCGCACCTGGGCCTATATCAACTAAATAATCACAGCTACGCATTGTTTCCTCATCATGCTCAACAACGATTAATGTGTTACCTAAATCTCTCATATTTTTTAAAGTATCTATTAACCTAGCATTATCTCTTTGATGTAGACCAATTGATGGCTCATCAAGTACATAAAGCACACCAGTTAATTGACTACCTATTTGTGTAGCAAGTCTAATTCTTTGTGCTTCACCACCAGATAATGTTTCAGCACTTCTGGCTAATGTTAAATATTCAAGACCAACATCAATTAAGAATTTTAATCTATCACATATTTCTTTTACAGCAAGTCTTGCGATTTCTTGTTTTTCTTCTGATAGCTTTAAATTCTTGAACCAATGATATAAATTTTCAATAGACATTGAACAAACATCTGCAATATTTTTATCATTAATAAATATATTAAGTACAGATTCATTCAATCTTTTTCCATGACAAGTTAAACATTCATTTTCGACCATGAAGTTTTCAAGCCATTCTCTTATCCAATCAGATTGAGTTTCTCTATATCTTCTTTCAAAGTTAGTAACAATTCCTTCAAAGAAAGCTTTTTGATCATGGTTTCTTCCTGAAGTTGATCTTAATTTATAATCAATTAATTCTTTTGAACCATATAAAATGATTTTCTTTTGTTCATCAGGTAGCTTAGAAAAAGGAACATCCATATCAATCTTATAATGTTCACATGTTTGGATTAATTTAGCAGTATCTAGATTTCCTTCATCATGATTTTTATATGGGATAATCGCATCATTATTAATTGATTTATCATAATCTATGATTAATGTAGGTGAAATAGATAATTTTTTACCTAAACCATTACAATCAGGACACGCACCAAGTGGTGAATTAAATGAAAATAATCTAGGCTCTAAATTAGCTAAAGAATAGCCACATTCAGGACATGCAAAAACAGTTGAATAGAATTCTTCTTTATCACCTTGATATAAAACACAATATCCATTAGATTCTCTAACCGAAAGCTCAACTGCGTTAAAGATTCTCGCTCTAACATTTTCTTTCATTACCAATCTTTCAATCACAATATAGATATTATGTTTTTTATTTTTCTCTAAACTTGGAGCGTTCTCTAAGTCAATCATTTCTCCATCAACTAACGCTCTGACATAACCAGCTTTTAAATATTTTTCAAAAATACCTTTATGTTCACCCTTTTGTCTAAAAACAACAGGGGCAGTTATATATAGCCTTGAACCCATTTCTCTTTCCATAATCTTATCAACTATTTGATCTATTGATAAAGATGAAATAGGAATATGATGATTAGGACAATATGGAGTGCCAACTCTGGCAAATAATACTCTTAAATAATCATATATTTCGGTTACAGTACCAACTGTAGATCTAGGATTATGAGATGTCGATTTTTGATCTATTGATATTGCAGGCGATAAACCTTCAATAGAATCAACATCAGGCTTTTCATTTTGGCCAATAAATTGTCTAGCAAATGAAGATAAAGATTCAACGAATCTTCTTTCTCCTTCTTGATAAATAGTGTCAAAAGCTAAACTAGATTTACCAGAACCAGATACACCAGTCATTACTATTAATTTATTTTTAGGTAGTTCTAGATTAATATTTTTTAAATTATTTTCTCTAGCTCCTTTAATAATTAATTTATCCATATGTAATACACTCTTCCTTTTATAGAATCTAAATTCTATACCACTATAATATATCATATTATTTAAAAATTCGCTAATAGAAAATAAAAACCTTACTGTTCATCAGTAAGGCAATTATTTATAATTTCCAATCTATTTAAATCTTCTTCTCTAATATATTCCATAAAAAGTTTATATTCATTTATGAAATTAATTAATTCTTCTTTATTATTAAAATAATATGTTAATAATCCTAATCTTTTAAAGTGTTTTGTATAAATAGTAAATGCATATAAAAATATAAATCTTCTAGCTTTTATTTGATAAATATGATCCTTATTTATTAATAATCTTCCAGTGGTAATAATATTATCATTTTCTTGAATAATATCTGATTTATCAATTTTATATGTAATAAATCCAATTATTAAACTAACAATAAAAACAATAGATAATCCTACAAAAAAGATTATAATACTCATTATTAAATTATAATTTGAATATCCTTCATTAACAATAGTTAAAACATTTACAATTATTTCAATAATAAATAATATTGGAATAATAATAACGGATATTGTTAATGAAAATTTTAACATATAATTTTTTCTCATTATTCATTAATTTTATTTAAGAATTCTTCCTCATTCATAATATAAACACCTAAAGCCTTAGCTTTATCATATTTAGAACCAGGATTATCTCCTACAATTACTATATCTGTCTTCTTACTAACAGATTCAGATAACGATCCACCAAAAGATTCAATTAGCTTTTTAGCTTCACTTCTTCCCATAGATGATAAAGTACCTGTTAAAACGCATTTTTTGTTTGTAAAATAGTTTTCTTTTATCTCATCCATATGATATTCCATATTTAAGCCTAAAAGCTTTAATACGGTCAATCTATTGATATTTTCTTCATTATGCATATATTCATAAATAGATTTAGATATTATTTCTCCAATATCATCAAGATTAGCCATATCTTCTTCAGTAGCGTTTAATATATTATCAATATTTCTATATTTTTTACAGATAATCTTAGATGCTTTAGCACCACAATGTCTAATACCTAATCCAAATATTAATAAATCTAAATTATTATTTTTAGATTCATCTATTGCCTTAAGTAAATTATCGATACTCTTTTGTCCTAAGCCAGGTAATTTAATTAAATCATCATATCTTGAATATAAATTAAATATATCTGTTATATCTTTAATAAATCCCTCTTGATATAACTGTTCAGTTAATTTATCACCTAATGAATCAATGTTATAACAAGGCTTTGATGCAAAATGAATTAATTGATTAATTCTTTTAGAATCACAATTAGAATTTAAACAATAATAATCAACCTCACCATTAATTTTAGATAAAGGACTTCCACATGATGGACATTTATCAATCATAACAAAATTCTTAATATCAGAACCTCTATCTTCAACTACAGGGCCAACAACCTCTGGAATAACATCTCCAGCCTTATGAATGATTACATTATCATTAATATGAATATCTTTCATTTTTATGTAATCCTCATTATGTAAGGTTGCCTTAGATATTAAAGATCCTTGAACAAATACAGGCTTAAAGATCGCAACAGGTGTTATTACTCCTGTTCTACCAACCTGGAATATTATATCTAATAATTTAGTTTTTACTTCTTCAGGTGGAAATTTATAAGCTATAGCCCACTTAGGATATTTAACTGTTTCACCAATTAAATCATGATATTCTATTTCATTTACTTTAATTACAATACCATCAATATCATATTCTAAAGATTCTCTTTTTTCTGCCATTTCATTGATGTAATCAAATACTTCTTCAATTGTTTTAGCATGCTTATAAAGTGGATTAGTTTTAAAACCTAAGGCTTTCATACTTAATAAAGCTTCTTCTTGAGTTTTAACCTTAATATCCTGATTATAATATAAGAATGTATCAAGGTTTCTTTTCGCGGCAACCTTGCTATCTAATTGTCTAACTGAACCAGCAGCGGCGTTTCTACAGTTAGCAAATAATTCTTCTTCATTTTCTTCACGCTCTAAATTTAATTGAATAAATGATTTTTTAGGCATAAAGATTTCGCCACGAACCTCTATATCTATATCATCCTTTAATCTTAATGGTACACTCTTAATTGTTTTAACATTATGAGTAATATCTTCTCCAACTAAACCATTACCACGAGTAGCACCTCTAACTAAGATACCCTTTTCATATTTTAATGAAACTGACAAACCATCTATTTTTAATTCACATAAATATGTAGCATCAGGTGTTACTTCTTTAATCTTTCTATCAAAATCTTTTAATTCATCAAAGCTAAAGGCATCTGCTAAACTCATCATTTTAGTTTCGTGGGTAACCTTAGTAAATTTAGTTAAGACCTCTCCACCAATTCTATTAGTAGGTGAATCTGGAGTTTTTAATTCTGGATTTTCATCCTCTAGCTTAATTAGTTCATTCATTAATCTATCATATTCATAATCTTCCATAAATGGCTTATCATTAACATAATAGGCAACTGAAGCTTCATTAAGTATTTTCTTTAATTCATCAATTCTATTTTTAATATCCATAATACACCTCTAAACAAGTATTATTTCTTTTATCATTCTAATAATTATTTTTGTTAAAGTAATCATTCTTTCATTATTGTTAATGACTTCTTCCTTTAATTCTTTATTTCCAACGCTAACATTAAGCTTAATATTATTATCCTTATCATAACTTAATATAGATGCGAGAGTCTGATTTGAAAAGTGAACACCTTGTGATGCGAATTTATATAATCTATCAAATCCTTGATATGATTCTGAGACTTTTCTTTTTAAATATCCATCACTCATATTTTGTTCATCATCAACCATTACTTGATTAACTTGTTGTTTATTTTCAATCATATCCATTACAGTTTTTAAATCTAATTCTTTTACTGATTGAATAGCTAAACAGTTATCACATAATAATCTTAATAAAGAAGTTTGTACAGTAATAAGGTAGTTTCTAAGAACATATTTAGAAGTTTCTAATATATCGATAGTCTTCTTTATAACCATTCCACTAAATAATACTTCTCTAGTTAATTTGTTACGATAATTCTTAGAAATAGCTACCATAAAATTATTTAAATTCTCAATCATTTCATCTAACTTTTTAACTTCTTCATTCATAAAAATACCTACTCAAAATACTGTATTAATTATATCAAATAATATGGTTTTTCACAAGCAAACAACATCATTAAAAACTTTAAATAAAAATAAAAATAATATATAATTATATTAATGGAAAATTATAGAGATTATAACTAAGGTGGACATAAATATGGATAGCTTACTATTTACTCTTAATGCGGTATTACCAATAATTATTTGTATAGTTGTTGGTTATGTTGTTAAGCTTTTAAAAATATTCCCTGATAACTTCTGGGGAATATTAAATAAATTATGCTTTAGAGTATTCTTACCTCTTCTTTTATTTAAAAATATTTATGATATAAAAGATATCACAATGCTAGGTGATTATTGGCAAGCAATATTGTTTTCTGTAGTAACAATATTAGTCATATTCATTATAGGATTAGGTATTGTCATAATATTAATAAAAGATGATAAACAAAAAGGTGTAGTATTACAATGTATATTTAGATCTAATTTCGCAATAATAGGAATTGGATTAATTGAATTATTAGCTCAAGGATTTAGTTTTAGTGATATTACAATGGCTAAAGGTATAGGTGCTTGCCTTTCAGCAGTATCCATTCCACTATTTAATATTTTAGCTATTATATCCTTATCAATATTTGTTAATGAAGAAGGTAAAAGAACTGAGCCTAAGGATGTTTTATTAAAAATAGCTAAAAACCCATTAATAATAGCTGTATTATTAGGTATAATAGTATTAGCATTTAGAACTTTAATCCCACTTGATGATTTGGGAAATCCTGTATTTACTTTTAGATATTTTAATGATTATGGTAAAAATGATTCATTTATTTATACAACAATTAAATATCTAGCTCAGGCAGCAACCCCAGTTGCCTTAGTCGCTTTAGGTGGTGGATTCACATTTAGTGCAGTTAAAAAGCTTAGATATCAAATTATTCTTGGTACTTCTATTAGAGTAGTCGCAGTACCAGTATTAGCTTTATTATTCGCTTGGATTTTTAAATTTGATAAAATATACTTCCCTGCCTTTATAGCTCTATTTGGAACGCCAGTAGCTGTTTCTAGTGTACCAATGAGTCAAGAATTAGGTGGAGATACAGAGCTTGCAGGACAATTAGTAGTATTTACTACTATTACTTCTGCCTTTACATTATTTATTATTATTTTAGTTTCTAAATCAATAGGATTATTATAAAAGGAGGAAAAATTATGCAAAAATTCTATGTATGTAAGAAATGTGGTACTATGGTTGCCCTAGTTAAAAAGGGCCATTGTATTCCTACTTGTTGTGGGGATGAAATGACAGAGCTTGTAGCTGGTGAGGTTGAAGCTTCAAAAGAAAAACATATTCCAGTAATTAATGTTAATGGTAATATTGTTACAGTAGTTGTTGGAGAAGTTGAGCATCCAATGATTGATGTTCATTATATTGAATGGATTTCAATTGAAACTAACCTAGGCAATCAAAGAAAGGTATTAAAACCAGGTGATGCACCTAAAGCACAATTTGCATTATTAGATGGTGAAAAGGTTGTAGCCGCATATGCATATTGTAATTTACATGGCTTATGGAAAGCTAATAATTAATAGACAACAAAAAATGCGATAGGTTTCTATCGCATTTTATTTTTTTTACTTATTTCTAACTAATCTATGCATTCTTCTTAATTCTGCAATTTCTTTAATTAATTTTTCTGTCTTTTCCCAGCCTAGGCATGGATCTGTGATTGAT
>Ga0247611_10010533_pt1 | contig 10856 bp, 11 predicted proteins | sample 177DNAGHGhighgp2_FD_192422 | JGI IMG/M metagenome (GOLD analysis project Ga0247611, IMG submission 192422) | Sheep rumen microbial communities from Palmerston North, Manawatu-Wanganui, New Zealand - 1770 DNA GHGhigh gp2 | ecosystem: Host-associated > Mammals > Digestive system > Stomach > Rumen... | reverse complement strand
TTAGCAAAATTCCCTGATACAACAAAAAAAGAGGTCGCAATTTAACTTGCAACCCCTTATTTTTATGTAAAATTAAAATTAGTTCTTAAAGAAGTCCTTTACGGCCTCATTGGGAACCATCTGCTCATCGAAGATGTAAGCACCCGTCTTCGGGCTCTTCACCATCTTAATCACCTTTGTATAAGCGCGACCATCCTTTGAACCTTCATGGAGGGTAGCAACGGTTTTCTTTGCCATAGTCTAAACTACTTTAACAGATTACTTAATCTCCTTGTGAAGAGTCATCTTCTTCAGGATAGGATTATATTTCATGAGTTCCATACGCTCAGGCGTATTCTTACGATTCTTCGTGGTCACGTAACGGCTTGTGCCAGGCATGCCGCTATTCTTGTGCTCCGTGCATTCCAAGATAACTTGCACACGATTGCCCTTTGCTTTCTTGCTTGCCATAAATATTAATCTCCTATCACTTTAATGTCTTTCCAATCCACATAACCCTTGGCAACAGCCTGCTTGAGGGCAGCATCAAGACCAACTTTGTTAATCATACGAAGACCAGCAGCGCTTATCTTCAACTGAATCCAGCAACCTTCCTCTACATAGTAGAACTTCTTGCTGAAGAGGTTTACATCAAAGCTTCTCTTGGTACGGTGCTTTGAGTGAGACACATTGCAACCTATCTGTGCCCTCTTTCCTGTAATTTGACAAACTTTAGACATTTCTATCTACTTTTTACTTGTTCTTTTACTAACTTATTCCAAACAGGGTGCAAAATTACACATTTTCTCTGAAAATCGAATACGCGGAATTGAGTTTGAGACAACAATTATAGTTTTTTAACTCATTTATGCCGTTTCATTGACAGTCTCTCCCTTGAGATATTCCAAAAACATCTGCATCGCCTTATTTGTTGCTATGGCAAGGTTGATGTCACGCCCGTGATCTTCTTCTACCTTAAGGGTGACCACTTTCTCTGGTGAGCCGCAGGCCAGCCAGATCGTACCCACAGGTATCTCCTTGGTACCGCCCGACGGTCCTGCCACACCTGTGGCCGAAATGGCAAAATTTGTATTAAGCGCCTTGCAGGCACCTTTCACCATAGCGATAGCTACTTCCTCACAGACTGCGGTCTTCTCCTCCAAGAGTTCATGGCTGACTCCGAGTAGGCTTTCCTTCACCTCGTTGGTATAAGAAATAATGCCTCCTTTAAAGTATTTCGAGGCTCCAGGGACAGCTATAATGGCCTCAGCTATGCGACCACCAGTACAACTTTCCGCCGTTGCGACGGTCATATCCATTTCCCAGAGCAGTTCGCTGATTTCCCTGCTTGTAATTTTCGATTCGAAATCCATTGTTAATTTGATTTTACTTCGTTATGACGTTATAGTTTTATTCCGTTACTACGTTCTTCTGCTATCCGAAAGTAATTATTTGAAGGTTACCTTTGAGAAAGCAGGAGCGTCAATCGGACAGAATTGCCTGTCGAGATATTTGTAATAGCCAACGATGCCTATCATCGCTGCATTGTCCGTCGTATAACTGAACTTTGGGATGTATATTGTCCACCCGTAGCGCTTCTCTGCATCATAGAAAGCATTGCGAAGACCGTTGTTGGCACTCACTCCACCGGCCACAGCCACATGTGTGATGCCAGTGGCCTTGACTGCTTTCTTCAGTTTCTTCATCAGAATGTCTACAATCGTCCATTCCAGCGAGGCGGCAATATCGGTCTTGTGCTTCTCTATGAAGTCAGGGTCTTCAGCCACCCATTTCTGCATGGAATAAAGAAACGAGGTCTTCAGTCCCGAGAAACTATAGTCGAGCCCAGGTATGTTTGGTTCTGCGAAATGGAATGCCTTCGGATTGCCCTGACGCGCCAGCCGGTCGATTATAGGTCCGCCGGGATAGCCCAGCCCCATCACTTTCGAGCACTTGTCGATAGCTTCGCCGGCAGCATCATCGATAGTCTGTCCCAGCACTTCCATGTCGTTATAAGCATTCACCTTGACAATCTGTGAGTTGCCGCCGCTAACGAGCAGGCACAGAAACGGCAGGGGCGGGATTTTCTCTTCGCCATTGCCCTCCCTGATGAAATGTGCCATCACATGTCCTTGCAGGTGGTTCACATCAATCATCGGGATGCCCAGGGCACGGGCAAACCCCTTTGCGAAACTGACGCCAACGAGCAACGACCCCATCAGTCCGGGACCGCGCGTGAAGGCCACAGCCGTCAGTTGTTCATTGGTTATCCCGGCTCTCTTGATGGCCTCATGCACTACAGGCACCACATTCTGCTGGTGAGCCCTCGATGCCAGTTCGGGCACTACGCCGCCATAGGCTTCGTGTACCGCCTGCGATGCCGTGACGTTAGACAATAGCACGCCATTCCTAAGCACGGCTGCCGATGTGTCGTCGCAACTTGACTCTATACCTAATATATATATGTCCTGCATCTCAGTATGTCAGTATTTCAACACCATGCTCTGTCATCAATAACGTATGTTCCCACTGAGCACTGGGTTTCTCGTCGCCAGAGATGACCTCCCACCCATAGGGATCGTCGGCATCGATAAACACCTTGTATGTCCCCATGTTGATCATCGGTTCGATAGTGAACACCATGCCCGGTACAAGCAGCATGCCCGTCCCCCGATGTCCAAAGTGGGCCACGTCGGGTTCCTCATGGAACTTGAGTCCCACCCCGTGTCCGCACAAGTCGCGCACCACGCCGTAGTGGTATTTCTTGCAATGCTTCTCGATAGCATGACCGATATCACCCACAAAACTGTAGGGTTTGGCAACTTCCATACCGATTTCGAGACACTCCTTGGCTACGCGCACCAACTGCTCCTTCTCTGGCGTGGTCTTGCCAATAATAAACATACGGCTGGCATCAGCGTAGTAGCCGTCGAGGATGGTAGTAAAGTCTACGTTAATAATGTCACCTTCTTCGAGAATGTCCTCTTCCTTGGGAATACCGTGACAAACAACCTCATTGATCGACGTGCATACACTCATCGGGAATCCCTCGTAGTCGAGGCATGCCGGGATGGCGTTGTGCTCCTCACAATACTGTCGGCAAATCTGGTCTATCTCCAGCGTCGACATGCCAGCATGTATCTGCTTAGCCACTTCGTCAAGCACGCCTGTGTTGACGACGCCTGCTTTTCGGATTCCCTCTATCTGTTCTGGAGTCTTAATAAGGTCACGCGTAGGCACCACCTTGCCCTTGTTTTCCCAGTACATGATGGTCTTGTCCATCTCCGTTGGCTCCTGTCCAGGAAGGCAATGCCAACGGCGTTTCTTGTTTTTTGCTATCATTCTTTTGCTTGCATTAAAATTAAAGCGGTGCAAAGGTACGCAAAAAAACCGAAACGACAAAGGAATCGCCTCTATTTTCTCGCACCGTCACCACTTGCGCCGTTCGTGAGTTCACATCGTCAGAGCCTAATCTATGTAGAATCCTGCTCAGGTGGTGGCTGGATAATGAACACGATACCGTCTTTTTCAGTTGAGGCCAATAACTGCCTTACATAAAGAAGACCTAACGGATGGCAGGATGCTCCAGAACCTTCAGACGCATCTTCATAACCACAAGGCCAGAGCACCTTTTTTGCCCATTTCATCGACAACGCGTCGTAGCCGGAAACAGGCGACAACACCTCCATGCGCCAGCGTTTGCTGGTGATGACTGTAGGCAGACAGACGGGACGCACCTCATAGGTCGCAGGCACGCACGACTGCCTCTGAGGGCTTATGCCCCTTTTATGGCGCTTCACCGAGACACCTTTATACTGATAAAGGTCTGCAAGAAGAGCCTGGTTGTTGAAATCGAACAACTCAGAGGGGTCTACCGCCTTACCGTTGATACGCACCTCAAAATGCAGGTGGGAACCCGTACTGCGGCCTGTGTTCCCCCCAAGTCCGATGGTATCACCGGCAGAAACCTCTTGTCCGGCCTTGACCAGCAGTCTCGACATGTGTGCATAACGTGTTTCATAGCCTTTCTCGTGCTTAAGTACAACGTAGTAGCCATAGCCTCCGCCATAGCATGCCTTCACAACCACACCCTTGAAAGCAGCACTGATGGGGTCGCCATGCCGAACCTTTATATCCAGTCCCATGTGCTGACGTCCCCATCGACATCCAAACTTGGAAGTCACTTTCCTGCTATGCGTAGGCATGCAATAGTCCCTTGCCACGACTATGGTCGCAGTAAACAGCAGAAAGGCTGTCAGCAGGAAATGTTTGCATACATCTCGCATCAGGGTGTTTCAGGTCGTTTGAAGTTGTTCAAAAATATTATTATCGGCAAGTCTTGCAAAGTTACATATTATGTAGACAACTTCCAAGTCTGCTTAACAATTCTTAAACGTCCTTAACACATGTAATACGTAGAATCGAGGATGTGTTTTCTGAGACCCTAAAGCGCTGGTCTATTCTATGGCCCACAAGCCACACAATTCGCCCAGAATGGTCTGTCACGACCATCTGTCGACGCTTGTCTGGCAGGCTGACCTTCCTGTCGGTTAGAAAATCACTTACTAATCGGCTTCCATTCATGCCGTATGGCGTGAAGCGGTCTGAGGGTTGTATAAGGCGCACGGTAAGCGGAAGTTCAACCTTCAAGTTATCTATCGTTGCGCAATCACTTTGTTTTGAAATTGTTACAGACTGCAACGTTTCAAACTTCATACACATGGAATCCGTGATTCTGTATAGCCCCGTCTCGGGTATAATCATCGGTTTCATCGGTATTGCGATGGGGTCGAGTATGAGTGAGTCGCGGTCGATGACCAACAGGTGGGAGACCGACTCGAAACACCTCCCGGACTGCCCGATGAGATGGGCTGAAATCTGTCGGACCTGACTGGCAGAGAAGCCAAAGGGCGCAAGCCATTCCAGGAGTATAGACGATGGTGACGGCAGGAGTAATAAATCTTTAATCACAACCGTCTGGCGCCTCATCTTGCCATCTGCCGTTTGCTCTTCATTAACAATTCGCTCCAACTGACGAGAAACGGCATTGTTGTATATTTTCTCTACTTCAGCCATATTCTCCATCGTCTGGGCAATACCCTCCACGGCTTTCAGGCTGATGTCCTGCATGAGTGGCAATAGGCGCAGGCGAATCTTGTTGCGCAGCACGTCAGCGACAAGGTTGGTAGAGTCGACGACGTAATCCTGCCCTATCTCCTTCAGATAGCCTTCTATCTCTTTACGGCTCAGGCACAGCAAAGGCCTGACGACATGGCCGTTTTCTGCCCTGATGCCCGTTAGGCCGTGTACGCCGGTTCCCCGCATGAGATTCATCAGCAACGTCTCAACGGCATCGTCACGATGATGGGCCACGCAGATACGGTCTGCTCCCACGTCGCCCCTCAGCTGATCGAAGTAGCGGTAGCGCAGTTCACGTGCAGCCATCTCTATACTGACTTTATGCAGGTCGGCATAGGTACGTGTGTCAAAATGGGTAAGATGGATTGGCGTACCCGTCTTCTGGCATAACCTACAGACAAACCGTTCGTCGCGGTCGGACTCCTCAGCGCGCAGGTGGAAGTTGCAATGCACGGCCTCAACCTTATAGCCCAAACTCCGTAGTATAAGCAGCAGCGCCACACTATCAGCGCCACCGCTGAGTGCCACAAGGTGTAATGCATCGACGGCCAGCAACTGCCGCTGGCGAATAAACGCCCCTACCCTTCCGACTATCTCATTATCCATGATAGGCATCACTCCACATAGACCACTAGCCCCTTGAGGTACTCGCCTTCAGGATGGTAGATGTTTATAGGATGGTCTGCCGGCTGGTGCAGTTGGTGCAGTATGCGCACCTTACGGCGAGCCTGTGCAGCAGCGGTAAAGACTGCATTGCGGAAGTTGTCCTTGCTGACCACCTGCGAGCAACTGAACGTGAAGAGTATGCCGCCAGACTGTATTTTCTGGAAGGCCATATTGTTGAGCCGCGTATAACCCTTGAGGGCATTGTGCAGGGCTCCTCTGTGCTTGGCGAATGCAGGCGGATCGAGAATAATGAGGTCGTACTGGTCGCCAGCGCGCTCGAGATACTTGAAGGCATCATCGCAAAAAGCCTGATGACGGCCATCACCGGGGAAGTTGAGTTGAACGTTGCGATTGGTCAGTTCAATGGCTTTGGCACTACTGTCCACGGAGTGGACCTGTCGTGCACCGCCACGCATGGCATAGAACGAGAAGCCGCCAGTATAACAGAACATGTTGAGTACACTCTTGTCCTTGGCATATCTCTCCAACAGGGCGCGGTTGTCGCGCTGGTCGACAAAGAATCCCGTCTTCTGTCCGCGCAGCCAGTCTACGTGGAACATCAATCCATTTTCAAGCGCAGTATTGTCATCCGACCCGCCGTAGAGGAAACCGTTTTCCATGTCGTCCATGAAGGGCAGCGTAGTCTCGCTCTTATAGAAGACATTCTCCACGCGCTCGCCCATAACCCTCACCAGTTGCTCTGCAATGTCCACTCGGCAGACATGCATACCTATACTATGAGCTTGCATAACAGCAGTCTTGCCGTAGACATCAATGACTAATCCCGGCAACAGGTCACCCTCGCCGTGTACCAATCGATAAGTATTATTTTGAGGATTGTCTGCAATGCCTATGGCGATACGCATGTCAAGGGCGGACTTCAGACGTGAGTACCAGAAGTTACCGTCGATAGGCACGTCGCGAAATGACAGCACCCTCACGGCGATAGCCCCTGCCTGATAGTGCCCCGTGGCTATGAAGTCGCCACCAGCCGTAACAACCCGCACCACATCGCCCTCAGTAATGTCTGCGTCCATGTGCTGTATAGCCCCCGAAAACACCCAGGGATGGAAGCGCAGCAGACTCTCTTCCTTACCCCTTTTGAGCTGCAAGTTTTTCATATATCTTAAATTCTTCTTCTATCTCAAGTTCTATTTGCTGGTCTACCAGCACGTAATCACCAGTTTCCTTCAGCCGTATCAGTTCTTCATACAGGCGTATGCATGCCCAAGCATCAATGGCGGCATAGACCTTCTGCTTCTCCTGCAGCACGTCACGCTCCCAATTAGACAACCGATCGGCTTTGCTGATGCGTTCAGCAAAGAGATTGGCATAGATTTTCTGAAGACTGAGGTCCTCGACTCCAATCTCCATCATGTGATGCTGCAAGTCCACGAAATTGCCGGGCTTGAATTTTCCCAGTTGCGACAATGAGTCGATGTCATCGTGCCACGACAGGCCAATCTTTGGTACTGTCGTGTCCTCTAATAGTCTCACCACGGCGGGTGACAACCCCAGATAGTTGAGCCTGAACAGGAAACAACTCTCGCGGGTAGCTACCTGTAGCAGCGCACACTTATACTTCACACGGCTCGAAAACGAGGGCCGCGTCTCGGTATCCACACCGAGGATGGGCTGGGTTAGCAGATAGTTGACCGCTTTCTCAGCCTCCTGCTCATTCACGACGACGAAAATCCTGCCCTTGAAGGTGACCCGGGGCAACTCGGCCAACCATCGCTTGTCAAACTTGTTATAGATAATCTTTTTCATTATGAGGTGCAAAATTACAAAAAAAAACTGAAATCATGATGCAATCTGACTTTTTTGCGCTACTTTTGCACAAAAATTAGAGAAAACAAGACAAAATATGGCCAAGAAAAAGAAAGAAAAGAAAGAGCTGAGTTCCCCGGGACTCCTTGACGCTCTGGGGTTACGTACAATAATAGAAAATGAGCGCCTGCACTTCTTCCTCGGTTTCCTGTTGTTTATTGTGGCAGGCTACCTGGCGATGTCGTTCGCCTCATACTTCTCCACAGGTGCTATCGACCAAAGCATGATTGAGTCGCCCCGCGATGGAGAAGTGCTCAACCGCCACCATGAGTTTGCCAACGCCTGCGGCAGTATAGGAGCCTACCTCTCCTGGTTTTTCATCAAGCGATGCTTCGGACTGGCAGCCCTTCTCATCCCCGTATTCCTGCTGCTCACGTCGCTCCACCTGATGCGGGCTTACAAGGTTCACCTGCTCAAGTGGTTCATGTCGACGATGATCGTCATGATCTGGGCATCCATCACCTTCGCCAAGTTCCTGGCGCCCTTCTTTGCCGGTGCCTGCTACAGTCCTGGCGGCGACCACGGCTTGTTCATCTGCCAGTCGATAGAGAATCTGCTGGGTGCCCCCGGCCTTACAGCTGTGCTTGGACTGATAGCAGTGGCCTTCCTCACCTACCTGAGTGCCGAGACCATACTCATCATCCGCAAACTGCTGAACCCGACGCAGTTTATAGACCGCGTGAAGTTCAAGATTACCAATGACGACCCCACAGAGACCGTCGACTCTTACGAGACACAGGCCGCAGACGAAGAAGACAACAATGTGCCCCTGGTCTTCGACGACCCTGCCGAGCAGACCGTAGAATTTACCGACACGGGAGCCAAAGTCATAGACAAGGGCTACGACGACCATCGCGGCGATGCCGCCAAGACGGCTAAGACAGAAGAGAGACGACCTGCCGGCGGGGAAGACTTCGTCGTTGAGGAAACCCACGTCGAGGAGGTTGCCGACACACAGACCGTAGCCCCCTCATTAGAAGACCTGGAGCCCTACGACCCCAAGCGCGACCTGGAGAACTACCACTACCCCACGCTCGACCTGCTGAAGAAGTACGACAACGACGGCAAGCCATACATCGACATGGAGGAGCAGACGAAGAACAAGAACCGCATCGTAGAGGTACTCCGCACCTTCGGTGTAGAGATATCGAGCATCAAGGCCACCGTAGGCCCCACCATCACGCTCTACGAGATTACCCTTGCCCCCGGCGTGCGTATCTCTAAGGTGAAGAACCTCGAAGACGACATCGCCCTCTCGCTCGCTGCCCTCGGCATACGTATTATCGCCCCCATCCCAGGCAAGGGCACCGTGGGTATCGAAGTGCCGAATGCCAAGCCCTCCATCGTCTCCATGGAGTCGATACTCAATTCACGGAAGTTCCAGGAGACCTCCATGGAACTGCCATGCGCCATTGGCAAGACCATCACCAACGAGGTCTATATGTTCGACCTCGCCAAGGCCCCCCACCTGCTTGTTGCCGGTGCCACGGGTCAAGGCAAATCCGTAGGTCTAAATGCCATCGTCACCTCTTTATTATATAAGAAGCATCCTGCGGAGATGAAGATTGTGCTCGTAGACCCGAAGAAAGTGGAGTTTTCCATCTACAACTCCCTCATCAACCACTTCCTGGCCAAGGTGCCCGACGAGGATGCCGATCCCATCATTACCGATGTGACCAAGGTGGTGCGCACGCTCAACTCCCTCTGCAAGCTGATGGACACCCGCTACGACCTGCTCAAGGAGGTAGGCGCACGCAACATCAAGGAGTACAACAAGAAGTTCATCGAGCGCCGCATCCCACCTCGCGGCGGTCACGGTTTCATGCCCTATATCGTTGTCATCATCGACGAGTTTGGCGACCTCATCATGACTGCCGGCAAGGAGATAGAACTTCCTATCGCCCGCATCGCCCAGCTGGCACGTGCCGTAGGCATACACATGGTCATCGCTACCCAACGACCCACTACGAGCATCATTACCGGTAACATCAAGGCCAACTTCCCCGCCCGCATCGCCTTCAAGGTATCGGCAGGCATCGACTCGAAGACTATCCTCGACCGTACCGGTGCCCAGCAACTCATAGGCCGCGGCGACCTGTTGGCACTTGTCGGAGGTTCTGAGCCAGTGCGCGTGCAGTGTGCCTTCGTCGACACACCTGAGGTGGAGCGCATCAACAATTTCATAGCCGACCAGCAAAGCTACAACATGCCCTTTGAACTGCCCGAACCAGACACTCCCGACGGCGACTTTGGAGACGGTGGCGACAAGGACGTAGACCTGCAGCACCTCGATCCGCTCTTCGAAGATGCCGCCCGCCTGATTGTCGTCAACCAAAGCGGTTCCACATCGCTCATCCAGCGCAAGTTTGCCATAGGCTACAATCGCGCCGGACGACTCATGGACCAGCTCGAGAAGGCAGGCGTCGTAGGCGCCGCAATGGGCAGCAAGCCCCGTGAAGTAATGATCCAAGACGAGGTCAGCCTGCAAAACCTCCTAAACAACTTACGCTCATAAACAGATTATCCCAATGAAACACATAGCACTTTACATCCTCGCGACGCTCCTGCCCATGACGCTCCACGCCCAGCAGGCCCGCACGATACTCGATAAGGCAGCAGCCACTGTCAGCAACCCCGGTGGTGTCGAGGCGCAATTCCAGGTCATCAGCAAAGCCTTTGGATCCACCTCCGGTACTATCGCCATCAAGGGCAACAAGTTCCACGCCACCACCCCACAGGCTACGGTCTGGTTTGATGGCAAAACGCAATGGACCTATGTCAATGGCAACGACGAGGTCAACATTAGCACACCGACAGAGGCCGAGTTGCAGGCCATCAACCCCTACAACTTCATCAACATCTACAAGAAAGGCTTCCGGCTTACGGCCAAAACTGTGGGAGGAGCTTACGAGGTGCATCTGACCCCTACCGACAAGAAGCGCAACATAGAGGAAATGTATATCATCGTTGACCAGAAGACCTGCCGCCCCACCCACGTGAAGATGCGGCAGAACAACAAATGGAGCACAATCATCATCAGCCACCTCAAGGCCAGGAACATCGCAGAAAGCACCTTTAAGTTCAATTCAGCAGACTTTCCGCACGCAGAAATCATCGATTTGAGATGATTAAACAGGGGGAAAGCCCCTGAAAAACGATGAAAACGCCTAAAAATCGCAGGAAATACAAAAAAAGTTGCAAAAAGATTTGGCGGATTCAGAAATAGTTACTACCTTTGCACC
>Ga0247611_10010532_pt1 | contig 10857 bp, 3 predicted proteins | sample 177DNAGHGhighgp2_FD_192422 | JGI IMG/M metagenome (GOLD analysis project Ga0247611, IMG submission 192422) | Sheep rumen microbial communities from Palmerston North, Manawatu-Wanganui, New Zealand - 1770 DNA GHGhigh gp2 | ecosystem: Host-associated > Mammals > Digestive system > Stomach > Rumen ... | reverse complement strand
TACAGTTAGTATCAAAGAAGTAAATAGAAACAATGGTGTTTTTAAACACCAAAAAAATAGAAACCCATTCGTGGATCATCCAGAATATGTCGAAGCTATTTGGGAAGGAACTCCAGTCACTACTGACAAAGTTACACTTTCCACTTCTACATTATCATTTGCCTATGATAGCGATGGCGCACAAATAAGTGCGACATCAAGTGATGGCAGCCAAATTTCTTGGGTCTCTGGCAATACAAGCATCGCCACAGTCAGTTCTTCAAAAACTAATTCAGGTGCTGAAATCACAATTAGACCTGTTAGCGCCGGGACTACTACCGTAACTGCTTCAGCCACAATTAACAGCCGTACCGTTAGCGCAAGTTGTACTGTTGTTGTTACAAAAACATTAAGCACATTAAGTTATACAGATGAACCAAATAAAACATCATATTATAGCGGTCAAAATTTTGATCCTACTGGATTAACCGTTACCGCCAAATATACAGATAATTCCGAAGAAGATGTTACTAATTTAGTAACATGGTCACCAAGTCCATTAACAACCGGAACCACTTATGTAACTGGAAGTTACGGTGGACAATCAATTACCGTAAACGGTTTAACTGTTATTGATAAACCAACACCTGCCGGTACCTCTTACTCTAAAGTAACAAGTGCTGCTGATCTTGCTGCAGGAGATAGAGTGGTTATTGCCTCTTACACTAACAAGAAAATTGCCGGACAATTATCTAGCACATATTTAAGTTCTATATCTGCCGATTCTGCATTTAATTCAGATGGCAGCAAAATCACAACGTTACCTAGCGATGCAAGTGTATTTGAACTTGGATCTGTTTCAGGGGGTTGGACATTTACATCCGATGAAGGTCAACTATATTCTAGTGCCGCTAAAAACCTTAATTTCAGCGGAAATGGTACAGGCACTTGGACAATTAATATATCTGGTGGCGAGGCGCTTATCGCAAACACAACCAGTGGCTACGGAACAATCAAATATAATTCCGGTGCTCCAAGATTCACCACTTATGCTTCAGGACAAGTCACTCCAAATCTTTATAAACAAGATTATTCATCTCCTTTAGCATCGATCATGGCGATTAGTGCAAAGACTGATTACTATGAGGGTGATGAATTTATCAAGCCAACCATCATGGCGACATATGAAGACACCACCGAAAAGGATGTCACAGATGCCGCAACATTCTCCGGCTACAATTTATCAGTAGCAGGTGATTATACTGTTACTGTTTCTTATACCGAAGGTAGTATTACAAAAACTACTTCTTATGACATTACAGTAAAGGCCGTTCCAACAGTTGTCTCATTAACTGCTACAGGGGCACCTAATAAAAAGACCTATACAGATGGAGATAAATTTAATCCTAGTGGATTAACTATTACCGCTTTATATAGTGATTCGAGTGAGGAAGATGTCACAAGCGATATTACTTGGACACCTAACCCATTAACCGAAGGTACAACATCAGTTACCGGTTCTTTCGGTGGTCAATCTGTTGTTGTTGGCGGCATCACAGTCAACCCCGCTCCATTCACTAATTCAATTAAGGAGTGCTATAGCAAAGCTAGTGGGGAAACTGTTACCAATGTGTACGGTATCTTTGTTGGCGGATTCAACAACGGACAAAGTTCCATCATTATGAATGGAGAATATGGCATCATGTTATACAAAACTGCTCCAGATTCTTCGTGGGTGGAAAACGAGACTTGTTTGTGTGTTACCGCCGCAACATTATCAATTTACGAAAACCTATATGAATTAAATGTTGGAGAAGGAGAAAACACAATTTCGAAAATTACAGATTCTTCGATTATTGCAAATAATATATCTCCGGTTTCTATTTATACAGTTTCTGGAAGTGAAAGCACTTCTGATTTAACAATTGCCAATCGTCTTTGCTTAATGAGTGGCGTTGTCACAAATATTACCCATAATGAAAAAGTTAATAATGTGACCACTACTTATGATGGTTGGAAAACTGGTTACGATAATACAGCAACAATGACCGTAGGATCTAATTCGATATCATTATTTATTAAATCTGCTACAGCAACCGCAGATGTCGGAACTGCAGTTAATAATTCTTTAAATAATAGTTCTGCTATAACAATTAAGGGTTTCACTGGATTCTATAAAACTTCATTCCAAGTTCAATTTAAGAATCTAGTTGAATCTAGTTCATCTTATGGAGCGGCTGATTTTGCGCAAGATTTATTAGATCTCACTGATAGTATTTGTTCATCCTCAGGAGATAAAGAAATAGCTTTATCAGGTGTATGGTTAACTCTAGAAACAGATAAGTATTATATTCTTACATCTGATCAGCAAAACGCTTTATATATTGCAGTGGCAAATAAAGATTCATCCAATGTTATTGAACAAGCTATGGCCAGATATGATCAGATTTGTAAAAAATATGAGAGCTGCAATAACTTTATTGGAAGAAGCTCCGCTAATGGTGCTAGAAACAATATGATTATTACCAATAGTCAATCTATGTTAATTACTGTTGTTTCAATCTCTGTTGCTGCAATTTCAATTCTTGGTGTTACCTTCTTATTATTAAAGAAGAAAAAGAAAATATAAAAAATGCAAAATATTAAGACTACTTAGGTAGTCTTTTTATTTAGATTTTGATGTTCAGAAAAAATTGCTTATTCAAGAGAAAAATATTTTATATAATAAAATCTTCCTTATTGGAACAAGGGGATAAGGACTATGGTCAAATCATTACGATTAATAAAAGTTTTAGGCGCTACCTTTTTAAGTGTGGGCGCAATATCAATTTGCGCTGCTGCAGTTAATCACTCTTTATCCTCTAAAACCGAAGAAACAAATGCTTCTAGCACCGTGAGTTCTTATTATTCATCAGTAAGTGGAAGCAGCGCAAACTCTTCTTCTGGTTACAATTCTTTATTAGAAAGTATATATACAAAAATTAATAAGAATTTGTCTAGGGTTGCATATGATAGTTTAAAAACTAATGGATATCCTGCTTGTTATACAAGAAGTGATGGCTATCTATATGATATTTATTGTAACAACTCATATTACACTCCTGGTTCAGCATATACAGGTAGTTCCAAGACAGCTGGCGGTGGATATAACAGAGAACACACAATTCCTAAATCATACTGGGGCGGATCTGAATCTAATATGGGTTGCGACCTATTTATAGTTCTTCCATCTGACACATATATAAATGGAGTTAGATCTAATTATCCATATGGCATAACTTCTAGTGGCACAACATATAAAAAGTCTGGCGATAATATTTCTCATAGATTAGGTACAACCACAAATACAAATTACGTGGCTAGTGGTACTGTTTTTGAACCTGATGATTCAAGAAAAGGTGATCTTGCGCGTATTTATTTCTATTCAGTGGCAATGTATCTAAAACATACATCTTCTGCAAGCGATGATTTGGGTCCTGTTTCGAACTGGAATGGCGGCGGAACTGTAGCAAGCGGAAAAACTATTTTCGGTTCTGGAACTGGATACAAAAATTATATTTATTCAAATTATTTGAATATGCTATTAAAATGGCACACAGATGATCCTGTTGATGCTGACGAAATAAGCAGAAATGGTTTAATCGAAGATACACAAGGCAACAGAAACCCATTTGTCGATCATCCATCTTGGGTGGATATTATTTGGGGCGGCACATATGGTGCTTCTAAAACTAATGGCGAGAACACCTCTAACGGAACCGCGTCTGTCGTAAACGGAGCTATTAGTGGCACTACCCCCTCCACAAATCCTTCATTATCAATTTCCCCATCCTCATTGACATTAACTGAAGGTGGTTCCGAAGGAACGATTACCGCAACAATAGCAAATGGTTCAGGTGATGTTTCTTGGACTGGTTATGATACATCTGTTGTTTCAATAACTACATCAGGTACAAACAAAACAACTTGTACTGTTACTCCTGTTGGCGAAGGAACCACCACAATTACTGTTTCATTTTCCACAGCAACATCTCAAACATGTTCAATCACCGTTAACGCTTCGGGAGGAAGCGGAGGCGGTGGAGGAGGTTCCTCATCCGACTTTTCACTTTATAGTGGAGAAATTACTGAAGGTGATTACCTAATTACATATGATGGTGGTGCTATGAATACAACAGTCACTAGCGATAGATTACAATATGATTCTGTTACACCAGTTAACGATGTAGTAAGTAACCCAGATTCTTCAATTATTTGGCATATTGCGCCAAGCGGTGATTATTGGACTCTTTATAACGAATCCGCAGATGCTTATGCGGCCAGTACTGGAGTCAAAAACAAGGCTCAAACACTTTCGAGCGGTACTGATGATAAATCGCTTTGGACGATTTCTGGAACTGAAACATATGAATTTGTTAACAAATATAATGGATCAAATAGTGTGAATGCAAACTTGAGAAAAAATGGTACATATGGTTTTGCTTGTTATGCAACCAGCACTGGTGGAGCCCTTACACTATATAAAGCTGGAGAGTCAGGAAGTAGTTCAGAAGATCTTGCATTAAGCAGTATTTCTGTAAAAACTTCTCCCACAACAACATATACATCCGGAAACAAATTCTCTCCAACAGGACTAGTTATTACAACTTTATATAGTGATAATTCAGGTGGAGATATCTCATATGCTGGACATACATCCGAATTTACATTCAAACCTGATTTAAATACAACATTAAAAACAAATAACACCAAAGTCACTATCACTTATGGTGGAAAATCTGTTGATTTACCAATAACAGTTAATCCATCTTCAATATCTGCATCAGTTGATAGAATTTTCTATGTTGGCGAAACAATATCCGCTAGCGACATTACAGTTACTGATAATGATGGATTTGAAGTAAATGGATTCACATTTGCTAATGATGGCTATCGATTTGAATATAATAATTCCAATGGCGGGGGTTCCACTGAAACAAAAACCTTCACAGACGCAATTTCATATGCTGGAAAAACAGCTTCTTTAGAAGTGAGTGTTAAAAGAAAAGCATATGTAACACCCACAGTTGTTCAAGGCGTGACTGACACTATTACAGCGACAGACTTACCTGCAACAGGCACGACATATACAGATTTCATCGATGTCTCAAAATCTAGTGATGCAAAATATGCAGGGAATAGCGCAAAAGATGGCAGCGGAAACATTCAAATGAGATCAAAAAATAGTAATTCTGGTCTTGTTTCAACAACATCTGGTGGAAAAATTGAATCAGTGACAATTACAGTTGGCTCTGGAACAAACACAATTAATGTTTATGGTTCTAATACAGCCTATTCAGACGCAACTGATTTATATGACAATGGTTCCCAAGGAACGCTGGTTGGATCATTAACGGCCACAGGAACAATAACTTTTACTGATGATTATGATTTTGTTGGTATTCGTTCATCTAACGGCGCCATTTATATCAGTAGTATTGAAATTAAATATAAAGGTTCTACTGGTGCGGAAACCGCAACTAATGTTGCTAATTTCATCATGTATGGTCAAACAACCGGTCAATGCGAAACTCAATTAGGACAAGCTATTACTAAATTAAATACAATGTCCACTACAGATAAAAATAATTTCTGGAATAATACACAAAACGATTATGTTCTTTCTAAGGCTAAAGAAAGATTACAAGCTTGGGCAACAAGCCAACATAAGACATTAACATATAGTAATGGTACATATGCTGTTAGTGGATCTAATTTCAATATGATGTCAGTTCATACTGAATCCGGTAGCACAACACTCATTCTTGTTATGGTGGGTATTACCTCTTCAATGATTGGATTTGCCTTTGTTGGATACTGGCTCAAAAAGAAAAAAGAAAGATAATATCAAACGTTAATTGATAGGCGACTTGAATCGCCTATCTTTTATTATTCTTAATAAATTGCTACTATTAATATAACGAATGATTTTTCAAATAACACAAAGGAGTTTTCATTATGTTATCTGTCAAAAATTTAACCAAGATTTACAAAACTAAAGGTGGTAACGACACTAAAGCTTTAGATAATGTTACATTAGATTTCCCTGAGACCGGGATGATCTTCCTTTTAGGTAAATCAGGAAGTGGTAAATCCACATTATTAAACCTTATTGGTGGTTTAGATTATCCGACCTCTGGTGAAATTATCTTAAAAGGTAGAAGTAGCAAAGACTTCACACAATCAGATTTTGATAGCTATAGAAATACCTATATCGGATTTGTTTTCCAAGAATACAACATCTTGAATGAATTCACTGTGGAACAAAACATCGGTTTAGCTATTGAACTGCAAAACAAAAAGGTCAACAAAGAAGATGTTGATAAATTATTAGAACAGGTTGAGCTTCAAGAATACGCGAAGAGAAAACCAAATACCTTATCAGGTGGTCAAAAGCAAAGAATCGCTATCGCTAGAGCTTTGATTAAACAACCCAACATCATTATGGCGGACGAGCCCACTGGTGCGCTTGATAGTAAAACCGGTGAACAAGTCTTTGAGACCATGAAGAAGTTATCAAAAGATAAACTAGTTATCGTTGTTAGCCATGATAGAGATTTCGCCGAAAGATTTGGTGATCGTATCATCGAATTAAAAGATGGAAAAATTATTTCTGATGAAACTAAACATCTTAAAGAAGCAAAGGCCATCAGTGAAAACGTCGCTATTATCAATGATCACGCAATCAAGATTGAAGATGCGAAGAAATTAACGAAAGGCGATTTTGATAAATTATATGAAGCTATCAAAAAAGGTGATGGCAAAGTCTTCATCTCTAGTGGTGAAAACGCTGATAAATCCATGAAGGTCGCTCGCATTAGTGAAGATGGTTCTAGTGATGAATTTAAAAACACTGAAAAGGTAGCAGTCAAAGATTATGATGCGAGCAAAACCACATTTATTAAATCTAAGATGCCAATGGGTAAAGCTATTAAGATGGGTTTGTCCTCTTTAAAGACTAAGCCAATTCGTTTAGCCTTTACCATGTTATTATCCGTTGTTTCATTCTCGATGTTCGGTATTGCTTCTGGATTAATGCTATATAACTCTAGCCATACCTATAGTGAAGCTTTAAGAAGAACAGATTATTTATCTGAAGCATTAGGAAAATACTCAAAAGGATTTAGAGTGAATCAAGAACTCGATGAATCCGGTCGTGTCTTACGCGAAAGCAAAGACGAAAGCACTGAGTCTGTACAATTTGGCGAAAGCGAAATTGATCAATTAAATAAGAATAATCATAACTTAGTATATGTCGGTGTTGGTGGAGCTTCAGAAGACTTCCCATTCACCGGATTAACCATGACCAAGGATTCAGCCTATTATCAAAAATATTATGTTTTATCTTTCATGTCTGATGAAGGCGAAGAAGCATTAAGTAAACTCGGTTATCAAACTGTGGGTAAATATCCATCCGCAGATGATGAAATCATGCTTCCTAAAACATTTGGTGAAATGCTTATTAATTCTGGGGCAATAGTAAGAAGTGACTACGCCCAATTAGTGGGCTCCACAGTGACAATATCATTACAAAAAGGCACAAAGAAAGTGAAGATCTCTGGTTTCTTTGACGCTGGCGAAATTCCTTCTACATATGATGAATTAAAGAAAGATAATCCATCTCTTTCCGCTCAAGAATTACAGAAGTTAAGTGGTAACTTATCTTCATTCTTTAAAGGCAGTTTTAATAGTGTATTCTTCACTACAAGAAAATTCTTTGATGACAACGCCAGAAGCGATTCTGGATATAACTATGTCCAACAATACTATAGAAAGGGCTTACGTATTGACTCTTATCCATCTATTAAAGATGAAGAGGTCCAACAAGATGATTGGGGTAATGGTTATTACACAGATGAAATCTATAACAAGAACAAGAGTTCCTTCACTCTTTATGATTTAGATGGCAACGTATTATCTGGTCTTTCGTTAAAAGATGATGAGGTCTTTATTTCAAAGAGTTCTTATTTAAGCGCTGCTTATGAGATGAAACGCAACTTCTATCAAGATTTCTTAAATATGGATTTAAGCCATGAGCGCATGAGATTAATGCCCACATACAAAACATATTATTCTGAACATGTTGATGACATAACAGCCATGAAGAACAATCTCTGGAGTGGTAACTTTGATGAAATCGACACAATGTTCAACACATATAAAACTGAATTTGAAAAAGCTTATAAGATTAATTCTTGGTCTTTAGGTAACCAATATCGTTGGACCACAAACTACAATAACCTTTCTTCAGAAGACAAAGCTTTATTTGAAAAAGTTTATGATACTTCAAAGGAAGCTCCAGTCCCAACCGCTAGTGAAATCAATTCTGTCTATGACATTCTTGTAGAAAACTTTGATAAAGCGGATGCTCAAAAGAACTACTTGCCAAAGAAGTATTTAGAAACTATGTATAACTATGATAAGGGCAACATTTTGATTAATGATACACCCGCTATCTTAGATATCTATAACAACATCAGTAATTATAAAAACTGGACTTCAAGCGAACTTTCCACATTAAAAGAATTCTTAGAAGCAAACTATGATGCAATCGTGTTTGACGCCAGTTCTCATGGATATAATTCATGGGAAAGCATGATGAGCGGTTATACATTCGCTGAATATGCTGTGCCAAATCCAAAAGTATTACAAGGTAATAAGAATGTTACCTATTACTATAAGAGCTATAACGGCCAATCCGGTGATTTAAAAGTGGTTGGTTATTATGAAGTGGGTGAATTTGGTGGTAGCCCAATTCTCACAAAAACCTTCCTAGATTCTGTTTCCGTCAGTGAAGAACGCGGTGGAAATACTCATCTTAATTTCTTCCAAACCGACTATGTCGCTCCTGAAGACGCGAGATACTCAAGAGCAATGGTTAAGACCGACTTCTCATTTGAACAAGTTGAATTCATGCGTAAGAGTAATAACAAAACATTTGAATACTCCTTAACCAGCTCTAGATACGAAAGTGCATATTCAGTTGTTTATATGATTGAATTATTAAAGACTATCTTCTTATGGGTTGGTGTTGGCTTTGGTGTTTTCGCAGCGTTAATGCTTCTCAACTTCATTACCACATCTATTTCCTCTAAGAAGAGAGAAATCGGTATCTTGCGTGCGATTGGTGCTAGAAAAGGCGATGTCTTCAAGATCTTCTTCTCTGAATCATTATTTATCGCGGCGATATGCGCATTGTTGTCAATTATCATAACCTTGGTAACACAATTCTTCTTAGATAGATACTTTGTTAATCAAATTGATATTTCTGTATTACAATTCAATCCATTAACAATAATCTTCATTATTGCGATTGCCGCGGTCATCTCATTTATCGCTACAATCATCCCCGTCATGCATTCCTCAAGAAAACCTCCTGTGGAATCCATCAGAGCTCTCTAATAAGAAAAAAGGTGATATGTCCTTGGATATATCATCTTTTTATTTATATAATAATCTTGTTCCTTTTGAAGGTTGGACACTAAAGGAGAAAATATGAAAACATTAATAATGTTAAGCGCTGTCCCAGCAGCGGGAAAAACCACTTGGGCAAAGATGTATCAACAAGAACATGATAATGTCTATATCATCAATAGCGATGATGTAAGACTTGAAATAACTCATGGTGATTATCAAGATCATTCCCATCAGAAAGAAGTTTGGGAACTTTTTGAAAAACGCATCCATGAATACGCGAAAAAGGGGGATGATGTAACAGTTATCCTCGATGCCTTAAACGACGTTAATAGCGTGCGTTATAAGTATTTAAGCACTACTCCTGAGTACGATAGGAAGATTTTAGTCCTTTTCCCCACTACTTTTGAGAAGGCGTTTGCTTATAATAGCAAAAGAATATGGCCCAACAAAGTGCCCGACGACATCATGGTTGCTTTAGTTAAAAAATTCGAGGAGCCCAGTAAAGAGGTCCTCGATTTAGTGGATGAAGTAATAACTGTGACTTGGTAATTATTTCTTTTTACTAACTGGTTCTTCGTAGTTAATAGAATATTCACTTAACTTCCAGTTAGGATGTAGTTCATCAATCTTTCTTAATGCTTCATTATATAATTCCGCTTCAGTTTTCTTTCGATTTCTTGGTGTGGAGCCAAAACATTTTTGTGCTTTGTTAATCGCATAAAGACATTCGCTCTTGCTGCCATCAAGAAGGCCGGACATTAATAAATATGTGCGCATGCTAATGATGGAGAAGTCGTTAGAAATCTCTCTTCTCTCACTCATCGGCACTTCTTTTTCATAGAATTCTTTCGCTTCATCTAATGACTTAGTGATGATGTTGATATAAATCTTTTGCGCTCTAGCGCGGTTATAAACTTTTTCTGAAATTGTAGCTTTACCGGTAAGAATGATATCCAACAATTCTTCCGCTTCTTTAAATTGCTTCTTATCTAATAAGACATAAACTTTGTTTAAGTTAAGTTCAGCGGTGAAGTTAGTGATTTCATTAAAGGTGGCAATTTCCACATCACTTTGTCCCTGACTAATCGCATATTCCACACGAAGGAGTTCGTTAAAAGCTTTCTTGTTAGCATTATTCGTCGTCATTCTCATACGATAGCCATCAGTCATGGTGTCTAACTTTAAAGGAAGGATGTTATATAAGAAAATCATTCCTCCAATAACCGCTACTATTAATAAGAAATAGACGATATTATACATAGGATTATCTTTATCTCCTTTAAATAAGGAGAATAGGACGATGACAATAATAATTTCAGCGACAAAAAATAGTGTTCCAAACATTAAGTATGGTGTGGGGTTAGGTTCTTTTTCGACATCTTTTTTAGGAAGAATTTTAGTTTCACCAGTCAACCCATCATA
>Ga0247611_10010531_pt1 | contig 10858 bp, 9 predicted proteins | sample 177DNAGHGhighgp2_FD_192422 | JGI IMG/M metagenome (GOLD analysis project Ga0247611, IMG submission 192422) | Sheep rumen microbial communities from Palmerston North, Manawatu-Wanganui, New Zealand - 1770 DNA GHGhigh gp2 | ecosystem: Host-associated > Mammals > Digestive system > Stomach > Rumen ... | reverse complement strand
AATTTTCTCGCCAGCCTGCTTTAGAATCTTATTTCTCCAGAAAGGAAGAATTACAGAAATTGCCAGCATAAGGACAGCCGGAATAATTACAAAGAAAATCATATTCAAATTCATTTTTTACCTGCCAGTTTTTTTAAAGTATATCTTGCGCTTTCAAAGGCAAGGGGAATTTTTTCTATATCATCAAGAGACTCTACCCTGCAGGACTTAAAAGCAAGCACTTCGCTCTCTTCGGCTTTCAGACTTTTGATAAAATCGTCTATAGATTCAAACTGAGGAGGAAGCTCTGCCACAAAAAAGATATCGCAGGTTTTATATTCGATACCCTTATACTCATATGTATTTGGCGCCGTGCACAAGAACTCTGCACCTTCTACAGGCACTCCTATTTCTTCGCGGCACTCGCGAACAACTGCTTCTTCGGCACTCTCACCAAAATCTACAAACCCACCCGGCAAGGCAAGAAAACCTTTGCGTGGTTCTTTAGCGCGAACTTCAAAAAGCACATTATTGTGCCGGTCGCGGATTACCACGCCAACTGCGGCGGCCACGTTGCAGTATAAGTCAAAGCCACAGTCTGGACATAGCCACTTTCTGTTTCCATGATTTTCGATTTTTGCACTGCCGCACATAGGACACATTTTAAAATCATTTTTCAAACCGTTTATCTGTTTACTCATTTGAAACACCTCATTGTAATTGCATCGGCCAGGGCCTCGGAGCGTTTAATTGACTGGATTATCAGCGGAACAATTAAAGGGAGGACAGCGCGGATTTTTGCAAGTTTTCCGCGGACGGTGCCGAGGCCGCCACGGATAGTTTGAGTTTTTAAGATGGATACCGCCTCGTCGACCAGTAATGGAATAAAGCGGAAGATGATTTCTATGATTAAGATTAAATAGCGGACTGGGACATGGAGCAGGCGGAGCGGAGTTAGCAGAATGTTGAGGCCGTCCATGAGATCGTACTCGGGTGTTGAAACAAAAAAGCCGGAAATGCAGGCCAGTGCGGCATCGGTACGTAAAATGGCTGCGAGGCAAAATAATAATTTTGATGGCGTTACTGTGAACCATCGCCAGGAGGTAAAGCGCACTTCGTCTGGAAGAGCCGGATGAAAAATCATCTGGAAAATGCTGAAAAACAGCAGAAATGGCAGGATTTTCAAACTTGCAGAAAGAAGGCGGCGCAGAGAAAAACCGCAGAGAAGGCCGTAGATGGCAGCAACAATAAGGGCTGCTGCACACAAGCATAGAGGTCGGACTGCAAGTGAACAAACAAAAAGTGCCAGAAATAAAAGTATGCGTAAAGCTGGGGGCAATTTTTCTACAGGTGATTTTTTTGATTTTCTTGAGCGCGATAATCCTAGAGAAAGATTTTTTAATCCTGCAATTAAAGCAGCCGATGGAGCTGCCTCCATAAGTGAAGCCTCATCTGCCTGATTTTTTTCTGACGCTTGAGAACTATTTAGTGTATCTGCAATAACCCGACCATCTTTTATAACAATTTCACGGTCGGCAAAATCAGCTTCATCACGTTTATGAGTACTAAAAATAACTGTTTTTCCCTGATTTACAAGACTTCTCAGTAAATTCATTACTTCTGCCCGAGAAGGACTATCCAGACCCGCAGTAGGCTCATCAAACATAACAACGTCGGCATCCAATGCAAGAATACCCGCAATTGCAAGCCTTCTCTGCTCTCCACCAGAAAGCTCAAAGGTTCTGCGTTCTCCAAATTTGTCAAAAGGCAAAGCAGCCTGATTCATACAGACTTTTACCCTTTCAACCAGTTCTTTACCCGCTAAACCTCGATTTCTGGCACCAAAGGCAACATCATCTGCAGCAAAGGCTTCAAATAAAGCTGCCTGTGCATTCTGCTGGGCAAGAGCAGGCCATGGCTTAGCAGATATTGTACCGCATTCGGGTGCCTGCAGACCTGCACACACTTCCAGCAGAGTAGATTTTCCGGCCCCGGAAGCACCTGTAAGAGCTGTTAATGTACCTTTATAAAAATCCAGATTAATGTCAAAAATTCCATGTCTTTCAGTTTTGTTATGAGTATAACTTACATTATGCAGGCTAAGGGATATCTCATTCTCTTCAAAAAAAGTCCGCTTACATTTTGGTAAGTCTTCTCCACAAATGCGCGCAACATTTGCCTCATCAGCAAGAAAAGCCCTTTGAGTTCCATAAAAGAAAACCTTGCCATCTTCTATGCCAAGAACAGTGTCCGCATCCTGCAAAGTTTCCAAATCATGAGTAATCTGAATAATTGTATTTCCACACTTATGCCAGTAGCGGATAAAGTCTAAAATCTCTGCCCGCGATACAGGATCCAGCATAGAAACAGCTTCATCTAAAATCAAAATTTCTGGACGTAAAGCAATTACACTACTTAATGCAATTTTTTGAGTCTGACCCAGCGATAAAGCATTTGATGAGGATTCTGCCCGGTCAAGCATATCCACTATATTGAGAGATTCAATTACACGAAGTTCAACTTCACCAGCCGGCAAGCCTAAATTTTGAGGACCAAAAGCAACATCACGAGAAACAATTCCACTGACAAGCTGGTCTTTTGGCGACTGGAAAATAATGCCTATTCTATTGTTTTCCTGAATTTCTATTGTACCGGAATCCGGCTGCTCAAGGCCACAGATAAGCCTTGCAAGGGTACTTTTGCCACAGCCATTATAACCGACAATAGCAAGATAAGAGCCCTTTTCGATGCTAAAAGAAAGATCGGAAAGGGCCGCTTTATTATTCTGCGGATACTTAAAACTTAGATTTTTAACTGTAATTACGCTCAATTATCTAGTCACATCAGTCAACTAATTCAATATTTACAAGCACTGATCCTGTAGTAACTTCAGGCTTTTTGTCTGTATCAATATTTGTTGCAGGGGCTTCGTTTGTTTCTACAGACGCAACAGCCTCTTTAGCAGCAGCAGTCTTTACAGCAGATGTTACATTGCTTACAGCTGTTACAACAGCATTAACTGGAACAGAAACCTCACTTATTACCGATACAGAAACAGACTGATTAGCCCTTACAAGAATTCCATCGTTTGAAGTAGGAGTTGCAGAAACTACAGGTTCAGCTGTTTCTACAGTATTGCCATCAGGTTCTGACGCAGCAGAACCTGCATCTTCAGATTGAGTTTCTTCAGAAGAGTCTTCTTCAGAATCCTGACTTTTTGCTCCATCAGGTTTAGCATTCTCAAGATAGTTCTCTGGAGGGACATAAGCCGCTACAGCAACAGTTCCTTCAAAACAAATAATATTATTCGAATCATCAATTATCCAGTCTGTACCACGGCAAGACGCAACGGCAACAGCTGTATGAACCTGATAGTTTACACGTTTATTATCAACATGCTTAACCTGAGAACGGGCAGAACCAGTTTTAAGATAAACATTTACATTATCCTGCTGACCTGTAGTAGAAAGCTCTTCCAGAGTAATGCGAGTAACAGGCCCCAGATACATTACTGAATCCATCATCTTTATTTTTGCTTCTGACTGAAAGCCTGTACTTATAGTTTCTGATTTAGTAACTGTATCTCCCTTCTGAAGAGCAACCCATTTTCCATTACGCTGAACTTCTACCTTTCCGCTTACATAAGTAACTGTCGCATCAGCAGCAAATGCATTTGCACCAAAAATCATTAAAACCGATGCCAGAAAAAGTCCTTTAAATCTTTTCATTTTCATCCTCCATTAAACTAGAATGCCAAAGATGCTTTCACTGTAGCGTAATAAACATTACTCTTATTATCCTTTATAAAATCCTTTACTTCTTTATCAATTCCAACAAAGGCACCCAAGTCACAGCCTACCTGCAAATCACTGAATATGTTGTAGATAAAACTTGCTGTTGCATCAACTCCGTGGAACTTTGCATCATCCTTAGACATTGCAAGCACTCCCTTTCCAGTCAAAGAAGCGAGCATATTATTTTTAGCATAAATAAAGGAAAGCTTTGGTAAGAGACCGCCTTCAAACAAAGGATCTGTTGTAACAGAACGGCTTGTGATTGAAACAAAAGGATGTAATGGGTCTGCATCAAAAGAACGGAACTCGCCGCCAAGGCTCATCATTGCTGTGCTTGCCAGATAGAAGTTCAAATCAAGACCTGCATCAAGCATAAGATCTTTCATATCTGCAAGACCAACCGTTCCCTTCAGAGTATAGGCACCTATAACTCCAAGAGGTCCGTTCATCATAACAGTACCATACATGTACTGTATTTTTTCTTCTGTTGTAACAGGAATAAAGGCTTCTCCCTGAATTCCAATTGTATTTGTTTCAAAAAGAGTTTTATAAGTAAGGTTTACCATCAGAGGTACATAGCCAGCTGTCAAAGCATAAAGGCTTGCTTCTTCAAGAGAATTATCCGTCATTGCTACATTCAATCTGTTTTGTAAACCGGTATAGCCTGCATAGGCGCCAACCTTATACTTAAGAGCATCATAAGAAATACTCAAGCCATCACTTTTTTGCGAAAAAGCATAGCCCGAAATATCAGAAATCAAAAAGCGTCCTAAATCAACATTAAGGATTCCCTTTCCAATTGTCCATTTTCCGGAAAACTTAAAAAGATCAAGATCTGCTACAAGACCAAAAGTTGAACTATTATCTGCAAAAGCATTTGAAAGATTGTATTTTACGGAAGCCTCTGCAACAAATTTTACAGTACCTTTAGTATTAAAGGGCGCATTAACTGAAAAATGCAGTCCATTTGACTGTTTCAGGGTCAATGCAGAAAAATCATCATTTGAACTCAGATTTGTTGTATTATCAAAAAGCCCGTTCCATGTAAGGGAAAACATTGGTGCAAGAAGACAGGCTATAAGGCCAGAAAGAATCAGTTTTTTCATTAGTCTGCCTCCATTGAAACATTTTTCATATCAAAATCGCTGTATTTAGAAATACAGGAAGTGTATATACTCAGAGCCTTTTCTCCTGAAACATAGCTCGAAGGATCTACATCGTTTCCAATTATTCCGTCTGCCTGGAACTGTCTGAAAGCATAGCGGGGTGCACCCTTTGAAAGCCTGTACATGAGTCCACCATTTATTTTCCAAAGTCTTGAATAGAGATAGGCAAGATCTACAGCAGGAACAGGAAGGTCGTAATCTTCAAGAACAGGAATCTGACCTTTCTCATACAAGGCTGTAACAGCCTCTTCATAGCTAGCTGAATCTTCAATAATATTCATCTGAACAGCCGTCAGATAACAAACCTGCCCGAAGGTTACCTCTTCGGTCTCCAGAATGTCCGTAATAACATCAGCGGACTGCGCATAAGCTGATAAAACCAGAAAAAGCGCGAATATTAATGATATTATCTTTTTCATGTCCATCATTTTACAGCACATTTTGACAGTTGTCTAGTTTTAACGTTATAATAGAAGTAATGATAACTTTAAAAGAAATTGCAGAAAAATGTTCTGTATCAATTACAACTGTATCAAATATTCTCAATGGAAAGTCAAACGTTTCAGAAGAAACAAAGAAACGTGTTCTTGAAGTCGTAAAAGAAACCGGCTATCGTCCAAACTATATGGCAAGAGGTCTTCGTGCCGCAAAGACCAATTCTGTTGGTATTATAATTGATGACCTTACAGAATTCAGTTCTACTGGAATTATTGACGGTATTATGTCTTACTTTGACGAGCACAAATACAAGGCAATTCTGGAAAATCTGCGTTTCTACTCTAAATGGGGAACAAAATGGTACCACAACAAGGGTTATGAAAACTCAGTACAGCAGGCTATTGATGAATTTGTTTCTATTAAAGTTGACGGAATCATTTACGTTGCAGGGCATGCAAGATGTATTTCATGTATTCCAGAAAATCTTGAGGTACCTCTTGTTATTTCCTATGCCTTTACAGAACAGGCTGGCATTTCTTCGGTTGAATTTGATGATTTAAAAGCTGCCTGCGACATGACCACAAATCTGATTAAAAAGGGTCACAAGAAAATTGCCGTAATTGCAGGTACAGAAAAAAACATTCACACTCAGCGTCGTCTTGAAGGTTATCATAAAGCACTTAAAGAAAATGGTATTAAAGACTGTAAATGTATTCAATATGCAAACTGGGATAGAGAATCCGGATATCAGGCTGCAAAGGAGCTTTTAAAGGATTCCGGCTGCACTGCTGTTTTCTGTTTTAACGATTTAATGGCGGCAGGTCTTTATGATTATCTTGATGAAAAAGGTCTTGTACCAGGTAAAGACATTGCTGTTGCAGGTTTTGATAACCGTACTATGTCGCAGTTTTTAAAACCTACATTGACTACTGTAGAAATTCCGCTTTTTGAAATTGGCCGAAAATCTGCAGAACTTATTCTAAAGCAAATAAATTCTCCTGATGATTATGAAACTCAGCAGGCTTTTGTTGAATGTAAAATCATCGAGAGAGAATCTGTATAAGGAGTACTTTTATGAACGAACAACTTATTGTTGATTACAAAAATTTTCTGAACAACGGAAAGACCGAGAGAGAATGTGTTGAGCAGATTATTAAAATGGCTCAAAAAAACGGATACAAGGACATATCAAAATTCAAAAAGCTTAAACCAGGCGACAAGGTTTATATCACAAAAATGGGTAAGGCTATTGCTCTTTTTAATATTGGCTTTGAACCTATTGAAAATGGTATGAACATTTTGTGTGCCCACATAGACTCTCCCCGCCTGGATGCCAAGCAGAATCCTTTGTATGAAAAAGAATGTATCACATACCTGAACACCCACTACTATGGCGGCATCAAAAAATATCAGTGGCTTACTATTCCACTGGCAATTCATGGAGTTGTTGTAAAAAAAGATGGTACCAGTGTAAAGGTTGTAATTGGTGAAAACCAGGATGAACCTGTATTCTGCATTTCTGATATTCTTCCTCACCTTTCTCAGGAACAGTATAAAGACAAGGCTGGTGATTTTATTAAGGGTGAAGATCTGGATGTAATTATGGGTTCTGTTTCACCGGCTCCAAAGGATGAAAACCTGTCAAAAGAAGAAAAGAAGGAACTCAAAGAGAAGAGCAAAAAAACTGTGCTTGGTCTTTTGAAAGAGATGTATGGTATTGAAGAAAAGGATTTTGAATCTGCTGAGCTCGAAATTGTTCCTGCTGGAAAAGCCCGCGACATGGGTCTTGACCGCTCTATGATTCTTGGTTATGGACAGGATGACCGTTCATGTGCCTATTCATCTGTAGCTGCTATGCTTGAAATTAGGGCCGGAAAACGCACTACCTGCTGTCTCTGTGTTGATAAAGAAGAGATTGGAAGCGTTGGTGCAACTGGTATGGATTCTAATCTTTTTGAAAATATGACTGCTGAAATTATTGCCCTTACAGACGGACAGTACAGCGACCTTACTTTAAGACGCTGCCTGGCAGAAAGCTATATGCTCTCTAGTGATGTAAATGCGGCTTACGACCCATTAAACACAAACCTCTACGATAAGGAAAACGCAAGTCTTCTTGGTGGTGGAGTTACCTTCCAGAAATACACTGGCAGCCGCGGAAAATATTCTGCAAATGATGCAAACCCTGAATTCATTGCAAAGGTTCGTGCTGCAATGTATGACGCAAATGTAAGCTATCAGATGGCTGAACTTGGAAAGGTTGATCAGGGTGGCGGCGGAACAATTGCTTACCACGCAGCAAGATACGGCATGAATGTTCTTGATGGCGGAGTGGCTGTTTTGAGCATGCACGCACCATGGGAAATTACAAGTAAGGAAGATATCAGTTCGATGTATGAGTGCTGCAAGGCATTCCTGGGACTTAACTCATAAGGATATGCGCGATCGGGGTCGCACCCGAAATACAGATTCACGTTTTTATGAAAAAACTGCGTTTTCGTAAACGAAAAACGCAGTTTTTTTTATGGCAGTCGCCAAAGACGTTCATAATGTATTTCGGGTACGCCCCCGCTCGTGCATATCCTTACGACTTCCCTCCAACACACAAAAAAAGCAACGATGCAGCAATTAAAGCGTCATTGCGAGCGGAGCGTGGCAATCTATTATTTCTTAGACATTAAAACATCATAGATTCTGTCGAAGTCTTTTTTGTTATCGAAACCTATTATTATTGAACCTTTATTGATGTCGCCTTTTAAAGAAACATCGCGGGTTCCAAAAATGTTGCGGAGTTCCTGTTCAAAAGCAAGAACATCTGCGTCTTTTTTAACGGCTTTCTTTTCTTCTTTTTTTGATGCAGCGCGGCCACCGCCATTGTAGGTGTCGGCAAGAGCTTCTGCTTCGCGTACCGAAAGACCGCTGCCAAGAATCTTGCCAAACATAACGCGCATATCTGCATCGTTTTTGACCATAAGAAGGGCTCTTGCATGACCAGAAGTAATCTGGCCGCTTACAAGAGCATGCTGAATATCTTCTGGCAGCTTCAAAAGGCGGATTGCATTTGCAACAGTAGCACGAGCTTTACCAACACGCTTTGCAACTTCTTCCTGATTAAGGTCGCCCATTTGAATTAAATTATAATATGCAGTTGCTTCTTCTATAGGATTTAAGTCGGCACGCTGAATATTTTCAATAAGGGCCATTTCCAGCTTCTGCTGTTCATCAAACTTACGAAGCTGAACCGGAACCTTTGTAAGACCTGCCATTCTGGCAGCACGGGTACGGCGCTCACCGGCAATAATATAAAACTGTCCGTCGCCTGCGTCTTCTATAATAATTGGCTGAAGGATTCCATTTACTTTTATAGATTCACAAAGCTCGTCAAGCTGTTTCTGATTAAATTCAATACGTGGCTGCTTTGGATTTGGCTTAAGAAGAGATGGATCAATCCACATACTGCCGTCTTCTTTCATTTCAATTGCAGCTGGCAGCTTTGTCTTTTTTAAGGTTGTTGAATGCAACCCGCTTGTTGCTCCTGTTGAAACAGCCACCTCTTCCTGTGCGGCAGGGTTTTCACCCAAGAGCGCACCAAGTCCTTTTCCTAATGCATTCTTAGCCACGGCGAATCACCTCTTCTGCAAGTTTTGCGTAACTGCGGGCACCCACACATTCAGGGTCGTATTTACAAATTGGAAGTCCGTGAGAAGGAGCTTCTGAAAGTCTTACATTGCGGGGAATGATAGTATTAAAAACTACATCCTTAAAATATGACTTAACCTGCATTACAACATCCTGAGCAAGGCGGGTACGAGAATCATACATTGTAAAGAAAATACCGCCTATCTTAAGTTCCGGATTAATGCTCTTCTGAACCTTTTGAACTGTCTGAAGGAGAAGTGTAATACCTTCAAGGGCAAAATATTCACACTGCATTGGAACGAGCACAGAATCTGCTGCGGCAAGTCCATTAAGTGTAAGGATTCCCAGAGATGGAGGGCAATCTATAAGTATATAATCATAAATTTCTTTTAAAGGGGCAATTGCATTTTTAAGATAAAATTCGCGGTCTTCCTGATCTGCAAGCTCGATTGCAACACCAGAAAGGTCGATAGAAGCAGAGATTGCATCCAGATTTTCTACAGGGGTCTTTTTTACAGCCTTTTGTCCTTCTACCTGACCGGCAAGCAGCTCATAAACGGTTGGCTTATCTTTTGAAACTCCTACACCGCTGGACATATTGCCCTGAGAGTCAAAATCTATAAGAAGAACTTTTTTTCCGGCAAGAGCTATGTATGCTCCGATATTTATTGCAGAGGTGGTTTTTCCTACGCCACCTTTCTGATTTACAAAAACAATACACTTTCCCATAAAATAAAATGTATCATTTTTTATTAAAATAGTATACAGTAAAAATAAATTGATATATTGAATATTTATTGACATCTTGAAAATCTGTCTGGCTTCCGCCGTAAAAAACTGCAGCCTGCGGGTGAGCCTCGCCGCTTCGCTCTGTATTTTATCGCCGACCTGGCTTTTTCGTATCGGCTCAATGCAGTCTGTAGTTTTTTCCCGCTCCGCCAGTCAGATTTTCATATATCGTAAATGATACATTTTATTTTATTAATATAACCGGGGGAATGGAGAACTTCGTAATGAGCAGCGAACACTGCCGAAATGCAACGTCATTGCGAGCGAAGCGAAGCAATCCATTTTATAAGAATGATTTTAAGCGTAACCTTATCAAAACCAGTTAACAATATTGAAAAGACGCTGGGACGCGAATATCTCAAGATTAAAATTCGGGCCGTAAACACAGCAGACGGGGCTTCTTATCAGGCGGAGATGTTTACCAAGACTCAGGTCTTTCATAAGAAGTTTTCGGAAAGCCAGCTGGATGATTTTTTGAAGGCAAACTCTGGAATCACTTTTAAAAATGTTGTTACGCGAACTGACACAGAAGAAATTACTCTGCTTACAAATAAAAAGGGAAAAACTACAGAGCTGCGTAAAAAACTGACCTCTCCAGTGGTTGAGTGCGAGCAAAGCGAGCGTATCGAAACCACCAGATTTAAGAAGCTACCCGCTGGTGGTTTCGACAGGCTCAACCACCGTAAACACTACCTGCTTCCAGAAGGCAGTCCTGTTCCCTTCCTTGTGCTGCTTGGAATTATGAATGATGAAGGCAAGGTTATTTCCAGCCGATACGACAAGTTCCGGCAGATAAACCGTTTTCTTGAATTTATTGATGATATACTTCCTGAGTTTTCTGATAAGACGGCTAACGGTCAGCCGCTTCGTATTGCAGACTTTGGCTGCGGAAAATCCTACCTTACCTTTGCCGTACATTATTTTCTTACAGAAATCCGCCATATAAATTGCGAAATTGAAGGTCTGGATTTAAAAGAAGAAGTAATCAGCTATTGTAATGACATGGCTGATAAACTTGGATTAAAAAATCTGATTTTTCACACAGGAAATATT
>Ga0247611_10010530_pt1 | contig 10858 bp, 8 predicted proteins | sample 177DNAGHGhighgp2_FD_192422 | JGI IMG/M metagenome (GOLD analysis project Ga0247611, IMG submission 192422) | Sheep rumen microbial communities from Palmerston North, Manawatu-Wanganui, New Zealand - 1770 DNA GHGhigh gp2 | ecosystem: Host-associated > Mammals > Digestive system > Stomach > Rumen ... | reverse complement strand
AATATCCTTAAACAATTCTTGCAACTTTGCCATTTCCGACTTAATTGCCGTATCATCAGCCGTTACCGCATTGGTTCGCACAATCCAACCGCCGGAACATTCAATATTTTCGCTAACCAAATTAAATAAATGTTCACATTTATCTTCATCATCAATCTTTTGCGAAACTGCAACTTCCGAACCATAAGGACAAAAAACCACATATTCACCGGCAAGCTGTAAAAATCTTACTCCCTTGGCATTTTTTTCGGCACGCTTCTCCTGACTGATTTGCAAGATTATATCCTGCCCCTCATTAGCCTCCAAATCTTCCAATTCCCGCTCCTGAGCATTGATAAATACCTCGGTCGTGCCAATATTAACAAAATAGCTTTTTTTACCATTGGCCGTAGCAATCTTTTTAATAATCTTACCCAGATAAACATTACCCTCATTTGCTTTGGTCTCATCATAAAAAATAATTTCTTGCAATCTTCCGTCAACCAAGGCCGCAATTTTGCGCATACCCTGACCATCTTCAATAACTATCTCATCTGCCATCTTAACAAACTCCTGCACCTATTAACATATTACGAGCCTCATACAATGGCAATCCGACCACCCCGCTGTATGATCCGATAATTTGCTCCACAAATCCGCCCATCATACCCTCGATTCTATAGCCGGCACACCCTTGCCACTCATGCGAATTGACATACTCATCAATCTCCTGCGCTGACAAACGCTTCATTTTTATCTTATTAACATTAAGTTTTACCGCTACTCTGCCTTTGCCGTCAATCACACAAACTCCGGTCAAAACTCGATGCGACCTCCCCGACAATGCTGTCATTACCGCTTTTTGTTCCTCATCAGACTTGGCTTTTTGGATAATACGACGCCCCAAGACAATAACGGTATCCGAAGCTAACACCACACGCCCCTTATGCCGATTTGCCACACATTGAGCTTTTTCCAAAGCCATTCTCTTAACATATTGACTGGGCTGCTCTCTCTTGCGCGGAGTTTCGTCAATATCGGCAGGCTCAATATCTCGAGGACAAAAACCAATCTGAGCCAACAATGCCTTGCGTTGCGGTGATTGCGACGCTAAAATAAAATTTTTATTCATTTTTTTCTCATATTTAGAAACATCAAAGGGCTTAATCAAAAAAATTAAGCCCCGACACAATTAGCCTGCAAAAGCATCATCGTCATAGGTTTTTTCCATTCTCTCATGACGCTCTTGAGCTTCAATCGACAATGTAGTAACCGGTCTGGCCTCTAATCTGTCGATTCCGATAGGCTCACCGGTTTCCTCACAATAACCATACGTTCCGTCTTCAATACGTTTCAATGCATCATCAATCTTAGAAATCAACTTACGAATACGATCACGAGTTCGCAACTCCAAAGCCTTGTCCGTTTCTAATGATGCTCTGTCAATTTCATCAGGTTGATTCAAACCTCCTTGCTTCAGCTCGTCCAATGTATCCATAGACTGCTCTATCAAAGACTTTTTCCAATTTTCCAGCTTTTGGCGAAAATACTCAAGCTGTAATTCGTTCATATATTCTTCCTTTTTGGAAGGCTTATAATCCGGAGGCAATACCACAACTTTTTCCATAAGCAAACTCCTATAACTATCTAATTGATTATAAGATATACCAACCCCAAAAACTTTCAAGCAAAATAAAGGCTTATCCTCGTTTTTTTAACAAAACGAAAAATTTTATTTGCCTAAACAACCTTTGGTTTCTCTGGCATACCGAGCATAACACTTATAAAAATGTTCCAAACTCTGTTGCACCTGATAATTGACTGAACCTTTAGGAAAAGCCCCATGTTTATTCATCACACCGGCTTTCACTCCGGTCAAAATTTCAATACCGTCATCAACATTATCAACCGCATAGACATGGAACTTTCCTTCTTCTACGGCCTGAACCACATCTTCACGCAACATCAAATCGGCAACATTGGTGCGCGGAATAATTACCCCATGCTCTCCGGTCAATCCCTGATGCTGACATACATCAAAGAAACCTTCTATTTTTTCATTAACTCCGCCGATAGGCTGAATTTCGCCAAATTGATTTATCGAACCGGTTACGGCAATATTTTGCTTAATCGGAATTCCGGTTATGGCTGAGATAAGACAGTAATACTCTGTCGATGAGGCACTGTCCCCGTCAACCCCGCCATAGGATTGCTCAAACACAATAGATGCACTGAGCGACAACGGACAATATTTAGCAAAGCGATTAGCTAACAAACTTTCCAATATCAAAACACCTTTGGTATGAATCGGACCGCTCATCTCCACTTCGCGTTCAATATTCACAAATTCGCCTTTGCCTATTCTGACCTGTGCTGTAATTCGTGACGGCTTGCCAAAACTATAACGAGAGAAATTATAAACCACCAAACCGTTAATTTGCCCGACTCTCTCGCCTTTGACATCAATCAAAATAGTGCCTTTATCAATTTGCTCAAGCATCATCTCTTTAATACGTCCGTTGCGATACAACTTAGCATTAATTGCCTGATCAATATGATTTTTGCCGATATGATTTGATTTTGACTTGCGCGCCCAATAATCCGCTTCGCGCAACAAATCACCAATCGATGCTATGTGCGCTGTCAATTTTTCCGAACTTTCAGCCAAGCGCGAAGCATATTCTATCACCTTTGCAACAGCTTGCTTGTTGAGCGAACGCAACTTCTTCTTTTTTGATAACGAACCTATAAGTTTAGCATACTCAATCTCATTATTTTTGGTTCTGTCCATCAAAATATCAAAATCAGCTTCCACCTTAAAGAAGTCTAAGAATTCCGGATCTCTTTCACTCAACAATTCATATAACTCTGCATCGCCGGTCAATATAATCTTAACATCCAAAGGTATCGGCTGGGGATCTAAAGAAATTGTCGTAAACGATGTTTCTTCACTCGGAGCCTCTATCTTAATTTGTTTAGAGGCAATCGCTCGCTTCAAAGAATCCCATGCAAATGGTTGCAATAATAATTTGCGTGCGTCAATCAGAAGAAAGCCTCCGTTCGCCTGATGAAGAGCACCGGCCTTAATCAAGGTAAAATCTGTCAATAAAGCACCATACTGCTGGATTCGTTCAACTTTTCCCACCAAGTTTCCTTGTGTCGGATGATCCAAATGGATAATCGGAGCTCCGGAATCAGGTTCATTTTTGACAATAACATTAACCTTAAATTTGGCATATTTATCCTCTTCCGGTTGTTTCATCTTGGATAACAAAGCTGTCAACGGATCTTCACCCTCAGCTGCAACATTATTTTCCGCTTCCGGCAAAAACTCATCACCATTATCCAAAATATATTTCTGGATCTGCTTCAGAAATTCATTAGCCTGACGATGACCTTTATATTTAGTATGCAATTCATCAATCGGACCTTTTACGGTTTCCCTTAAAAACTTTGTGCGTAAATTATTTATCTCATCTCGCTGCTTATCTTCCCAAGCCGGTAAATCCTGAGCCGAATTCTCAATTTCAGCCTGCATTTGATTCAAGTCTTCAATCAGCTGTTTTTTTTCTTCTTCAGGCAGACTGTCAAAAGCCTCAGGGCTCAACACTTCACCGTTTTTAACCGGAGCTACCACCAATCCGACCGGCATATGCAACAATGAAACACTTTTGCCTTTTGCCTTTTTTTGCAGCATTTTAATATATTTTTCTTTAGATTGCTTAAACTTTTCTTTGATTATATTCACACCGGCATTAAATTCTTCACTTTCAAAAATAGCCGATATTGACCCCGACAAACTTTCAATCAACTTATCAATATCTTTAGCAAACTCCGCCGCCGTTCCTGCAGGGAATGATATCGCCTGCGGCTTATAAGGTTCCTCAAAATTATAAACATAAACCCAATCATCGGGAGCTTTGCGTAATTTTGCCTCTTGTGCTAACACTCTCTTAACTAACGAACTTTTACCGGTTCCCTCAGGACCAAGGCAAAAAAGATTATACCCTTTCGACTGAATATTAACCCCCAACTCCACAGCAGCCAAAGCTCTATCTTGTCCCAATGATGACAATCTTTCTTCCAAATCTGCCGTCGAAGCAAAGGAAAACTTCTGCGGATCGCATTTTTTATAAAGTTGGCTGGATTTCAATCTTGTTATGGTCATAGCAAAAACCTCTATACAATAAAATTATTTTCAATTATCATCTCATCATAGACAGCTAAAAACTAATTTTAAGTAAATAAATTCGATTCGCATGCAATATTTTATTTTTTTAATATGGCTATTTCTGACTTTGTTCCCGATTTGCTGGTTTGCTTATCGAGCTAGAAAATTTCATCACAATTTTATTAAAAGACAACTTAATACTATGCTAATCGACTTACCTTTATACTCAAGTATTCTCATTAAAAGTATAACCTCTCATATTAACAAACAACCTGCGCGAATAAAAAAAATATTATTGCAAAATATCGCCTCCCATCAACTTAACGCATTGCAAAAAAACCTCAAATCAACATCATTAAAAAAACAGCTTTTACTATTAACCAAGAATTCTTACTTCATTGCCAAACCTCAAACACCTTTAGAAACACTACTTTGCGCTAACAAGTTAATAAATAACAATAACTATTATCAAGCATCTCTCTTATTAGATAAAATTAACGAACGACCAAAATCTCCTGAACTTGCCGCACTAAAATTATTTACCGAAGCCAAAATATTGCATCACGAAGGCGATTTGCTTAATTCATCATCATGGTGCACCCAAGCTTTAAATTTATTTCACAAACAATTTCTTATTTACGAAGAAGCTTCGTCTTACCTGTTGCTCAGCCAAATTTATAATGACGCAGATTTGTTCGATTCGTCTGAATTAACGCTACGCAACGCATTAAAATTATTCCAACAAATCAACTCCCAATACTATATTGCCCAATGCTACTGCAATTTAGCTATCCTCACAGCCGCCCAAGAACGTTGGGATGAGGCCTGTAATTACTTCAATAAGGCAACAGCCGACGCATCCAAAATTAAGGATAAAACTTTATTACACTCTATATCATGCCACCAAGCTCTACTTGACATAAATCTTGGTAATCCGCACCATGCTATAACCAAACTAAAATCATTTGTTGCCTCAACTGACAATAATCTTAATGCCTTTCACCACTACGTTTTAGCTCAAGCTCACTTAAAATTAAAACATTGGCAAAAAGCCTCAACTTTAGCTGAAAAATCACAAAAATTATATATTTCAACATCTAACCATGCTGCCGCAGCAACCGTAGCAACAACTATCGAACATATATCAAAACATCTTAAAAACTACAAAATATTATAATCCAACACAACTTTACCTTCATTAGCTTGCACTTCAATATCCGAAATTCCAATATTATTGTATCCCAAAACATAAAAACTGGGAACAGCACCAATACTATCAAAAATAAAGCGATTCTTAACCGTCATTCCGCTATATTCCGTAAACTTTCGAAAAACTTTCGACCATGAGGGCATTGCAAAATCCCCAAACAAGACAACCTCTATATCTTGTTTAATAATAAATTTGTGCAAACTTTTTAATAAAACCGAATACTTTTTCGCATCAATGTTTCTAAAATCAACTTTTATCAACATAATCGGAGCATCTTCATTAACGACAGCATATGATGCAAAACTTTTTTCATCTGCTACCAAATTACCTTTTGTTATTGCATCATTGCTGATACCAAATTTATTAAATTCAGCCGTTATTCTATAACTGCCATTCAATCTATCCGAAAAAAATAAGTTACCTGACATTGCTATTAAAACATAAATAATCAAAGCACTTATTCCTAAAATCGCCACCGGCAACCACTTCTGCATAAACAAAGCAATTAAGAATAATAAAATACTTATACAATAAAAATGAAATAAATTTAATCCCCAAAAACCAAATTCCGGATTAATTAATAACAACATAACCAAAAATACCGAAACCAACGATATTCCTGCAAAAAAGACATTCAACCTGACTTTATTCTTTTTTTGACTTAAGTAACCCATTTTTAATTTATTTGCATTAATTTAAATCATACAATATAATGCATTATATAACAAAAAACATTTTTGTAAACGGGTTAAGACGATGTTACAGCAAATTTTATCTTCCAACTATGCTAATAAAGCTTTTTCGCTTTTATCATCTGTGCTTAACTATCTAAACATTGATATTACCAAACTTAACAATATAAAAATAATTGCACTTACACTAATCATATCAGCCTTAGTTATATTTATTACATTGATAGTTGTCATTATTACCTGTAATATATTAGGAGTTATAAAAAAAACATTTTCCTCATCATATTCTGATGAGTCTCCGGCAGCGTCAACCATATTTAGTGAAGATGAAGAACAAGAACTGGAACTTGAATTACAAAAAGAACTGGAATTAGCATTGGCACAACGTTCCGAACTTGAACATAAAAATAACAAAAAAAATACTAATTATGCCCCTGACAACTCTGCTTCTAACAACAAATTTAAATCTCATCAATCTTCAGTCCCCTCCATTGATTTTGACTGGCAAAAACAAAAATCTCCTGCCCCTGAAACAACATCTGATACCAAAATTGATGCTTCTATGCTGTCATATCATCAAGAAACTCCGAAACTTTACCAACAAATAAGTCTTATAATAGATATGATTGGCCGCGACATTGACGATATAAAAATTGCTCAAACACTCAACTACAAAACTCAAGGTCTCGACAACGAAAATAATATTCTCAAACTGATTGATGCCGTAAAATGCTACATATCACTCTGTCAAAGCGATAAACTCTCTAAGGTCGAAAATTATAATGAACTGCCGAAACCGGAACTTTCCTTATATCATCTGGCAAATAATGATCCGTCGTTAGCAATTATCCTGCTTGAAAATCTAATGGACAATAACATCAACAAAGCCAATAATGCCAATCCGGTTAAGCGTCAACAAATCTTTTCCGAAACATCAAATCTCGCTTGCTGTTTAGGAACCTTAGCCGAAGCCAATGACCTGATGTTAGCCACATCGGTTTATGAAATGGCCATAGAGCTTAATCCCAATAATGCAACTGCTTGGAGCCGTCTTGGTGATGTTTATGCCATAGCCAATTCTCAATCAAAAGCCATTTGGGCTTACCAAAATACCTATTCTTATGCTGATTCCGAAATAAATGCCTCCGAAATTGCTAATGCCAGTCGTAATATGTCAAACTACTTGTATACCCAAGGCAACACCTTGCAAGCAACCAAAATGCATAACATCGCAAAACAATACTACGATTCGCTTGGCATAAACAGTCGTTTCAGCAATAAAGAAATAGATGCCATAAAAATCATAGAAAACAATCATAAACAAAATATTGGCAATACCATCAATAAATTATTACAACGCACCAGATAATTACATAAAAGATTTTTCCGCCAAATTTGCCGGTACACATTTAGATGCCGCACCCACCAGCTTCAACAACATATACCCCACTCCATCAGCACAGGGAAAATTGTTGGTCTTACACTCTTCTTCGGTAGCATACAATATTGCTATCACATCAAACAATCGATCTCTTGTCCAACTTTCCGCCTGTAACTTTGCCGCATTATGACGATAATATAACTTACCCGGCAATAATTTTTTTAGTGTTTCATCAACTCCTGCGCCGTTTTCCATTAACGCCTTAATCTCCAGCAATAAAGTAGCATGACGTAACAATGCTCTGACAATTCTTACTTCCTCAACTCCCTCATTGAGTAAATTGTTAAAAACCATAAATGCCTTGTTTTTCATACCGGAAAATGTGTAATAACACAAATCATCAACCAACGATTCAGCGCCGTTAAATACCACTTTCAATACATCATCTGCTTCAAAATGTCGTGTTGTTCCGGCATAAGTAACCAACTTATCAATTTCATTTAAATTCATCCGCCTGTCATTAGACATTCGCAGGCATAATTGCTTAAAAGCCTCCGGCGAATACGTCATCTTATTTTCAGCCAAAATATGCTCAATCGAACCGGCTAAACTGCTTCCTCTATCCTCATAACAGGCAACCAACGCTAAATATTTTTCATCACTGAAATATTTAACTAAGGAACTATATTTATTTAAACTACTTACTCCGCTAACTAATAACAAAGTATCAGACTTGCTCTCTGCAATAAATTCCTGCATTACTTTTTTTAATTCATTACCGCCATTTTGCAACAAAACCAGCCTCCTGCCGCTCATCAGCGATTGAGCATTATATTCTCCGACAAGAACGCCGCTGTCATTTTTGATAACTTCCCAATCCAAATTGGCCACAGCAAAAGGATCTTGTAAATCCGCCACAACTGTTTTGGCCAATCTTTTAATCGTTTCGCTAACCAAACCATCATTAGTGCCGTAGACCAAAATTGCTTTAATACTTAAATCAGGTTTTTTGCAGTAATTATCAACCTGAACTGATTTAAAAATCATTTTATTCCGCCTGTTTTTGTATGAAAATAAGCACCTAAGCGTAACACAATATCGTCAGCTATGATTTTTGCAGCATCAGATTCCGCTTTCTTTTGCGACATTGTTGTCGAAAACGGATCTGATAAAATATCATAGCTTACAAAAGCAATAGCATCACCGGTTACCAATTCTTCTGAATTTTGATACAATTTATAACCTACTTTATATCTGATTCGCTCATTAGTCGCGGTTACATCATCACGCATTGCCTGTTGAATAACCTGTTTATCCACGACCTCGACAATCAATCGATATTTCGGTTTTTGAGGAATCCCTTTTGGCGTCAATAAATCCAGCAAATGATTGCGCAATTCCTGCCCAAAACGTTCACTAATCGCAGCTACTTTAATCTGGGCCATCTCATCAATAATTGAAGTATCAAAACTATCATTAAAATACCAACCCGACGAATTATTCCGCTGCACATACAATGGTTGAAAGCCACAGGAACATAACATTAAAACCACAGCCAGTATTTTAAGTTGTTTCATTTTCTTACCTCATGCTACAATATTAACAATCTTGTTTGGAACTACAATCACCTTTTTGATTTCTTTTCCATCTAAATTACGCTTAACATTATCCAAATTCAATGCTGCTTTTTCAACTTCGTCTTTAGACGTATCCTTAGGCATATCCATAGTCGCACGCATCTTTCCGCAAATCTGCACGGCATAAGTAACTACATTATTTTCAGCCAATTTGGCATCACCTTGCGGCCACGCTTCTTTAACAATCAAGCCATCATGTCCCAAACGCGCCCACATTTCTTCCGCTAAATGCGGCGTAAACGGAGACAGTAATTTGAGTAGATTTTCATACAATTCTGTAGGAATTTTATCCAACGATGACAGATAATTCACATAAGTCATCAATGACGAAACTGCTGTATTAAACTTCATCTGATCAATGCGTTCTGTAACCTCTAATATACAACTGTGCATTGCCCGCAAATCTTTGTCATTAGGGGCAATATCAACAACTTTTTTGAATAAATTATAAATTTTTCCAACAAAGCGATAAACGCCCATCAGGCTTTCTTCCGACCACATTGCTGTCTGCTCAAAAGGTCCGATAAACATCTCATACAAACGAAAACTGTCTGCTCCGTAATTATTGACAATATCATCTGGATTAACTACATTGCCCCGAGATTTTGACATCTTTTCACCATTAGCCGCCAAAATCATTCCGTGCGAAGTGCGCTTGTTATAAGGTTCCTTGGTAGGAACATACCCGCAATCATACAAAAACTTATGCCAAAATCTTGAATAAAGTAAATGCAAAGTAGTATGTTCCATACCACCATTATACCAATCAACATTCATCCAATAATCCAACGCCTCTTTCGATGCAAATTCCTTGTTGTTATGTGGATCACAATAACGCAAAAAATACCACGAAGAACCGGCCCAATTAGGCATAACATCGGTTTCTCGACGCGCATATCCACCGCACTTAGGACATTTGGTATTAACCCAATCACTGGCTTTTGCCAAAGGCGAATCTCCTTCATCATTTGGCTGATAATCTTTAATTTCCGGCAAAGTAAGCGGTAAATCCTCTTCATTCAACGGTTGCCAACCGCATTTCTCACAATAAACCATAGGAATAGGCTCGCCCCAATAACGTTGACGCGAAAAAATCCAATCCCGCAACTTAAAATTAATTTTAGAATTTCCAAATCCGTGTTCTACTGCATAGTCTATTGCCTTACGCATAGCATCTTCTTTGTTTAAACCATTCAAGAATCCTGAATTAATGTGCTCACCATCTTCTTCCCAAGCCTTTTGCGATATATCACCACCGGCTAAAACTTGAATAATCGGCAAATTAAACTTTTTGGCAAAATCATAATCTCGCTGATCATGTGCCGGAACCGCCATAATGGCACCTGTTCCGTATCCGGTCAAAACATAATCGGAAATAAATACCGGTATCATCTCTCCGTTAAACGGGTTTTTGGCCTTAATTCCTTTCAGTTCAACACCGGTTTTTTCCTCACCGATGGAACGCTCTAATTCCGACTTTTTGGCAGTTGCCTCAACATAAGCCTTTACTTCCGACTGATTCTCAAATTCATTCATATATTTGTTTACAAACGGATGCTCCGGAGCCAAAACCATATAAGTAACACCAAACGCGGTATCCGGTCTGGTCGTAAACACTTTTAACTTATCATCACCAAATTCAAAATCCAGTTCTGCACCTTCCGAACGCCCTATCCAATTGATTTGTTGTGACTTTACTCTATCAACAAAATTTAACCCGTCCAAATCGTCTATCAATCTGTCGGCATATTTGGTAATCGCCACAATCCATTGTTCTTTTTCTTTTCT
>Ga0247611_10010529_pt1 | contig 10858 bp, 22 predicted proteins | sample 177DNAGHGhighgp2_FD_192422 | JGI IMG/M metagenome (GOLD analysis project Ga0247611, IMG submission 192422) | Sheep rumen microbial communities from Palmerston North, Manawatu-Wanganui, New Zealand - 1770 DNA GHGhigh gp2 | ecosystem: Host-associated > Mammals > Digestive system > Stomach > Rumen... | reverse complement strand
TTATAAAGGACAGGTTGCAACCTATGAAGATTTACCAGAAAATCCAACAAAAGGAGATACCTGGAATGTAATTGATACAGGTGCTAATTATGTATGGAATGGAGAATTTTGGGATAAATTATCCGAAACAGTTGACTTATCCAAATATGTTGAAAAAGATGAATTAGATGATATTCTAACCCTTTATTACAATAAATTAGAACTAGATGAATTAATTAATGCTTTAACAATTACATTACAAACTCAAATAAATACAAAAGCAGATGCAGCAGAATTAGAGAAAGAAATTGCTGATAGAGAAGAAGCAGTTGAAAATTTAATTACATCTATAAATAATGTTATACAAGATATAAATGATAATTACTGTACTAAGACCTATCTAACTCAACAATTGGATGAAGTACAAGATGATTTAGATGCTGAAATAGCATCAAGGGAAGAAGCGGAACAAAATATCCAAACATTAATAAATAATGTAAAAGCTGAACTACAACAAGAAATTGCTGACATAGAAACAAGTGCCATAACTGAAGATGAATTTGATACAGTTGTGGATGAATTACAAACAAATATAGACAAAGTAGCATCAGATTTACAAAAACATATAGATGAAGCGGAAACTGGATACGTTACAAATGCTGAGTTTGAAAGATTAGAAAATAAAGTAGATGCAGCAGACGCAGAAATAGAAGATAGATTAGATGCTATTGAAGCAAAAGAATTAGTTGAATATACAGATATATCTACACAGGAAACACCAAATAGAAAAGCAATTGTATTAAACAACCATGATGGTATTTTTGGTAAAGATACAGATGGTAATACAAGATTATTAGCAATGATGTCTAAATACAATGTTGCTGATTTTGGTGCTAAAGATACACATACTAATTTAAATACTAAACAAATTGTAACTATAAATGATAACCAAGCAATTTTAACTGATAAGAATTTAGACCAAATTATAAAGGCTGGGGATAATGTTGTTATTGATAAGAAAACAGTAACAGACCCAACAACTGGATTTGAATTCCAAACATTTACAATTAATGCTGAGTTGTCAGGTACAGATACAAGAATAGATGAATTAGCAGATGCATTAGACCAAGAGGTAGAAGATAGATTAGCGGGTGATGAAGCATTACAAGCACAAATAGATTCATTAATTGCTAAAACAGAGTCTATATTCCATTATAAAGGTTCTGTACCAACAGTAAATGATTTACCAAATGAAGCAGAAATTGGTGATGTTTATAATGTAGAAGAAACTGGTTCTAATTATGCTTATGATGGTACAAAATGGGATAAATTATCTGAAACCATTGATTTAACTCCATACATAACAAAAGAAGAATTTAATTCTAAAGTATGGAACACAAAAGCAAATTACTTTGAAACAAAAGCATCTACATCTAAAGGTACTGCCATGATTTGGAATGAATCTGATGGTGGTGGTTCTAAATACGAAGGTATAGATGGTTTGTGGTCATATACTGGAGTAAATGAAGGTACTGCTGGAAAGGTTAAAGATACAGATGGTAATACCTTAACCGGTAGAGCAAACGAGGTAATGGGTCAAATCTATGTATATGATTCTACCAATACTATTTCTGAAAAAGGAAATAGAGGTTCTTGGATTGATATGACCCTGGATGGTTTCTATTACAAGAAAGGTGCTAACTCTAATGTAACAACAGATGATGAATTAGCAACTATTGGTAATGTTAAAACAGTACAAAATGAATTTGATGATTTAAGTACAACTGTAGATAATGCCATTGCTAAACAAGATGGTAATATACAATCTTTATTATTACAAATGGATACATTATCTAAGAAAATAGAAGATTTAAAATCTTTGGATTATGAAATTGTTGAATTATATGATGGTTCAGACCCATATTATGCAAATGAACAAAAATCATTTATGTTATCAGGTTCTGTAACAACAAGTACAAAAGTAGTTGGGGAAAATATTACATTAGATGAAGCAACTGTTTATAGTTCATCTGTTGAATTTACATCAATACAAGACATTACAATTAAAGAAAGTACAATGCAAGGTACTGTTTATAAGGCAGTTTCTAATGCTATGGTTAAATTACATGCTGATGATTATATCTCAGTTAGAGATTGTCAAATAATTCCAGAAACAGCATACAATGGTATTGAAATTGGTTTAACAACAGGATTGGCAAAATCTGTAATAATTGATAATGTAAACTTTGATGGAACATTCTCAAATAATGGTATTAGCATATTTGGTATGGATGAAGGTGGTGTTGTTACTATTTCTAATTGTTACTTTAAGAAAGTATCTAATTTAATTAGATTAAGTAATAGAACTAACACACATTGGACAATAAACCTTATCAATTGTGTATGTGATGAATGGGAAACAGGTGAATATGCTGGTATGATATTATTACAAGATTATACATCTGGTTCTGCTGCTGCAGCTGATGCAAATAATATATTTAATAAGATTACAATTAATATACAAAATTGTACAAAACCAGATGGTACAAAAATACAACCTGTTGAAGATTTATCTACAATATGTGGTACAAAAGATAATAACCAAATTATTTACATGTGGGATAGTTGGAGATTACATACACCATATCATGTTGATAGATACCCTGTAATAAATATATTGTAAATTCGGAAATAATTGTTATAGGAGGTTTTTATACCTCCTATAATTGTGATTTTTAGTATCCAATTGAAATATAGTTGTATTTGACCCATGTTACTGGGGCTGCAGTGGAGCTATGGCCTATGGAAAATTCTGTTAATGTATTTGACATTATATCCATGGTGTAAGCGTACGCACCATTATTATCACATCTACTAATACAAAGAGAGTAACTATTTGTATAACTAATTGGAAAGGTTTTAACTGTAACAAAGGAAGTTGTATCTCTTATTACATATCCATATTGGATTATTAGACTATTAAATTATCTGTCTAATTCCCAATATTGCATATCTTGGTCAGTCATACCAATATGGTTTTTCCAAAAATAATACCAAGATTCATCTGTATCCCTTTCTTTTAATTCTGAAAGATATGCTATACAATTTTGTAATAACTCATGTTCCGATTTCTTATTTAATATATTTTCTATTTGTTCATTTAATTGTTTAAAATCCATGTATTTCTCCTAATTTAATATCCGATAGCAACCCAGTGTACACCTATTGGACTTGGGTCCCTCGATGTACCAAAATGAAACTGTGTTAAAGAAGTGGCTGGTTCATAAATAACAATGAAAGCATGTCCACCCCCATCGTCGCTATCTATATGTGTTCCTGTTATTCTCATAATTGTTGTGAAACTACAAGGGAAATTATTATTTGTATTACTAAAATCAACCCCATATTGTAATAACAGACCATTATTAATAGCCTACAGCTATGAACATAGAAGGAGAACCTTTGAAGGCATAGTATCTTATTTGGGATAAAGAGTTCTTTTCCATATAGGAAGCACGAATAGATACACCAGTATCCGAAGTGGTATAGTTATCATGAGTACGAGAAGCACAATAAGTGGTGGTAAAAGCACAAGGTAAACTTACAGTCCTACTTCCACTAGCAGAAACATCATCATATATCCACTGTAAAATCATATTATTAAATTATTACCTCAATAACCAATAGCAATAAATCTACCTTGTGAGATAGTTAAAGTATTTGCTGTTGTAGTCCATAAATTATATGCTATAAAACTGGATAAGTAAACAGGACCAGTACCTAATAGACATTGGGGAGAGTATTCATATATACCAGAAGTTATATTAGTACAAATTTTACTTAAGAAAACATATGCTCTTGTTGTATATGTTATTGGAAATTGTACCTCTACACCAGTACCACCAGACCATACTCCAAAACAAATTATAGCGTTATTAATAACCGATAGCAATGTAATAAATATAGGGATAATTACTTGACATACCAGCTGTGGAACTAGCACCAATGTAAGCATTGGAAACTGTTTTTTGTAAAACTTGGGAAGCATAAATATTTTGGGCAGATGTATATGTATCTTTACCTTTGGATGTGGTTACAATTATATAATCTGTACTAGAATAAGATGTAGGAAATACTACTTCAGCATGTGTACTTGTTTCCACCTGTCCAAATTGTATCAATGTATTATTAATAGCCCACGGCAATGTAATAAACAGAGTTTGCCCCGGAATTATTTTGTATTGTCATACCAGTTTTAGTTATAGATGTGGCAAAACTTTTTCCAAATTCCCCATTTAAATATGCCAATGAATAAGCATAATTTGTAGTAGTAAATGCTTGTGGATATGTTATACTATTTGCTACAGAGGTAGTGTATGTTGCAGCAATTTGACATTCATAAAATGACCAATAATGACCTTCCGCAAAGGAGGTACCAACCACCTTATAGTAATTATAGTTAGTAGGGCTATCCACCACTATTGTATATGGAACTTTGTTTCCGGTAGTATTATCAGTAAATTGTTTTACTTGTGTCCAAGTATTACTATCCATTGAACCATATATGGTTCCGGCATGTACATTATAGTCGTGATTACTGTGGAATCCAACAAATGTCATGGATTGTATTTTAATTGGTGTTGAACTATATAAAAATAAATCTCCAGAAGATGAGGAAAACAAGGAGTTACTATTATTATCAAATCCATTAAAAGCCTTGTTAGTATATTCGTTAGTTGTAGAAACAGCAAATTCACTAGAACCCATTGTACCATTAGCACTTAATACAGGTTGTTCCCATGTTTCTTCTTGACTACCAACACTTGCTGTACCATAATTAATAAGAAATCCATTATTGAATTTCATATAACCAGAAGCACCAGAACCCGAGGAACTATTCATAGCATTATCAAGTATATCCCAATTATTATTTAAGGCATTTGTTATGGAAAATATTTCTTTTCCATCTGTTGATGGGTCATATTTAAATAAACCTAAATTAGGGGTTAATGTACTCATACCTATATTCTCCTATTATTAAATTGACATAACAATATTAGTAAAATATAATTAAAATATAGGAGGGATAGTATTATGGTAAGACCATCTTTTATAAAAAGTTTAGGTATAGATGGGGAAGATAAAATGACCATTAAAGATTGGTTTATAGAAATAGTATGGTATAATCAACCAATGATATTTTTAAGAAAATTAGGTAGATTTTTAAAAAGATTACCCAAATGGTTAAAATTATGTTGGAATTCTGAAGATTGGGATTTCTCCTATATGTATGATTATATAGAAATGTGGTTAAAAGAATTAAGGTCTGGATTAGAAAAAGATACATGGCATACAGAACATTGTGTAAAAAGAGCAATACAGCAAATAGATTGTACTTTAGGACATTTAGATAGATATAGAAATTGGCCCAATTATTGGGAATGGCCTGAACCAGAACATGTAAAATTACCAGATGGTAATTACACCTTAAAATACAAACCAGAAGATGAACCACAATGTGAATTGGTACATAAAATGGAACAAAAACATTATGATAAATTCTGGTATATGTTAAAGAAATATCATGGTAATTGGTGGACTTAATATCCAATGGCAATATAATGAACTCTACAACTTGTTCCATTACTATGCCAGTTAAATGCTTTAAACCCAGTAAGACTTAAATTCCATATTGATACACCATTATATGACTTTAATGAGGAACTCTGTGAATCTTCTGTTGTAGTAACTGTTATTTTGTCTATAAATGCTATCGGAAATGTTACATCCACTGATGTTTCATTACCTGTTTGTTTCTTTCCAAATTGTAGAATTAGATTATTAAATACCAATAAATATAGCCTCTACTCTTGAAATAGTGGGGTCTCCTGCAGTTACATCATTACCAACACCAGCTCCAAAATTAGTTAAACTTCCATCCCAATTATTTATCCATCCTCCAGAATAAGATATAGAGTACCTACTTTTTTGTTGGGCAACACCAATAAAATATTGAGAAGTGAAAGATATAGGAAACGTATTAGTATTATCATAACCGCTTGTTTCTGGAAAATTTCCCCATTGAATAATTAAATTATTAAATCTTTACATAAATATAAATAAAAAGATTGACATTTGATATAAAATATGCTATAATTGGAATGTAGATACAAATTAGAGGCCCATAATGGAAAAATTACAATTTATATTTGAACAAATGTCAAATGAACAAAAAAGAGAATTCTTGGATACAATTAATAGATATCATTTGGCTATGTCTATTATATCAGATAAAGAATTGTTAAGAGAAGAATTTAAAGAATTATTTGTAAAATATCCATTTATGGAAGATTATTTTGAAAGTCAATTATAGGAGTTTATAAAATGATTACAAGAAAAATACAAGGAAGAACAATTACATTAGTACAAGAAACAAAATTGGAAATGGATGATTTACATGTTAAATTACTTAAAGATTTAATTGGTAAAAAATCAGCAACATTTAAAATAAAAGATGGTTCCATTGAGGAAGAAATAACAATAAGACATATACATCAATTGGAAGAATTTAAACTTATTAAAATAGATAAAGAAGATGATTATTACAGAGTTGTATATTATCCAAACTGTGATATAGAAAAAGTTTTGGAACAATTGCAGTAATATGGATATAGGATTGACATTTTTGTTCAATTTTTGTAATATAGAGGTAAGATGGGAGGTTATATGGAAGAGTTTAAATATGAGGGAAATACAGTAATTCCACAGTTTACAACATACCAAGATAACAATAGATTGGCATTAACATTGCTAGATACAGAATATGGAGAATTATTTGCTGTATTAACAGTAAACATAGATGATAAGATTAGCAATGAAAGATGTGCTTTCTTAGATACTAATAATTGTGGGGATTATCTTGTAAGATGGTTAACAAGATATAATTTCGGAAAATGGACAGGTAGATGGGGTTTATCTGGATTTTGTTCATATCCGGAATTTGAATTTAATCAAGAGATTATTGATAAATATAACATAAAAAAGGAATTTGAATTTGAAAAACTGGAGGTATAATGACAAGTAAAGCAATGATACAATATGAGAAGTGTAAAAGAATAGGTGGAGATAATACTAAATGTGTTTCTGTTCTTTTAAAATGTGTAGATTTAGGTAGGGAAGATATTATAGACCAAATAACAGCGGTAAATAAATCAGAACCGGGTTCTATCAAACCATCTGGTATTGTATCTTTATATGAAAATGCTGGGGAAGATATTGAAAAATTTATTGCTAAATATGATAAGGCAATGAATAATGCAGCACAAATTAGAAAAGATTTTTATAATGGTTATGAAAAAGGAATGCAAGATTATTTAAACTAAGGAGAGGTATGTTAAAAATATTATTTTCTTTGGCACTTCTTGGACTGGGTGGATTAATTGTATATATTATGTCCCTAAGGGAAGTTGTTCCAACAAATGAAGTACATATTGTACAATCCAGAAATAGAACTGTAGCATATGGAAAAAATACAAAAATAGGAAATGTATATTGGAAAGTTCCACCATTTGTTCCATATTGGGGTGTAACAGTAACAAAATTACCATCTACAATTTTAAATATTTCATTTAGTAATTTTACAGTAAGAGATAGTAATATGATTCCATTTGTTATTGAAATGAGGGCATATGCTGTAATTGAAGATTATGTTCTTGCTGCAACAAGAATATTTACAATGAATGAATTAAAGGAACATTTAACAGGTGTACTACAATCTCATGTTAGAAAAATATTTGCAGAAAGAACATTAAAGGATATTTTAGAAAGAAGAATAGACCTTGGTGCTACAATAACAGAAGCATGTGTAGAAGAATTTAAATTATGGGGTACGGCACCCCTTGGACAAATAGAAATAAATTCCATTGGGGATTATAAAGAATATAATATAATATCATCAATTGAAAAAGCAAAGATAGATAATTTTGTAAAGGAGTGGAGCAATTAAATGGAAAAATTTAGTTTGGATAATGTAGAGGATGACGCACAATCTATTTTAACCTATGTACAGGCTTGTATGAAGAAAAGAAAATTAGGCATGGATGAAATAGATGAATATGTAGAACAAGCAATAAGTGGAGACCATGATAATCTAATAAGAATTTCTGAGGAATATATTGATATGTTAAATAAAATGGACCCAGCAGAACAACCAGAAATAAAAGTATCATATTTATGGTAGGTGATTTATGAGTTTCTACATGTTAGCAGATGAAAAAGAGGTACAATTTTATAAACAATTTGAAGTTAAACCTATTACAAATATTTCAAAATGTTCTTTTAGAAATTTATATTTAATTGGGGAAGAAATTGGAGAAGATGTTTGTGAAAGGGCAGAACAAGACCCAGAAAATAGATATGGGGGTGGTTGCCATGGTTGTGAAAAGAATAAAGCAGATATGGAATGGTATCCACCAATAACAGATGATGTACTAATTTCAATCCTGTTAATATGTGGTACAGATGGTATAAAGGGTGATATATACTCACAAGAACTGGTAGATGAAATTCTTGATTACGCCTTTGTTTTGTCATTAAATAAAGCGGTAAAAGAGATAATTCATGATGTGTTACAAGCACATGTAGAAAACTACTGGAGAGCATAAATGTCAATAAAAAATTTGAGGTTAAAAGAACTAATGGAAATGGAAGCAATTCTAAATGATTATGACGAACAAACTCAACATATAATAGATGATATCCGTAGGGAAAGGGATGAAAATCCAATATATTGGATGAAACAAATTCTTGTAGAACTTGTTAAGATAAATAGAAGGGCTGATAGGCCTAAATTTGAGGAACATTTATATGATAAACAATCCAAACAAGGATAAAGATTTGGATAAATTAAGACAAATAGATTATGATAATGAAGGTTATTATGATGTTCAAACATGTGAATTACTTAAATTTATTGCCAAACAATTAATTGATATAAAATATGATATAAGGGAGATTAAAAACAAACAACATGGTATATAGTCAAGAATAAGCGAAAGCAGAAAGGAGAATTAAACCCATGAAAGAAGTTATGTTAAAAAGTTTGAAACACAATACAATTACTACAATAATCTTAGCAGTTGTATGTGTGGGTCTTGTTATTATGTCTATTGTTCAAAATATACAATATAGTAAAACAATAAACAAGACAAATGCTTTTTATAAAGAATTAATGCTGGAACAACAACCAGATATACAAGAATTTCCATTTAAGAAAATGGGTAGGTTTAGTTTATCTTGGTATTCCCCAAAGGAATTAGGGAAGGAAACACCAGAACAATTAAAAACAAGTAGGGGTATTGTACCAAAGGAAGGAAGAACAATAGCGGTAGACCCAAATGTAATTCCCTATGGTTCTATTATTTATATACAAGATTATGGTGTATTTATAGCTGAAGATTGTGGTGGACATATTAAAGGAAATAGAATTGATGTGTTTACAGCAAATTATAATTATGCAATGCAGATGGGTAAAAAGGTGGCAAATGTATGGATACTGGGAAAGATATAGATTTTAAAGGAATTTCAAAGAAATTAATGCAAAATGCAGGATATAGAAAAAGTCCACAATTTATTATTCTGGGAGAAAATACAAGACCATATTGGGAAGAACAATGTGGTAAGGAAGGAATACAACAATTAACTAATGAAGGACTGATAAAGTGGGTATAGGAAAATATAGGGAGGATTTAATAAATGAAAATAGATGATTTATATGGAATGTCAAATGCCCTTATAATATCCCCAAGGACAATACTATTTGGGTTTTTAATAGTTGGATTTGTATTTTTCGTTGCTGGATGGGTATTTCCAGTTGAGGGACCTGTTGATTATGTATATGATGACTATGTCGGAAATAAAACAATAAAGAAACCTGTTGTAAATGTTCCATCATCAGAAACACAAAAGACATTTATTTATGGTGTGGATGCCCCAGATGTAAATGATGTAAAAGAAGTATTAATTGATTTAAATGAAGATGGAGAACAAGAATGGTATTTATTTATGCCATTATTGAAAGGGAATAAATAATGGGAGCATTTCTTGGTATACTATTTGGAATTGGGTTTATTGGGTCTGTTTATACACTTATAAATCAACAAGTTACGGGATTAACTGGGTTAGCAATTTTTTGTCTTTGGGCTGTTGGGGTGTATGCCCTTGTTAAAGAGGAAATTTAAATGGAAATAGTAATTGGAATAATAATTGGATTTGTTATTGGTTGTATATGTACTTATATGTTAATGCAGTATTTGATAAGATATAGTATAGACCATCCGGAAATTATTGATAGTATTATAGATAAACAATTATCTTATTTGAATAAACAAGTTGAAAACTCGATAGAAACTAAAAAGAATATTTTTGTAGATAATACTTATGAAAATAGTATTTCTCACAACTCTAAATGGATATAAGGAGAATATAATGAAAATTAATGGTAAACAACTACAAGATGCTATTAGAATTTTATCCAAAAATTATGACATGGGTTATTTGTTGAATGCTGTATTTTCACAACTTACAACCAAACAATTAGGTGAAGTACTAAGGTACATGTTAAATGATGTTAAATATAGCAAGGAATTAAATGAAGAAGATTCTTTGGTAACTGGGGCACCAGTATTTAACGACACACCAATGCCAAAATTTGAAGGGGTCTTTAAGCAACAAATTAAAGATATGATTGATGAAGGTAAAACGATTGAACAAATTAAGACATTTATAAATGATAACACTGGGGTACATACAAATTAATGCAAGTGGATTTAAATATATTAGAAGATTATGTAGATAGAAATCTTTTAAGAAAACAAGAGGA
>Ga0247611_10010528_pt1 | contig 10858 bp, 10 predicted proteins | sample 177DNAGHGhighgp2_FD_192422 | JGI IMG/M metagenome (GOLD analysis project Ga0247611, IMG submission 192422) | Sheep rumen microbial communities from Palmerston North, Manawatu-Wanganui, New Zealand - 1770 DNA GHGhigh gp2 | ecosystem: Host-associated > Mammals > Digestive system > Stomach > Rumen... | reverse complement strand
TCACGATGTGGGCAAGACGAAGTCGAAGCGTTGGGAGCCAGGGGTGGGATGGACTTTCCACAACCATAACATCATAGGGGCTAAGATGGTGCCTCAGATTTTCCGCAGGCTGAAGTTGCCTATGGGGGCTGAGATGAAATATGTGCAAAAGTTGGTTGACCTGCACATGCGTCCTCAGGTCATTGCCGACAGTGAGGTGACCGATAGTGCTGTGCGCCGCCTGCTGAATGATGCCGGCGAGGATATTGACGATCTGATGACCCTCTGCGAGGCAGACATCACATCGAAGAACGAGGTGCGTAAGAAGATGTTCCTGGAGAATTTCCGTATGGTGCGTGAAAAACTGGCCGACCTCAAGGAAAAAGACTACAAGCGCCTGTTGCAGCCCGTCATTGACGGCAATGAGATCATGGAGATGTTTCATCTGCAGCCCTCACGTGAGGTCGGTGTGCTGAAACAGTATCTGAAAGATGCCGTCTTGGACAATCGTGTAGCCAATGAGCGTGAGCCGCTCATGGCGTTGCTCCTCGAGAAGGCTAGGCAGATGGGCCTTGTCTCTTGAGTTTGCGTACCGCTTTGTCGCGAATCTGGCGTACACGTTCCCGCTTCAGCCCTAATTCCATTCCTATCTCTGCCATCGTCATTCGTTGGCAGTCAATGCCGAAGAATCGTTTGATGACGGCTTGTTCGCGTTCGTTCAGTGTGCCGATGGCAGTCATCAATTCGTCCGACAGGGCGTTCTGCTCTAAGGTGGCATCAGTACGGGGGGCGTCCTTGTCTTCCAGAACGTTCAATAATGTAAAATTATTGTTCGAACCAACGGGTAGACTTTCGTCTGTTGACAAGACGGGCATTTCACCCGTCACACGCTTGATGGCATCCTCGATACTCTGGCGGATGTAAGGGGCGGCAAAGGTGACGAAAGGCTTACCTCGACTGGGGTCGAATTTGTCAGCAGCTTTCATCAGTCCGATACTTCCCTCGCTCACCAGGTCGTCGGTGCTCAGCAGGTCGTTTTTATACTGTCGGGCCAGCGTTACCACATAACCCATATTGCTCGTGATCAGATGATCTCTTTCGTTTCTGTCCATCGGTCGCTTTTTCTGTTATTGGTTGCAAAGATACGAATATTATTTGGTAATAACAAAGGCTATTGCTTAATAAAGTTTGTTAAATATGACTCTTCTTCTTTATATATATAAGATGTTTTTAGTAATTTTGCATGCTCAAAAACTTATTTCAAGCGAATGAGTTTCCAAAGAGAAAGATAGAAAATTAATTAAGTAATAGGTATGAAAATGAAAAAGATGATGATGCTTGCAGCTGTTGCTGCAACGTTGGTTTCTTGCGGTGGTGGCGGTGGTCGCCCCAATTTCGGCGACAATGAGTATCCTGTAACCACAGTAGGTACTGCAACTGCCGACATGCAGACGGTCTATCCTGCTACCATCAAGGGTGTTCAGGATGTAGAGATTCGCCCGAAGGCTCAGGGCTTTCTGGTACAGATTAACGTAAAGGAAGGTCAGACGGTAGGTGCCGGTCAGTTGCTGTTCGTGATTGACAATGAGACCTATCAGGCTCAGGTACGTCAGGCTCAGGCTGCTGTCAACACGGCTCAGCAGCAGGTGAACACGGCCAAGCTGACGTATGATAACTCGAAGCAGTTGCACGTCAACAAGGTGATTGGCGACTATGAGATGCAGACCTCTGAGAATAACTATGAGAGTGCTAAGGCACAACTGGCCCAGGCCCAGGCTGCCCTGGCTTCTGCCAAGGAGGCGCTGAGTTTCTGCTATGTGAAGAGTCCTGCCGCTGGTGTGGTAGGCACGCTGCCTTTCAAGAAGGGTGCGCTGGTCAGTGGTTCTAACGTGTTGACAACGGTATCTAACATATCGTCGATGGATGTCTATTTCTCCATCAATGAGAAAGAAGCCATGACCATCGCGAAGTCGGGTGAGGGACTGTCTGTCTTCCCTGCTGTGAAGTTGCAGCTGAACGACGGTACAATCTATGGTCACGAGGGTAAGGTAACTAAGATGAGTGGTGTGATAGACTCGTCTACGGGTTCTGTGCAGCTGATTGCCACCTTCCCCAATCCAGAGAAGTTGTTGAAGAGCGGTGGTGCGGGTAACATCGTTATCCCGCGTGTCAATACCGACGCCATCATCATTCCTCAGTCTTGTGTTACAGAGGTACAGAACAAGAAGTTCGTCTATACCGTCGGCAAGGATAACAAGGTCAAGTATACGGAGATTAACGTTGATCCCCAGAATGATGGCAACACCTACATTGTGACAAGTGGACTGAAGACTGGTGACAAGTATGTCACCAATGGTGTCACTAAGCTGTCTGATGGCATGGAGATTGTGCCTATCACTCCTCAGCGCTATCAGGAGAAGATAGACGAGCAGGCAAAGGCAATGTCGGCTGGCGACATCGTTTCTGCCATGAAGAAATAAAAAGGTAAAAAAGTAAAAAAGGTAAAGCAATGACATTTACTAATTTTATCAAACGCCCGGTACTGTCGACGGTCATTTCTATCCTCATCGTCCTGCTGGGCTTCATAGGACTGGTATCGCTGCCTATTGAGCAGTATCCAGATATTGCACCGCCCACAGTGGTGGTATGGACCAGTTATCCTGGTGCTGATGCCGAGACGGTGAAGAACTCGGTGATTACCCCGCTGGAAGAGAGTATCAACGGTGTGGAGGGCATGGACTATATCTCGTCTACGGCTGGTTCCGGTTCGGCGCAGATCAGCGTGTTGTTCCGTCAGGGTATGAATGCCGATATGTGTGCCGTAAACGTGCAGAACCGTGTGTCGCAGGCTCAGGCACTGTTGCCTTCGGAGGTCAACCAGATTGGTGTGACGGTGATGAAGCGTCAGACATCACAGGTGCTGATGTACTCGCTGACCTCTGACGGTCGTTATGATGACGAGTTCCTGACCAACTATGCCAACATTAATATTATACCTGCGCTGAAGCGTATTCAGGGTGTGGGCGATGTGCAGTCCCCAGGTTTGAAGACCTACTCGATGCGTATCTGGCTGAAGCCTGACGTGATGAAGCAGCACAACCTGATGCCCTCAGACATCAGCGGAGTACTGGCTGAACAGAACATCGAGGCTGCTCCTGGTTCGTTTGGCGAACTGTCAGACGTGTCTTACGAGTATGCCATGCGCTATACTGGTCGTTTTAAGACACCTGAGGAGTTTGGCAACATCATCATTAAGAGCGATGACGAGGGACAGACCCTCAAACTGAAGGATGTGGCACGTATTGAGCTGGGAGGCCAGCAGTATTCTGTGTCGATGAAGAACAACAACATCCCATCGGTAATGGGTATGGTGCAGCAGATTGCCGGTTCTAACGCCAACGAGATTGCCAAGCAGGTGAAGGCCGAGCTGGAGGAACAGGCTAAGCTGTTCCCGCCGGGTATGATATACAAGATTAACTACGATGTGACGGAGTTCTTGTATGCCTCTATCGAAGAGGTGGTGTTTACGCTTGTATTCACTTTGATACTGGTGTTCATCGTTATCTATGTCTTCCTGCAGGACTGGCGTTCTACGCTCATCCCGCTGATTGCCGTACCCGTGTCGCTCATTGGTACGTTCTTCTTCCTGAGCGTCTTCGGATTCTCCATCAACCTGCTGACATTGTCGGCCCTGCTGCTGGCTATCGCCATTGTGGTCGACGATGCTATTGTGGTTGTTGAGGCCGTGCATGCCAAGCTCGACCAGGGCTACAAGTCGGCACTGACAGCTTCTATTGATGCCATGAACGAGATTTCTGGTGCTATCATCTCCATCACGCTGGTGATGGCATCGGTGTTCATTCCCGTATCGTTCATCGGAGGCACTTCGGGTACGTTCTATCGCGAGTTCGGTGTGACGATGGCTGTCTCCATCTTTATCTCGGCCCTGAACGCCCTGACGCTGTCGCCTGCCCTGTGTGCCATCTTCCTGAAGCCACACGACAAGGATGGTCATGAGAAGAAGATGTCGATGGTCGACCGCTTCCATGCATCGTTTAATGCTGCCTATGATAAGGTGTTGGCCAAGTATAAGGGCAATGTTGAAAAGCTGGTTCACAAGCCGATTTCCGTCATCACTACCGTTATTCTGGCTATTGTGGTACTGGTGGTGACCTTCTCGACCACTAAGACCGGTCTGGTACCCGATGAGGATACCGGTACTATCTTCTGTACTATCTCGATGCCACCCGCAACATCGGTGGCTCGTACCAAACAGGTCATTAGTCAGGTAGACTCTATCCTTGCTGCCGACCCTGCCATCAAGAACCGTGAGCAGATTCAGGGTTATAACTTTATTGCCGGTTCGGGTTCCGACCAGGCCACTTTCATCATCAAGCTGAAATCTTTTGAGGAGCGCCAGAAGGGCTTCTGGTGGAAACTCAGCGGTCTATGGGAGGGCGACGGCATATACCGTTTCTTCCTCAATCCATACGAGTCTACTGGGGTACTGGCACAGATATACCTCAAGACAGCTCATATCAAGGATGCACAGATTCTGGCCTTTGCTCCGCCTATGATTCCCGGCTTCTCGGCTAACTCGGGTGTGTCAATAGTCATGCAGGACCGTACGGGTGGTGACCTGAGCAAGTTCTTCGGCATTGTGAAGGATTATTTGGCCGAGCTCAACAAACGTCCTGAATTCCAGACGGCACAGACCTCATACAACCCGAACTATCCGCAGTACATGGTGCATGTGGATGTGGCTAAATGTAAGAAGGCAGGCATATCGCCTACTACGGTGCTGACCACCCTGCAGGGCTATTATGGCGGACTGTATGCCTCTAACTTCAACAGCTATGGTAAACTCTATCGTGTGATGGTTCAGGGCTCTCCTGAAACTCGTATGACGCCAGAGTCGCTCAAGAGTGTCTATGTGCGCACTCCTGGTGGCATGTCACCCGTTGAGGAGTTCTGCCGCTTGGAGCGTGTCTATGGACCTTCGAACATCAACCGCTTCAACTTGTTCACCTCTATCAATGTGACGGCAACGGTGGCTAACGGCTATTCTACGGGTGAGGCCATCAAGGCAGCCCAGGAGGTTGCTGCCGATATGCTGCCTACAGGTTACACCTATGAGTATCAGGGTCTGACCCGTGAGGAGGCCAAGGCTTCGAACACGACAGGTATCATCTTCCTGCTGTGCTTTGTCTTCATCTACCTGATTCTGTCGGCACAGTACGAATCGTACATCCTGCCGTTGGCCGTAGTGCTCTCCGTTCCGTTCGGTCTGGCTGGCTGCTTCCTCTTTACGATGATGTTCGGCCACTCCAACGATATCTACATGCAGATCTCGCTCATCATGCTGATTGGTCTGCTGGCTAAGAACGCCATTCTGATTGTGCAGTTCGCACTGGAGCGTCGTGAACTGGGTATGGCCATCACGTGGTCGGCCATACTGGGTGCGGCAGCCCGTCTTCGTCCTATCTTGATGACGTCACTGGCTATGATCATCGGCTTGCTGCCTATGATGTTCGCCTCGGGTGTAGGTAAGAATGGTAACCAGACACTGGGTGCTGCTGCCGTAGGCGGTATGTTGCTCGGTACGTTGTTCCAAATTGTCGTCGTGCCTGGCCTGTTTGTCATCTTCCAGAGCTTGCAGGAGAAGTTCCGTCCGATGAAGTTCGAAGGCGATGAAGAGAATACTGATGTGGCTACTGAGATCAGTCAGTATGCACACCGCCCTGTTGATTATAAATTGGAGGAGTAAGAAGCTATGAAGAAAGTAATGATTATCGCCGCCGCCTCGCTGCTGATGAGCAGCTGCGGCCTATATAACAAGTATGAGCGCCCCGAGGTCAATACCAAGGGACTCATCCGCGATGTGGTCAGCGATGTTGACACGCTGGCAGTTGCACCGCAGGATACCGCCTCGTTTGGCAATCTGCCTTGGCGAAGCGTCTTCACCGACCCTCAGTTGCAACAGCTCATCGAGCAGGGCTTGGCTAAAAATGCCAACCTGCAGAATGCAGCCCTGACGGTGCAGATGTACGAGACGATGCTGAAGGCTGCCAAGCTGGCTTTCCTGCCTGCCATTACCCTGGGTAGCAATATGACGCAAATGGGCAGTGTGACAACGGTTCATCTCGACCCGTCGCAGACGACCAGGTCTTATTCTATTCCTGTGGCTGCCAGCTGGACTATCGACCTCTTCGGCAATATCCTGTCGCAGAAGCGCTCCACCCAGATGAAGCTTCTGGGCTATAAGGACTACCAGATGGCTGTCCGTGCTCAGGTCATCAGTGGCATAGCCAACAGTTACTATACACTGCTGATGCTCGACCGTCAGCTCGCCATCGTTACCGAGATGGGAGAGATGGCAAAGGAGACCTGGGAGATGATGAAGCTGCAGTATAAACTGGGTCGTATGCGTTCTACCAGTGTGCAGAGTGCTGAGGCCGCTTATCTGTCTACTCAGACACAGGCCAACGACTTCCGTCGTCAGATACGTGCTACTGAGAATGCCCTCTCACTGCTCATCGGACAGGCTGGGCAGCAGATTCCCCGTTCCACGCTGGCAGAACAGTCGTTGCCCGGCGAGTTTGCTACGGGTGTGGGAATGGCGCTGTTGAAGAATCGTCCTGACGTGCATAATGCTGAGATGAACCTTGCCGCCTGTTTCCATGATGTACAAACAGCTCGTTCAAAGTTCTATCCCACCATTACCATTGGTGCTTCGGCCACATTCGGCAATTTGACGGGAACGGCAAATCCTGGCAAGTGGACTACCTCTTTCTTTGGCAATCTGTTGCAGCCCATCTTCAATCGTGGCGCACTGACGGCTAATCTGAAGGTTAGCAAATTGCAGTATGATCAGGCCTACAACACCTGGCAGAATGCCATCCTCTCAGCAGGCAACGAGGTGTCTAACGCACTCGTTAATTATAACTACTACAATGACAATTCTAAACTGGAGAGTCAGCGTGTAGAGGTGCTGACGAAGGCGGTCGAGGATACCAAGGCTCTCTATAAGAGTAGTGGTTCCAGCTATCTGGAGGTACTTACCGCTCAGACCCAGCTGTTGTCTGCTCAGCTTTCTCAGGTTACTGACGATTTCTATAAGATGCAAGCCGTCGTATCGCTGTATACGGCATTAGGCGGTGGTGGAAAGTAATTGATAATTGACAATTGATAATTATGGCAAGTGATATTTCTCCAAAGGCCGAAATCGACCCCAGAGCGCGAATCGGCAACAATTGTAAGATATTCCCCTTTGTCTACATCGAAGGCGATGTAGTGATAGGCGACAACTGCATCATCTTCCCCTTCGTGTCTATATTAAATGGTACGCGCATGGGAAATAATAATAAGGTGCATCAGGGTGCTGTCATCAGTGCATTGCCCCAGGACTTTGATTTCCGTGGTGAGAAGACGGAATGCGTCATAGGCAATAATAACATCATCCGTGAGAATGTGGTCATCAACCGTGCCACCCATACCGGTGGACAGACCGTTATTGGCAACGATAACTTCCTGATGGAAGGTGCTCATATCTCACACGACACCAAGGTGGGCAACCAGTGTGTTTTCGGTTATGGTACGAAGATAGCCGGCGACTGTGAGATCAGCGATCTTGTCATCTTCTCCAGTTCAGTCATCGAGAACGCCAAGACGCGTGTCGGACGTGGCGTGATGGTACAGGCTGGTGCAACCTTCTCGAAGGACATTCCTCCGTACATCATCTGCACCCGCAAGGCGGAGTTCGGCGGTGTCAACTACAGCGTGGGCCGTCAGCATGGTGTCGACGAGAAGGTGCTCAAGCACATTGCTAACACCTACCGCCTGGTGTTCCAGGGTAAGAGTTCGCTGTTTGATACCATCCTGCAGATTAAGGAACAGGTGCCCGATGGCGCTGAAATCCGTAATATCATCGAGTTCCTGGAAACTACCAAGATGGGTGTAATCTCTAAGATGTAGCTTCAGTAGCTGGCAGAGCAGGGTATTCCTGCTTCAATCACACGGTCGCGAATAGCATCCAGCTGTTCGCGACTTGCTTTTTCCAGCCCTTGTGTAGGCGTTTCTCGGTCTATGGTGTAGATCATCACCTGCTGTGGTCCAATAGCCTTTACTGCCTCTAACCATGGACCGACGAAAGCCTCCCCTGTGTTATCGACCGATTCACCGTTGCATTGTCCCTTCATAAACATGGTTTGGATGATGACATGTCCCTTGAAGTCTTTCATGTGTTCAATGATGGCATTTACGTCATAGGTGCCGTTAGGACAATCTACCTTGTTAATATATTGGGGGTCTATGGTGTCGAGTTTCAGGATGTTGTCATCGACACGCATCAGCGCATCGTGTACCTGCTGACGATGGATGAACGTGGAGTTTGAGAGGACGCACACTTTGGCTTTTGGACAATAATTGTCGCGCAGCCGGATGGTATCGTCGATGATCTCGGCAAAGTGGGGATGACAGGTAGGCTCACCGTTGCCCGCAAAGGTCAGCACGTCAGGCAGTTGTCCCTCCGCCTGCATCTGCTGGAGCTTAGCTTCCAGCTTCTTTGCCACTGCCTCACGGGTAGGCATCGGAAGGGTAGGACGGTGATCCTCGTTGAATCCACATTCGCAATAGATGCAGTTGAAGCTGCATACCTTGCCGTCTGCAGGCAGCAGGTTGATGCCTAACGAAATGCCTAACCGGCGGCTATGTACTGGCCCGAAAATGGGCGACGGATAAATAATAGTGCTCATAACGGCGACAAAATTATAAAATAAATCTTAATTCGTGCGGAGAAATTCATATTAATTTTGTAATTTTGCACGAAATTAGGTGTATTGCATCTGAATGAGACTATGAGTAAGAAGAAAAGAAAAACCCGCAACCGCCGTGGTATGCAGGTTGTTACGTTATGTATAAGCACCACGATGGTGCTCATCTTGTTGGGCATGGTGGTGTTCTTTGTCTTGTCGGCACGAAACTTGTCGGCTCACATGAAGGAACATCTGACCATGACCGTCATGCTGAAGGATAGTGTGTCGGTCAACGATGCCCACCTGTTGTGTCGTGATTTGTATCGTCGGCCGTATTCCCATAACATCGATTATATCAGTAAGGAGCAAGCCCAGCGTGAGCAAATCAAGGAGTTGGGCAGTGATCCCACTGAGTTTCTGGGCTTCAACCCATTCCCGGCCACTCTGGAAATCCAGTTGGCTTCCGATTATGCTAACAGCGACTCGCTGAAGTGGATAGCCAAGGAGATCAGGAAGGACGACCGTGTGAGTGACCTGACCTATATGGAGGACCTGATGGATCGTGTCAATGCCAACCTCAGCCGTATCAGTATCATTCTGTTGGTGCTGGCTGTACTGCTGACGTTTGTGTCGTTCTCCCTCATCAGCAATACCGTACGCCTGAGCGTCTATGCCCGTCGTTTCGTCATCCATACCATGAAATTGGTGGGTGCCTCGTGGGGCTTTATCCGTCGCCCGTTCCTGAAGCAAGCCATGCTGGTGGGACTTATTGCTGCCATCTTGGCTAACATCACTCTTGGGGCAGGTATCTATGGTTTGTACATGACGCAGCCTGGACTGCTCGATATCATCACGTGGGAGGTCTTGGCATTGACAGCCGGTGCGGTCTTCCTTTTCGGTATCATTATCACGCTGTTCTGCGCTTGGCTGGCAGTCAATAAGTTCCTGCGCATGACGGCCAGTGAACTTTATAAGATTTAAAAGATAAAAGTTAAAAGATAATAGTTAATGGATAAGAGAGATTTAGCATTCGATAAAGTCAACTACATCTTGTTGGCTATTGGAATGGCCATTGTTATTATCGGATTCCTGCTGATGAGCGGTTCCGGTTCTACAGAGACGGCCTACGATCCCGATATCTTCAGTGCACGCCGTATCAAGGTGGCTCCTGTGGTATGTCTGGTTGGATTCGTGTCAATGATTTATGCAGTAGTAAGAAGACCAAAGGATAAGGAGGAGGAGAAATGACGTGGTTTGAAGCACTTATCCTTGGCATTATTCAGGGACTGACAGAGTATCTGCCAGTCAGCAGTAGTGGTCATCTGGCCATCGGTCAGGCTCTCTTCGGCATGAACGACGGTGCTGACAACCTGATGTTTACTGTAGCCGTCCATGTGGCTACCATCTTGTCTACCATCGTCATCCTGTGGAGTGAGATAGACTGGATTGTGCGTGGTCTGTTCAAGTGTGAGCTGAACGCAGAGACGAAGTATGCCCTCAACATCGTGGTATCGATGATTCCCGTCGGCATTGTCGGCCTGTTCTTCAAGGACCAGGTGGAGGAAGTGTTTGGCTCCGGCTTATTGGTGGTAGGCTGCTGCCTGCTGATTACGGCTGCCCTGCTCACATTCTCGTATTTCGCCAAGCCCCGTCAGAAAGAGAAGATATCATGGCGTGATGCCCTTATCATTGGCATCGCACAGGCTGTGGCCGTGCTACCTGGTGTGTCACGCTCAGGTTCTACCATTGCTACAGGTCTGATGCTGGGCAATAAGAAGGAGTCGCTGGCACAGTTCTCATTCCTCATGGTCATCCCCCCTATTCTGGGTGAGGCACTGCTCGATGTGCTGAAGATGGTCAAGGGCGAGGATGTGATGGGTGGTATTGAAGCCCTGCCGTTGATCATAGGCTTCGTGGCTGCTTTCCTCTCGGGCTGTCTGGCTTGTAAGTGGATGATCAACATTGTGAAAAAAGGTAAGCTGATCTACTTTGGTATCTACTGTGCCATTGTGGGTGTTGTCACTATTCTCTGTTCACTATAAGGTATGAATTTTACGGAGGGAGAGATCATATATATCAATAAGCCTTACCGGATGACCTCGTTCGGGGCTTTGGCTTTCGTCCGC
>Ga0247611_10010526_pt1 | contig 10859 bp, 9 predicted proteins | sample 177DNAGHGhighgp2_FD_192422 | JGI IMG/M metagenome (GOLD analysis project Ga0247611, IMG submission 192422) | Sheep rumen microbial communities from Palmerston North, Manawatu-Wanganui, New Zealand - 1770 DNA GHGhigh gp2 | ecosystem: Host-associated > Mammals > Digestive system > Stomach > Rumen ... | reverse complement strand
TATGAAAAAATTGGTTTGTCGTTTTTTTTCTCTTTTATAAATTGTTTCCTTTATTATTAGTAATAAAGTTATATATAAAACGGTAAATTCTCGTATATTAAGGTTACTTCAATCTTGTACAAAAATTAATAAAAATAGGAATATTTCTATAATAATTAGTCATATTTTTAAATATTTTGTATTTTTTTCTTTGTTATTCCAAATTAGTCATATAATTGGTAAAATTAAGGCTATTAGGATCCACTCAATTATATGATTTCAGAAAAAATTATTGTCATATTCAAGTCATCTAAATTGTCGAAAAATAAGTGCTATTATACACTCAATTAGTAAACTTATTAAAAATGGTTTATATTTTGATCTCATTTTATTAAAGAATAGAATTAAAGACTATTAATATTAAAATTAAGATACATATAATTATCCATTTTAAAATTAAGGCAATTAGAAATTATATTTTTTACATTATCTGATATTTCTGAAATTCTTTTATATCAGTTTTCATATCTTGTAAGTGGATCTATATATCTTATTTTTGTTCAGTGATGTACAAAATATTTATTAATAGGTTCTTTGTCACTGATATTAATATTTTCAGAATTTTCTCGTATTTCAAAACACTCTTTTATATTTCAAATTTTACTAGTTCTTATTTTATTGATTATTTCTTCTTCTTTTAAAGAATATAAATCTTCAATACTTATTTCATTTTTATCGTTCATAATTTTTAATATATCTGCAAGGAATTGCATTGAGAATCTTGTTTTGTCAACCATATAAATTATTGAAAGTTCTCACATCATTTCTTCAAAAAATTCAGCAATTTCTTTGTTTTTGAATCATAATTCAATTTCATTATTTTCATTTTTTTGAATTTCAATGTTATTATATATTTTAGCTATTTCAGAGAAATTCTTTGTATTATAAGTAAATAGGGCATTTGATAGAGAATATTCTAGTCTATCAGCTGATAGTTTAGGAGAATCATTATCTGCTATTGGATAAATATGATAGTTATTTATTTCTTCTAACTTAATTCAATCTCTGTCTAATAGTTTCATAATTTCTTTTGAATTTTTTATTGTATTAGTTGTTAATTCCTCTGTAGATTCTTGTGTGTGATAATCTCAATTCATATAATCGATACTGTGTTTGAAGACAGGTGTTGCTATATCGTGAAATAATCATGAAAGAGTTTGTTTTTTATCTTTTGTAAAATTTCGGATGATGAGAGCTACTCATATACTATGTTCAAGACTTGAAAACCAGTCAATATTATAAAGTTTTGAATAATAAGTACCGCAGGATACACTAATATATTGTTGTTTTAACATTTCTTTAGTATTAGAGTATTCTAGAATGAATTCTGGTATTTCTGGAGAAAGTAGCTTATAATATTCTATAAGCATAGGTTCATATTTATAAAGTGATTCTAAGTTAAGTAATTCCATAATATTAAATAATTTTTTAATCTTTTTCTCTATAATGATTTATATTCTTTTATCAAAGAAATTTGCGTAATAAAAAATTTTATCTATAATTATCTGTAATAATACTTTATATTATAAAAATAAAAACAAATGGATGAACATTTGAAAGTTGTAGAACAAATTGTACAAGATATTAAGGATATCAAAATACAATGAGCTACAAATATTGCTAAAGCTGCATTTGAAGTAATTATTTCGGAATCTAAAAATCAAAAATTTGATACAAAAGAGGAATATCTTGAATTTGTTAATTTATCAATGGATATTCTAATTGCGGCTAGACCAACAGAACCTATGTTATTTAATGGTATGGATTATATTAAGTCAGAAATTAAAAAATTAAAAACAGAAGTTGATATTAAAAAATGTCAGGAACTTGTAATAGAAGCTGCTCAATTCTATCTTAATCTTATTAATGAAACAGCAGAAAGAGCAGTATTAAATGGTTTATGAATTATTAATGAATGAGATAATGTATTAACACACTGTCATAGTTCTTCTGCTATAAAAACTTTGAAATTACATAAAATTAAAGGAATTAATTTTAAGGTATACAATACAGAAACAAGGCCTTTGTATCAATGAAGAAAAACATCTGCTGATTTAATTGCAGCTGGTATTGATACAACAATGGTTGTTGATTGAGTGGCTCCATTTTTAATGGATGAATCATCAGGAACTGATCTTATGATGGATTGTGTTATTATTTGATGTGATGCTATTAAACTTGATGGAGGTGTTATAAATAAGGTTGGTAGTTATAGTGTTTGACTTTCAGCTCTTTATGCAAATGTTCCTGTATATATTGCTGGTAATCTTTTAAAAGTAGATATTCATGATAAAATTCAAATTGAGAGAAGAGAGTCTCATGAAGTTTGGGAAGATTCTCCAGAATGATTGAATTTTTTAAATTTTGCTTTTGATAAGATTCCACCTAAATTTATTAGAGGTATTATTACAGAGTTTGGAATTATTAGACCAAGAGATATTAGAAAAACAATTGAAGAACATTATCCTTGGATGGATATTAAAAAATAATAAAGATTAAAATAAAAAAATATCTGCATTTATATGCAGATATTTTTAGTTATTTAGAATTCAGCTAAATTAATTTCTTGTTCTAATTTGTTTCAATAGAAATCTTCGACAACAGCTTTTATTAGATTATTAGTTGTTGTAAAGTTTGTTGCTTGTCAGTTGAATTTATTAATAGATCAACCATTAGAATCAAGTATATTTCAATTTTTAACTCATGAGACATTATCATCAAATAGAAGTGTTGCATTATATGATCAGTCTTCGTTTTTGATAACAGTACTTCATTCTTTATTGAAATATGGAATATCTGTATCTTCTGAAACAAGATTAACAGATGTTGTTATAGTTTTTGTTGCATTATTGTTGTCTACAGCTGTAATTCAAAGATTATGAGATCAATTATCATAATTAGATAGATCTATTTCTTTTGAACTATAAATTTCTGTACTGTTGTCTATAAATGATTTTATATTATTATCATCAAGTGTTATATTAATTTTTTTGATAGCTATTGGTGATTTAATAGAGTAAACAATATTATTCTTTTTAGCAAATGATTGTTTATTCTGTGGTCTGATAAATGTTATTTCTATGCTATCATTTGTTAAAGGTTCTCTTTCTTCACAATAATTTGTTGGTTCTTCTACAAATAAGTTAGAATTTCATCAACTCATTGCTTGTTCTTTATGATATTTTTTGATATCTTCAAGATCATTATTACCAGGCATAAATGAATATGCTTGTATAAGATATCATTTTCTAATTTGATCAGCAGGTGTTAATGGACTTACTTTTCAGTAACAAGAAGTATCTATTTCTAATTCTGTGATAGGTCATTCTGTTTCTCATGGAACATGTCCATTAAATCACATTGTATCAACAATTAATTCAGCTGGTGTATTTTCTCAAGGTAGTTTACCAGAAACTTTTGATATTTTTAATCATACAACATCTCTCATAGGCATTTCTTCATTTGAAATGTAGTTATTTTCTAGAAGTGATGATAAGAATGCTTTAATACTGTTAGCATGTATAGTTCCTCAATAAGCATTTCTGTTCATAGCTGAAGCATCTGCGTTACCAGCCCACATAAGAATAACTTTAGAAGGTGTATAAGCAGCTAACCATCAATCTCTAGGACGAGATCATTTGTCAGTAACAACATTTGATGTTCATGTTTTTAATGCATATGTTAGACCTTTTACATTAAATTTTGTAGACCAAGCACCAATTCTATTACTTGGGTCTGAAAGAATCTTCCACATTAATGATATAATTCAAGCAGGAATAATATTATCTTTTTCTTCAACTTCTTTTTTATAAAGGATTTCTCAATTATTATTCTTAATTTCTAGAATAGGATTTATTTTAGCAGGATTTTCTCTTGATAGATTTGAATATGCTTGAGCCATTTGTAGCATACTTACTTCTCAAGCACCTAGAGCAAGAGGATATCAGTATTCAATATTATCTTTAATTCAATCAAGTCCTAAACTTTGTAAGAATGGTTTAGCTACATCTTCTCAACCTAATGCTAAGAATATTTTAACAGCTGGAATATTTCTACTAAATCATAGGGCTTTTTTTAATGGAATAGGTCATTCAAAAGCACCATCTGCATTATGGGGTGTATCTTTACCAGCTTTAAACTCGATATCATATATTGGAGTATCAAGAGTTAATGGTAATTTTTCGAATCAGAGTGCATATATAAGTGGTTTAATTGAAGATCATGATTGTCTAGGATTTCTTACCATATCATTTTGACCTTGAATTTCATTATTGAAGTAATCAAGAGATCATACATATGCTAATACATCTCAATTTGTTGTATCAGTGTATAACATTGATCCATTTGTTGCTCCATTTTCAAAGAATGAATTTCAGTTGTTAATTAATGAATTTTCGGCCATCTGTTGGATATTATAGTCGAGTGTTGTTTTTACAATTAATCATCATTCAGCAGTTATTCCACTACCATATTCTTTTTCTAAAAGATCTTTAATCCAGAATACAAAGTGTGGAGCTTTTATATCAAAAGATTTCTTTTTAAATTCCATAGTGAGTGATTCTAGGAATGCATTTTTTAATTCTTCTTCTGTTATTTTACCTTCTTCATAAATTCTTCATAAAGCAAATTCAGCTCTTCAGTTTACATATTTTACATTATATTGTTTTCATTCTATTGTTACAGTGCTAGGACAAAGAGAAATAATAAATTTAATAAAAGATTCACTTGTTTTTTTATTAGAAAAATCTGCTTGTTTAATACGATCTCTATATTGAAGAAGAATTGTTGATTTTATATTTCATTCAAATGGATATTCTTTTCAATTTCCATCTGTAATTTTAAACAATCCCATTAGTGATTTTGACTTATAAGGGTCATATGTAGTTGGAGCTTTAGGTATTGATGAAAGTATAGCAGATTCAATTACATTTAAATCTTTAGCTGATTTTCCAAAATATGTTTTACTTGCTGCTTCAACTCAGTATGCATTATTTCATAAGAACACATAGTTGAGATAAAGTTCAAGAATTTTTTCTTTCATTTTTTCTTTTACTTCAGAGTTGCTAAGTTTTTTATTCTCAGCTTTTATCTGTTTTTGTAATACATTATTTAATCTTTTAGCAAGAATGATTTGTTTTAATTTATAGTCAACTTTTTGTAGGAATGTTCATCAAAAAGGTCTTTTTAAATTCATTACATTTGTAATTAATTGTTGTGTAATTGTTGATCCTCATCAAGCATTTTGTCATATCATTGTTTTAAATCATGCTCTGAATATTCACATAGGATCAAGACCTTCGTGTTCCCAGAATTTTTGATCTTCGACAGCAATAATAGCATCAATCATATGTTGATTTATATTTGATAATGGAACAAATTCTCTGTTTTCAGAAAAAATCTTGTATAATTCTTCTCAGTTTCTATCTGTAATAATTGTTGCTTGAGACATTGTCATATTTTTTACTTCACTTACATCTGGAAGATCTTTTAATATTCTGATTTGTAAGTATGCAAAAGCTCAAGCTATTCATAAAAATAGCAAAGTACAAAGAATTCAAAGAATTCGTTTTTTCCATTTTATTTCTCATTTTTCAGGAGCATTAAATGTTCTTGTTGTGAATTTCTTTGGTGTGTATGCATATAAAGGATTTCTTTGCATAACTATCTTTTAATTTATATAAAATAACGCATAGCTTTTATAGCTATTTATATGATGAAAACAAGAAGAAGTATAATAAGAAAAAGGAATACTTAACTAGTATTCCTTATGTAAGAATTAATATTTTTAATTATTGGTAGATATATCAAACGATATTAGCGTTGTTTATATTATCAATTCTTTGTGTTACAATAAATCTTCCTGCATAGTTCATATCTTCAATAGTCATTTCTCATGCTGTAGAATTAACAGATAATACTATACCAACATGTCCTGCAGAACTTCTAAGATTCTTATATACTACAATAGCTCATGGTCTAGGTGATTGACCAACACTAAATCCTGCAGCTTTTGCGTTAGCATACCAGTTAACAGCGTTTCAACCAAATGGTCTTTCTTGTTTTGTAGCACTTGTATATCTAAAGATATTTGGTGATTTTATAGCAGCATACCAAGTACAATAACCAACAGCAAATCAGTTTGAAATCTTAGGATTATAGTACCATTGTTTTAATATTCTAGATTTTCAAGTATTTCTAATTACTGTTGAACCAGCATTTGATGTAGTTCATCAGTTGTTGTTAGAAGTTACTTTTTGTGTATTATTATTAGTTGAAGCTTTTTTAGTAACTTTAGGTTTTATTACTTCATCTTTAGGTAATACTGGTTGAGCTTTTTCTAATAATCAGATGTCGTAAGCTCTTTGTTCTGTTACGTTAATGAATAATTCTTGTCCAGGATATAACATTTCACTATCATCTGAGATGTAGTTTAATGTCATTAAATCATCGATATTTAATCTGTAGAATTCTGAGAAAAGTTTTAAACTTCGTTCTTTTTTAACTACATAAAGAATTCATTCTTCGTTATCACTAACTATAAGTTTTTGTCATGGTTGTACAGAATCTCAAAGCTTATTTAATTCTTTAAGCTTTTTTTCAGGAACTCAAAACTCTTTAGAAATTTTTTCAATAGTATCTCATTCCTGTACGATATAATGAATGATAGGAGTATCTCCCTCATCATCAGTTGTAATATTTATATTATCTGGATTAATTCCTACTGTATCATCCTCACTTCATATGAAGTTTGGATTAACTTTTATCTTCTGATCTTCTATCGAATTTGAGAAAGCATCAGCTCTAACAACAATTATAGTAAATAAGAAGATAATTAAGCTTGTAAATAAAATTCTTGTTTTACTTACTCTTGAATTTCTTGTCATTAACTAAGATATCATAAATGGCGGAGGGAGTGGGATTTGAACCCACGAACCGAGTGATCGGTTAACAGTTTTCAAGACTGCCGCATTCAACCGCTCTGCCATCCCTCCACTAAACAACAAATAACACAGCAATAATGTAGGGTTGAATGAGTTTACGACTAGCAGTATATTTAATTGGTCTTGATTTTCAAGAGAAAAGTTATATAGTGGTTTTTTGTAGTTATTTATTGCTTTTTTTCGATTTTGATATATTGGTTGAAATTTAAATATATTTATAAAATTTATGCGTTACATTGATAAAATAAAGGTGTTTTATCCTTTAGAAACATGAAAGGATAATAAAGTATTAAGAGCTTGATGAAAAAAAGTTACTAATTTTGATGGAGAATTAGAGGAATTTTCTGAAATTCTTATGGATCTTTTGTGGGAGTATGATGGTGTTTGATTAGCTGCTCCACAAATATGAAAAAATATTGCAATGATATGAACGACTCAATGGAAAAAAATGCCTAAAGGTAAAAATGCAGATAAAGATTTTATTTGAGAAACACTTTTAGTTAATCCTAAAATTGTTGAAAAATCAGAAGAAATGCAAGAGTCAGAAGAAGCTTGTCTTTCTCTTCCATGAGAGCAATGATTTGTGGAAAGACACCAATGGGTTGTTGTAGAATATCAAGATATTAAGTGAAAGCATAAAAAGCAAAAATATAATTGATTTAATGCATGTATTATTCAGCATGAAATAGATCATTTGAATTGAATTTTGTTTACTGATAAGATGATCAGAGAAAGTAAGAAAAAAGATTAATTAAAAATTTATAATATAAAAAAGGCAATAATCATTATTGCCTTTTTTGATATTTCAGTAGAAGGTATTATTCAAAAGCTTTTAAATCTTCACATACTTTTCTGAAAGGACATGTTTTACACTTCTCTTCATCTTGTGTACGTGAGAATGATGTTGAAGAAACAGGCTGGTTCTTATAAGGATCTTGATCAACCAAAAATGTCTTTTGGAAGTTTACATCTTGGATAATAAGTTTGACAATGTCGTCAAGATCTTCTTGTTGGATTTTTCCTCAGTAAGTATTTGTACTAGGGAGATATAATTCATGAGTTTCTATTTCTACATCTCAAAGTTCTGGTGTCCTATTCTTTCTGAGAAGTGTTTTTAGAGCATAAACTTTTAGTTGTTCAGGTATTCATAACATCATTTCTGGTTCTTTTCATGTTTTCCAGTCGAGAATAAGATATTTATTATTGCTGAATTTTATTCAAAAATCAGGACTTGCCATAATTGAAATATCTTTGAGTTCTGGAATTCAGCGAGTGTCTACTCTCATAGATTCAAAGTCAGGATTTTTGGGATTTTCTATATAGATAGGGTATTTTAGATCTATATATTCTCTTATTTTAGCAATCCATGGAGATTGAATAAATTTGTCTAGATTCTCCCAAACTTTTTGTATAGTTTCTTCTAATTTATCATCAATATCTTCTCAATAATAGTGTTCACATAGACCTCCTCGTTCTCAAAAAACAGGTTCGTCATAATTTTTATTTTTTGAATTGTCAAAATCATAACGCATTTCTTCAGCGAGTCCTTCTTTTATTTTATTGATATTCTCTTCTGTATCTTCCTTATTTTTTAGAAGATTAAGGTAATCTGAGATTAGAAAGTGTGTCTTTTCTCCTATCCACATATCTAATGTCTTTATTTTTTTATTGATAATACCTGTTTCTCGAAGTTTTTGATCAATTTTTTTTAGTGAGAATGTATAGTAGTTGAGAAAATATTTCTTTTCACAAAATTCAAGAAGTGCAATTCTTGTATTAGATCGGCTTAGTTTGTTTGATTTATGGTGTCTGTGTTGGAAATTTCTATACATTTTTACCGATTTAGAGAATAAAATTTAAGATACTTTTAGTATTATTTTGAATAAAAGCAAGTGGATATTTTTAATTATCCTTGTATTCAAATGCTAAATTATTAGATTAAACGTGAGATTAAATATTAAAACAAAAAAAATGGAAGTAATTCTTTATGTATATCAAATGGGTTTAGATTTCTTAGACCTATTGAGGAATTTATTTATAAAACTTCCTTTGCCATTAATTAGGGGAGAAATATTTTTGTTATTAACGATAGTTGTTTTTGCTTTATTATACTATTTGTTTAAGTCAGATAAATTGTTTTTGTATTATTGAAAGCGTTTCATTTTGTTATTTGAGTTATTATTTGAGAAAATATATGGATTTTTTGATGATATTATTTGAAACAATCAAAAGTTTTGGGTAAAATCCTTTGTTATTTGAATATTTTTTGTAATTCTTTTTTCTAATTTGTTGTGAACTGTTGCTGATTTTTTGAATACAATGTTTCCATGATTAGATACTCGAATAATAGCACCAACTACTGATGTTAATTTTAATGTTGCTATGGCTTTAATAGCTGTTGGTTTAATCCTTTATGTACAATTTAGTAAATTATGATTGTTTAAATTTATTTATTCTTATTTGCCTATTTTCTGAAAAAATATTGTTTCAGTTGAAAGGTGAAATATGTCTTCTTGGGTATATTATCCTTTGTGGTTTTTTGTGAAAATATTTGATATTATTATTTCTATGTTTGTTGGTGTTCTTGATATTATTTGAAATATAGCGAAAGTTATTTCACTTTCATTTAGGTTGACGTGAAATATGATGTCTGGAACAATCCTTCTTTGAATGTTGGTTGTTGGTTTAAATAGTTTGACAAATAGTATTTCAGGAATTGAATTTCCTATATTATTTCCATTAATTGTTGTTCTTCAATGATTATTGGTTGCAGTAATACAGGCTTTTGTTTTTGCTTTATTGACAGCAATTTTTATTAAAGTTGCTACTGAAGATTAGTCTTTTATCTTTTTTATTATAAAAATGAACACATTAGGTCTTTTATGAGCGTGATTAGCTGTTGGTTTATGAGGTATTGGTGCAGCTTTTTGAGAAGTGATGATTGCTGCAGCTACAATGAACTCAATATTAAGGAATCCTGACATGAAAGGAAAACTTATGACTTTTATGATTCTTTTTATTGCGTTGGATGAAACTGTAGCTATTTATTGATTGATTGTTGCTTTGCAAATTTTAGGGGTTGATGCAGCTAGTATGACAAATCCTCATGCGTTTATTTCTGCATGATTGGCTGTTGGTTTACCTTGAATTGCTGTTGGTATATGAGAAGGTTATGTTGCAAAGACAGCTGTTGAAAATATGGGTAAAAATCCAGAAATCAGTTCTACATTGATGGTATTAACAATTCTTGGTATGGCATTAGTAGAATCTGCTGCTATTTACTGATTGGTTGTTGCTTTTGATTTGTTATGAGCATAATTTTATCTTTGTAAGATAGATTTTCTTATGGATATACATGTTGATTTAGTTATTGCGTGAATTATTAATTTTTTGATACTTGTTTTATTGTTTAGAAAAATTTTGTGAGATAAAATTGTTCAACAGGTAGAAGAAAGAAAAACAATGTTGAAAAAATTAAAAAAGGCTGATGATGAGTATAAAAAGATGATAGAATTTGCCAGAAAAGAATCAGATCTTATTATTTCTAGAGCAGAGAAAAGAAAGGATGCATTAATTCATGAGGGGCATTTGATTGCAGAAGAAGATAGAAAAAAGATTCTTAAAGAATGACAGTATAAGGTTGAATTAATGAAAGCAGATGCTCGTCGTGAAAATGAAAAATTAGAAAGACAGTTAAAAGAAGAATGGGTTGATTCTGTGAAACAAACCTCAAAAAAAGTTGTAAAGAGATTATTAAAACAGGATAAAGAGTTAGCTGATGATTATTTTTGAGTCTTAGTTGAAGATTTGAAGGATCGTAATAAAGTATTTTAGTTTTATGTTTTTCAATGGATAGGGAATTGTTATTACAATGTTTAT
>Ga0247611_10010524_pt1 | contig 10860 bp, 24 predicted proteins | sample 177DNAGHGhighgp2_FD_192422 | JGI IMG/M metagenome (GOLD analysis project Ga0247611, IMG submission 192422) | Sheep rumen microbial communities from Palmerston North, Manawatu-Wanganui, New Zealand - 1770 DNA GHGhigh gp2 | ecosystem: Host-associated > Mammals > Digestive system > Stomach > Rumen... | reverse complement strand
AAGACTCTGCAAAATGCTGATTTTTCAACGATTTCACAGAGTCTCAATTTTATATACTATACGATTTTTATTATCCCGAAAATGGCGAAATACCGTTGTTTTCGGGATTTTTTTGTTGTGCAAATTGCCTTTAGATGGTGTCTGTAAAGGTCTATTGCAAACGTATTACAAGCGTATTACTAACAAATCCCTTTTTAAGTGTATGATAATTTGGACAGTTCAGAACGCATTTCTTCAATGCCAATGTGCGTGTATACTTTCTTTAAGATCGTGTCAGGAGTGTGCCCCATGATTCTTTGAACAACAAGCTCATTCAATCCGCATTCATGGCATCGTGTTGCAAATGTATGTCGGCAATCGTGCGGAGTAAATCCGATGCGTTTCAACCATCCGTAATATTGATTATATGTCGGTTTGTCTGTTTCTGTCCATCTCTTGACGCATTCAATGATGTTTGGATGTATCGGAATATCTCTGACAGATGTTTTGTTCTTTGCTTCCGATATGTGAATAATACCATTGTCTGTATCGAATGACGTTGTATTTGACAATATTTCCTTTGTTCGGCATCCAGTATAAAGAAGTATAAGCGTTAAGTCATTAAAAGCCGAAATAGGGGCAAATTCGAAGCCACAGACGCATTCTGACATGATGTGACGCTCGATTGTTGGTTTGTTTTCTTTTGTCTGCAAATATTCCGCATAATTCTTTATCACAATGTCATTCTTCATAGCGTATTTATAACACGCATTCAGAACGATCTTCATGTGATGTTGTACGGAATAAGGATAAGGATCAACAACGGCTTGAAAATCATCGGTCTTTAGTTCCGTGAAGCGTCTATCATGCAACGGCTCAAAGTGTTTCCATGCTATTCCGTAATATTTTACGGCAGATTTTGACAGCTCCGCAAACCAATCATCTTTGACACGTTCCCAGATATCCGCAAAAGTCACATCCAAAAATCTCACATCGGTATTTCTTGCGTTATATTCTGCAAGTGCTTTCCTTGCTTCCTTCTGGGTTGCGTAATATCCCAAAGTCTTTCTTTTAACCTTCGCTTTGCCTTCGATCAGTTCGACTCCAACAGATATAACAGCGGTGTAAGGTCTTCTTCGATTGCCGGACAGACGGAAGACACTCCCCATCCCATTGGCATTGCGCATTTAATCACCTTCTCTCTATGCCTGTTCAGGTCTTAATCTTGCAGAAACTTTTGCTTCTTTCTTCGCTCTTCGTTTTTCACTTTTTTCAATAGCGTCTGCAATAATATCTGAAACTTCATCAATGGTTACGTAAGATCCTGCGTGTTCTTCTGCCATTAATTCCAGTAAAGATCTTTTGTGACTGAAGTCTTTGTTTAATCTGTTAATTAAAACCATGCGGTCAAAATCATCCATGCTTTGAATTTGTTTATAGATTGCTTCGACATCGTATCCATCCATTAAATATGATGGAGTTGTATGCAAGGCATCTGCTATTGCTACGATTTTTGATTGCGGAAGATCTAGTTCACCTTTTTCAAGATGAGATATTGCAGACTTGTCAGAATAACCAACTTTTGCTGCGAGATCTTCTTGCGACATCTTCAATTCTAATCTTTTGTTTTTTATCCTTGTAAACATCGTTTCCATAATCTCAACTCCCTTCCGTAAATTTATTTCAACATAATTGTAAAATAGAGTTGACAGAAAATCAACAACATGATATTGTGGTCATAGGTTGATTGCAAATCAACAAATTGAATAAAGGAAGGAGACAGAGGATGACAAACACAGCATTGTTACGACAGAAGATCGACGAATCTGGAGTGTCAGTCACGTTCTTGGCTGATAAATGCGGAGTTTCTAGGGAATACTTCTATCAGAAACTAAACGGATCTGTTGAGTTTAAGCAATCCGAAATTGTGGCGATTCAGGATGCTCTACATTTAAAGCAATCGGAACGAAACGAAATTTTTTTTGCAAACTAGGTTGAATAACAATCAACAGAAAGAAGAAACAGAGGTGATGTAATGGCAAAGTTAACACCAATCAAAGCAATCAGAGCTAAATGCCTTGATTGCACCAATGGACAGTATGGAGAAGTTAGAGAATGTCCTATAACAGATTGTCCGCTCTATGAGTACCGAATGGGACACAGACCAAAGCAAGACGAAGAAATACCCACAGAAGATGATTGAATTCAAAAATCGTGAGCAAGGGCACTACTTTTTATCAAGGAAGTGCATCAGAAAGGAGTTGAAGCAGTGGCTTTAATAGCAACAGTTTGGTTTTGCAAATGCACAGCAAAAGAAGCAAAAGAGATGCTTGAGAATGGCTATGATCCGACAGAAGCGATTGACGCTTATTGGGATTACTTCGGAAGGAGCGATTTGAATGAGTAAAATCACAATCAAACAAGCAGCCAAGATTATGGGTGTGAGCGAGTTATACGTGAGAGAGGCGATTGCACAAAACGTACTACCAATAGGTTGTTGCATAACCGGCAAGCATGGCAAAAGAAGTTTCTATATTAGTCCTGTCAAGTTCGCAGAATGGACAGGCTACAAAGCAGAAGGGAGCGAGGATGACAAAGCAAACTAGAATATCAATCATGTTGGCAATATTGGCAGGAATACTTGCAGGATGCTGTCACGCTTATTCGGTAGCAAACCACAAAGCATCAATAGTTCATTCAGAGCCTACACACTATATCGAGCAGACGGAGACAAAGGAAATGCCGATTTCCGCAGATGTCAAAGTGATACACAGAGACGAAGATCCAGAGATTCCCGATGTCATTGAGGAAGCTTGCATCACTTACGGTAAAGAGTACGGAATAAGTCCAGAGTTTCTTGAAGCTCTGATATGGCAGGAGAGCCGATATATTGCCGATGTCGTGTCTGATGACGGAAAGTGCATAGGACTTTGCCAAATCAACCAAACGTGCCACAAAAGGCGAATGAAGCGTCTGGGAGTCACAGATCTGACAGACGAAAGACAGAACATTGCAGTTGCTTGTGATTACTTGGCGGAAATATTCAAAGAGCATCCTGATCCTGAAGAAGCGTTATGCATTTACAACGGTTACAACGGAAAGACAAGCAAATACGCAAGAACAATAATTCTGAAGAGTGAGGAGCTGAAAGTTAAACATGAGCGAGTTGATTGATGTTAGAGACAGGAAGGCTTGCCAGGATTGCAAATATTGCAAACACGGTGGCGGAGTGGTCGGAAGTCATGTTAAGTTCTGCGACTACATAACCGCACACGGCAAGTCAAGATGTTTTGTGTTAGGCAAACGAAGAATCCCGAAAGGCTTCTGCGACAAATTTGAAAAGAAAGAGAGGAAGAAAAAAGTTGTCAACGAATGTATTTGACGGAAAAGTCACGCTCCATATTAAGGGCGAGCAGATGCGAACATGGGAATATCCGACAGACAGAGAGCTACACGCAATAGCAGAGTTTGTTGCGGATGCGATCGGCAGAGGAATTAAGATTGAACATTTTGAGATTCAGAGGAGCTTGAATATCTTATGAGCAAAGGAAGTTGGGAATACATGGCTTTATATATGATGCTAGTCGTTGGGAGTTGCCTGTTTTTTGGCTTGTTGTATGTTTCCATGTATGCCGTTGTGATGATATTCGAAGCGATTCCAAGAATGATTTACAAGATTTGGAAGGAGATTAAAAAACATGATCGAAACACCTGAAAACAATGCATTAGAAAATGCAAAGGTTGAAACACCTGAAAAGAAATGGACAGATGATGTCCTTGTTCCTGTTCCGCTGACAGAGTTTCTGAAGATGAAAAAGAAAATCATGAAGCTTGAGCATGAGAAGAAGGAGATTTCAGAAAAAAGATGGGCGGTAGAGCTTGAGAAGGGCAATCTTCAGAAGGCATACAACGAAATGAAGAAAGACTATCAGAAGGTTTTAGGTATGAAAGAAGGTGAAGAAGATGGCACATGTTGCAAATAAAGCAATACGAGATTGCATAAAAAATGAAGGTCTTCGACAATGGCAAGTTGCAGAAATTTTGTGCATAAGAGAGGAGACTTTAAGCAGAAAACTTCGCTTCGAATTACCAGAAAAAGAACAGCGTCAAATCATTACGCTAATTAAGGCTGTATCTAGAGAAGACAAAGAAGAAAGAATCCGTGAAGAATTGGAAAATTTAAGAATTGAATTTTCAGATTGCAATTGTTTTGTCGGAATTGTGGAAGATTTTTTAAAGGATATCAAGAGAGGAGATGACAAAAAATGATGAGAATAACAATTTCAAGGGAAATCGAAAAGAACGATTTCAGCAAGGTTGCAGAGGTTTATGATTCATTCTATTTGGCAATGATGATGGAAGCATTAGTTGAGGAAGCTTACAAGTCCGGCAATGCAAATTTCCAAGTGACAGTTGATTTTCCAACACCAACGAAGGGAGACAAAGCATGAGTAGTTTGTTTGAGTTATCCAACGAGTTCCAAGAGCTTTACAGCTTGATGACAGATCCTGACGCAGACGAAGAAGTTTTGAAAGACACGCTTGATGCGGTCATGGGTGAATTTGAAGTCAAAGCAGAAGGATGCGTTTATTTCATGAAGCGTCTGGAAATGGAAAGAGACAAGGCAAAAGATGTTGCCAATGATCTTCTTGCAAAGGCAAAGGCAAGAGACAACGCATTGAACAGAATGAAAGATTTAATTTTGAAAACGATGGATTCCGCACAGATTAAGAAGCTTGACGCAGGAGCATTCACAATTGCCGTGTCAAAGAATGGCGGAAAGCAGCCAATGGTTATAGATGGCGAAGTTCCTGACAATTTCAAGCGCATCATTTATGAGGATGACAAAGAGCTTATCAGAAAGCATCTTGAAGACGGTGAAGTTCTTAATTTTGCAAAGCTGCTGCCGAGAGGTGAGCATATATCAATCAAGTAAGAAGGGAGAAGAAATATGGCTAAAGTAATAGGAGTCATGGGCGAGAGTGGAGCCGGAAAAACCACAGCAATGAGAAATCTTCCGCCAAAAGAAACATTCTATTTCGATTGTGACGGAAAAGGGATGAATTGGAAGGGATGGAAATCTCAATATTCTGAATCGCAGAAGAATTACTGGAAATCAGATTCTTTCAGCGTTGTTTCACAGATCATGGACAAAATCGACAAGGATGAGAAGTGCAAAAACATCAAATACGTTGTTATTGATACTATCAACGGAATGATGGTTGCAGAAGAAATGAGAATCCTTGCGATGTCTTCTGGAGACAAGCGTTCTGCATGGTCAGATCTTGCACAGAATGGATGGGCGATCATTAACAAAGCACTTGCCATGCGAGACGATCTGACAGTTATCATTCTCTGTCATTCGGAAACAATCAGCGATGAAAACGGCATCATCAGAACAAGGATCAAGACAAACGGTCGCAAACTCGAAAAGCTTGTCCTTGAATCGAAGATGACAACAGTTATTTGGTCAGTTCGGCAGGATGGCAAGTACAAGTTTATTTTATCAGCAGATGGCTCAACGTGCAAAGTGCCTTTAGGAGCTTTTGAAGAAAATGAGATAGACAATGACATCATGTTAGTGATTGACGCTTTAAAGGAGTTCTAATCATGGACAACAGAGACATTGATATTATGAATGTTTTCTTTGACTACTACGATGAATTAACATCATCGCATTTAGTTGAAGGACACACAGGCAACTATGAAAAAGCAGAAACAATAAATGTTGTTTTAGCTGCATTATTAACAATTTTTAAGGAGAGCAAAAGATGAAAGCATTAAACAATTTTGAGGATTCTAAAAGAAAGGCAGCGTTTAAAGGAAGCGAAAAACTTCCGAAAGGTGGTTATGTTGCAAAGGTCAAAGATGTCAGATATGAGGAAGGCAAAGACGGAAAGTCTGACATGATAGTTCTTGCTTATGACATCACGGAAGGCGAATACAAAGATTTCTTTCAGAAACAGTTTGACGGAAACACGCAGGAAGACAAGAAGTGGAAGGGCAGAGCATTGATCTATGTCCCGAAGGATGACGGAACAGAACAGGATGAATGGACAAAGACCGCTTTTGCTAGATGGACAAACGCTTTTGAGGATTCTAACAAAGATTATGTCTGGGATTGGGATGAGAAGAAGTGGAAAGGAAAGATGATAGGTCTGATCTATGGCGAAGTAGGAACAGCAATAGAAGGAAAGCCTATCGAGTATACAGAATGTAGATTCCCTGAAAGCGTTGAAAACATCAGAAGCGGAAATTACAAAATCCCTAACTTTAAGGCAAAGAAAGGATATGATGAAGCGGTTCACAACGCTGAAAACAAACCTTCAGTAGATTCTTTCGTTAATGTTCCTGACACGATAGATGAAGAGCTTCCGTTCTGATATGGACAGGCTAGAGATTGAAGCTTGTTTAGAGTCAATGGAAATCCTAGTTGATACTAGGGAGCAACCGTCACAAAGGGCAACCAAGAGATATAACACTTTTGGTTGTCCGTATAAACGGCAAACGCTCGATTACGGAGATTATACATACAATTTTAAGCTTCCGTCTGATAAGTGGCTATATGAGCCAAATACAACGGCACAGGGGCATTGTATCGTTGAACGCAAGATGGATTTGGTTGAATTAAGCGGTTGTTTGTGTCAGCAGCGTGACAGATTCCGCAAAGAGTTTGAGAGAGCATCCCAGAACAACGCATCAATATATTTACTTGTTGAGGATGCAACGTGGGAAAAGATCATAAATCACGGATATAAAACAAAGTTCAACCCGAATGCATTCTTTGCAACTCTGACAGCGTGGATTGCTCGCTATGATATTAAATTGATTTTCTGCAAGAAAGAGACTTCCGGCAAGCTGATAAAACAAATTTTATATCGAGAATTGAAAGAGAGGTTAGAGAATGGCTTCTACGGATAAGAATATGACGTGGATCAAGCTCTATCGATCGTTGCTCAACAACGATTTGTATACGGAAAAACCTTACGACAGGCTTCACGCATGGATTGATTTATTGCTTTTAGCAGAGCATAAAACCCATAAGAAAATCTGGCGAGGACAGATGACAGAATTCAAGCGTGGAGATGTTAATTGGAGCATGAAAAGATTGGCGGAACGCTGGGGGTGGAGCCGAGGCAAAGTTGAGCGATTTTTGAGTGCATTATCCGAGCTTGAAATGGTACATCTGAACGTGCATCGGAATAGGACAGTTATAACCATTGAAAAATGGGAGTTTTATCAAGGTCAGCAGACATCAAAACGGACATCAGAACGGACATCAAATGATACATCGAATAGGACATCGGATGATACAACGGATAGAGCACACTTAAAGAATAATATAAAGAATGATAAAGAAAGTAAAGAAAAGGTCGCTCCGCTCCCATCCTCTTCAGATGAAAATGATTTAGAGGAATATCCGTGGGATGATCCGAATTGGTTTAATGAGGTAGACGAATGATTTATGAATTTAGCAAAGATGATGCTTATAGGTTTGCAGATCATATAGGCATAAGAGCAAGAGCAAAGGGCGATGAGCTTGTCTTTACAAGATGTCCTTATTGTGGACAGGGAACGAAGGCAAAGGAAAAGTTTGCAATCAATCTGAAGACAGGACAGTTTAATTGTTTCAGAGCTTCCTGCGGAGCACACGGAAACATGATAACGCTTTCAAAGGATTTTGATTTTCAGTTGTCGGAAGAGGTAGACAGATATTTTAACCGCAATAATTGGAACAATCGTTTCAGAAAGTTTGCAGCTTCACACAAAGAAAGCACAGACAAGGCGATTGAGTATATGAAAAGCAGAGGAATTTCGGAAGATGTCTGCAAGAAGTATGAGATCACATCCAAAGAAGGTCAAGAAAATGTCATTGTCTTTCCGTTCTACAACGACAAGAACGAGCTGAAGTTTATTAAGTACAGAAACACGGAGTTCCAGAAGGGCATAACAAAGGGTTCAAAGGAATGGTGTGAAGCGGATTGTATGCCGATCTTGTTCGGAATGAATCATTGTTCGGAAGGTGGACAATTGATAATCACGGAAGGACAGATTGATTCTTTATCTGTTATTCAAGCCGGTCTGACAAATGCCGTGTCTGTTCCGACAGGAGCACAAGGCTCAACATGGGTTCCGCATTGTTACGATTGGATTCAGAAATTTGACGAGATTGTTATTTTCGGAGATTGCGAAAAAGGAAAGATCACTCTGACGGAAATGATTCAGAGCAGATTCAGCAACAAGAAAATCCGTATTGTCAGAATAGAAGATTATCAAGGCTATAAAGACGCAAATGAGATCCTTCAGAATTTGGGCGGAAATGCAATAGTCCAAGCAATCAACAATGCAGAAACTGTTCTTTCAGAACGTGTCATTGATATGGCATCGGTTGAGTATAAGAATTTTGATGAAATAACAAGGATTCCGACAGGCTTCAAGGAATTGGACAGAATCTTAAAAGGTGGCTTCATGTTCGGAACAGTAGTCTTGCTGACAGGTCAGAGAGGAAACGGCAAAAGCACAATCGGTTCGCAGTTCGTTTGCGAAGCATTAAAGGCAGGACACAACGCTTTTATGTATTCGGGAGAGCTGCCAAACTTCTGGGTTAAAGATTGGGTTAATGTTCAGTTGTTCGGAAAGCAACATTTGACAAATTCTGAAATTGCTCAATGTGAAAACTTCTATCGGGGTAGATTGTATTTATACAATGCTGACATCATCGAGACAGATGAGATGGATGATCTGTTAAAGGTAGTTGAAGACACGATTATCAAAAAAGATATCAAGTTTGTGTTGCTTGACAATCTTATGACCGCTCTGGAGTCCGATTATGATGAGACGCTTTACAGAAAGCAATCTAATTTTGTCGGAAGGTTAGCAAAGCTCTCCAAGGCTCTGCAAGTTGTCATTGTTTTGATTGCTCATCCGAGAAAGAGATCCAACAACAGCAAGTATGTTTTTGAAAATGATGATGTCAGCGGTTCGGGCGATATCACAAACAAAGTTGACACGATTATGACATACGACAAGCCAAAAGAGTCTGACGCTATATCGGAAAATCATAGGATCTTGCGAGTCACAAAAAATAGACTTTGGGGATGGCTGACAAAGATAGATCTGTTCTATTCAGATGAGAGCCGGAGAACATCGGAAGATGCAAACAATTTCAGAAAGAATTATTTAAGCGACAATGACAACGAGTGGCAGAACACCAACGATGAAGAGTATGAAATTCCATACTAGGAAGGAGCAAACAAAATGAGGGATTTTGATTCAAAGACGATAAGTCAGCAACTTGAATCAATAGCGGAAGAGATTTGTGACAATTACTGCAAATATCCTGAAAAATGGAATGCGGAAGACGGAGAGTTGAGCGATTCGGAAATATGCAAGAATTGTCCATTAACAATGAGGATATAACAAATGACAATCAAGGAATTATTAGAAGCGAGTCCATCTTGTGACACGATAGAAATTGTCGTTCGTAAAAATGGACATGGACAATGGCTGCAAGGTTACAGAATCGGAAAAGATGTCAAAGTCTATCCATCGGAGCAATCAAGAGAGTTCATCGAGCTGAAGAGTTTGAAAGTATATGAGAACAAATGCTACACCTTAAAACCAAATGAAGTTTGCAACGTGGCGAAGATAGGCAACAACTTAAAAATGACCGTTATATGCAAAGAACCTTTAAAAGCTCCGAAAGAGATCCTTGATCTTGAGGTGTGCCATGTTCAGCCAAGACACATTCCGTATTATCACAAAGATGCGTTGACTCATAACGAATTTTCGTATGATGTCGATTGTTTTCCGCCTGAATATCAATTTGAAATTCAAGAGCCGGAAACAAAAGAGATCCTTGACAGACAGTATGACGGACAATTAAGCATTGCAGATTTTATCGAGGTGTAAGCATGGAAGGTCAGATGACAATATGGGATTTCATCCAGGCTGATGACGATCAAACCGACATCGAGACAATGACGGATGAATATCTTGTGCAGAAGATGCAGGAAGCGACAGGCTTGAAATTTACTTACAACAAATATTTTTCTGATTCGCTTCATCGGAATTACTATGAAGCAAAATCAAAGAAAAAGAGATTTGAGTTGTATTTTGACAGGTACACAATGGAAGACAACAAAAGCAGATTTATCAGCGTTGGTTACGATGAAGCATTAGGCGGTGCCGGATGTCCTTGTGATTCATTAGAGTCTGCAATCAAAGTAATGAAAGCGTGGATGAGCAGATGAACGGACAGTTAAGCATCTTTGATGTTCAGCCAGAAAAAAGAAGACCGTGTGATTATCCGTTTAAACGCTACATCGGGCAGAAGGTCATTCTTGATACAACAAGCGGAATACACAAAGGCAAGGTTGAAGATATCGAGCCATATTACACAACAGTTAATTGTCATGGCTTTTACATGGTCGGAACACCATCGACAATGACTCCGATCGACATCAACGATTATGACGAAGAGTACAGAGCAAAGATAGAGGAAAGGAGAACCAATGAACGAGCAATACATAAAAAAAATATTGAGTCTCTCAAACATCGCTTGGCAGAAATACAAGAAATGGGCGGAGACTCCGATTGAAGCAAGGAATGATCTTTACTGGGATAAGGTTACGCACGAGATAAAAGAACTTGTTAAGCAGTATGCGGAAGAGGATACCAAGCAGTTCTTTACAGACACATTGAATGCATATTCTGGACAGCTCAACAAGGAAGCGAGCAAGCAATTCAAGCAAGAGAGGTTGACGCTATGAAGACAGAACCTATCCCAGAACAAGAACCGACAAAATATCGGTACTATCAAAACAAGACTATCATCGCAGGATTCAAACGCAAGAAAGAGATTCAGCGTGCTTTTGATGC
>Ga0247611_10010522_pt1 | contig 10863 bp, 5 predicted proteins | sample 177DNAGHGhighgp2_FD_192422 | JGI IMG/M metagenome (GOLD analysis project Ga0247611, IMG submission 192422) | Sheep rumen microbial communities from Palmerston North, Manawatu-Wanganui, New Zealand - 1770 DNA GHGhigh gp2 | ecosystem: Host-associated > Mammals > Digestive system > Stomach > Rumen ... | reverse complement strand
CCACCACCTGCCTGTGGTCTGGTCACCCTTTCAGGGTTCCACAACTTCAAACTCCAAACTCCAAACTGAAAGCAGGGGCTTCGCTCCACCACCTGCCTGTGGTCTGGTCACCCCTTCGGGGTTCAGCTACTCCAGACTCCACACTGAAAGCAGGGGTTTCGCTTCGCTCCACCACCTGCCTGTGGTCTGGTCACCCTTTCGGGGTTTGGTTATTTCTCAGGGTCGTCCCAAGGGCCTCTGTAGTGAGAAGGATTGTCGAATTGGTCCTGCATAGCCTCATTGGCCAACTGGTCGCCATCGCCCTCATTTTCATAATTGCTGATAGCTTCTTCAAGGAAGGGGTCAGACTCGATGTCCACCACGGCGATTTTCGGTTTCAAATACTTTTTCATATCTTGTTGTTTTATTATTTGACTACAGCTTTCTTTCCATTGATAATATAGATGCCAGGTGTGAGGCGTTCGCTGTTCACCCTCACACCATTGATGGTGTACACCTCGCTGCGGTTGTCGTTGTCGGTATTGACCTCGACAATAGCATCGGCCTCGTCATCCAGGAGGAAGTAGAAGTTGGCAGCCTCCTCAGGAGTGAGGACCAGGTATGCCTTATTGAGTTCACACAGGTTGGTGTGTCCATCAGCTGAGAACCAGAAGAAGCCCAATTTCTTGGCGTCGCCCACGGTTGAGCGGCTCAGTTTGTAGTAGTATAATGAGGGATCGAATAACCTCGAGAGGTAGCCATCGTGGCCCTCGAGCAGGTTGGTTTCAGGTGCCGTTCCTGCTTCGGTGGTGATGGCAGCCGTGTAGGCCTTGACCTCGCCCTTGAGCACCAATGGTGTGTAGGCAGGAACTACGTCACCAGCCTTATAGATGAAATCGACATAGGAACGGTTGTTCTCCACCTTGACCACAGGACCACCCTCGACACCCTCTGGCATCACGTAGGCATATTCGCTGTTGTAATAGGTGGCGTAACCGCCCTCGTCGGTGATTTCGAAAGCAATCTCCGACAAATCGGTCAACCAGCGTGGGTCACCAATGCGGGCACTGTTCTGGGCACAACTGGCCATGGTGAAGTCGCCTTGGGTGTAGTCGGCTGCGAAAGCAATCACGCCCTCGACGGGACTTGTAACAGGTTCTGCACTGTCGCCAGTCGACTCACTGGCTGTCACATCGGTGAGCACACCGTCGACGGTATACAGTGACGAGATGCCCGAAACATTCCAAACGGGGTTGGCACTGGACTGGCCGCCATTGATGCCACGTACGAACTGACCGCTCTTGCCCGCGTCGATGCTCACGCAGTTAAATATTTCGTATTTCAGCCATTTCTGTCCGTTCTGGCGGTGATTGAAGGTATTCTTACCGTTAGCCACGTTGTAGAAGGTGCAGTTTTGCAAGGTGAACTTCTGTTCTTCAAATCCTGCTTCGGTAGCCTTGTTGCCCGACTGTGAACTGTAGATGAAACCTGTGTGCGGTGTCTTGGAATAGATGGTGGAGTGGTACATCCATAAGTAGCCCAGTACGCCGCCTCCGGAGAAGTCGATGATATTCTTGTTGCCGCCATTCATCTCGATGATGCTGCGGTACAGCTGGAAATAACCGAACTTACTCTTGATGCCATTTCCATAGATTAACTGTGTAGAGAGTCCTTTGACATTAATACCAGCGATAATGATGTCGCCCATAGGATAGAATCCGTTCTCATCTGCTGTATTTCCTTCCGTGGTATTGACCAAAATCATCGGCTCTGTCAAAGCTGAGGCATCGATTACAGAGTTTACAGAAACGAGTTCAAACGGGCACGAAATCTTGAGCGGTCCGCTGACGGTGCAATTGATGTTAGGATACAGATAGATGTAGATGCTGGTGGGTGTAGGTATTCTGTCCAGTTCAGCATTCAGGGCAGCGGTAATGTCCTGACCATCTTCTATGTAAAGGGTGATATCAGTGATGGCATCCTCGTTGATCCAACGTGGGTCGCCGATATAGGCATTATTCTGCGGACAGGCAGCCATGGTGAAGTCGCCTTGTGTATAGTCGCCAGCGAAGGCAATGAGACCCTCGACAGCATTGGTGACAGGCTCTTCATCATCGCCGGTGGATTCACTGGCTGTAACATCGGTTAGTACACCATCGACGGTGTATTGTGAGGAGATGTACGAAACATGCCATGCGGGGTTGGCACTGGCCTGACCACCGTTAAGACCTTTGATGAACTGTCCGTTCTTGCCGGCGTCGATGCTGATACATCTTTCGACTTGGAAACTCAGCCATTTCTGTCCGGTCTGGCGGTGAGTGAAGGTATTCTTGCCGTTAGCCACGTTGTAGAAGGTGGAGTTTTTCAAGGTGAACTTTTGCATCTCAAGACCGGCCTCAGTTGCCTTATTGCCCGACTGTGAACTGTAGATAGAACCAGTATGCGGAGTCTTGGAGTAGATGGTGGATCTTGTAATGTTGAAGTTGGCCACCACTCCACCTCCGGCGAAGTCGAAGATATTCTTGTTGCCTCCATTCATCTCGATGATGCTGTTATCGAGGCGGAAGGAATTGAACAAGGATTTCACACCGTTGCCAAAAATGAACTGTGCGGGAAGTCCCTTGACATTGACACCTTCGACCTCAATGTCGCCCATATAATAGAAGCCGTTCTCATCTGGTGTCCCGTTTTCGGGAGCATTGACCAGAATCATCGGTCCTGTCAGGGCAGAAGCATCGATGCTGAAGTCGTGACCTTCGATTGTAAGAGGACAGGAGATGTTGAGCGGTCCACTGACCTTGGCGTCCGAGTACAGATTAAAGGTGATGCTTTTGGGTGCGGGAGACTTGGCCAGTTCGTCATTCAACAGAGAGGTAAGGTCCTCACCTTCGTAAGCATTGATGACGATGTCGGTTGGGATAGCGGCGAGCCAGCGTGGGTCGCCGATTTGGGCTGTATTCTGCGGACAGTCGGCCATGGTGAAGTCGCCCTGTGTATAGTCGCCAGCGAAGGCAATGAGACCCTCGACAGCATTGGTGATAGGTTCCTCTTCATCGCCGGTGGACTCAGTGGCGGTCACATCGGTAAGTACGCCATCGACGGTGTATTGTGAGGAGAAGCCCGACACATACCATACGGGGTTGGCACTGGCCTGACCACCGTTAAGACCTTTGATAAACTGTCCGTTCTTGCCGGCGTCGATGCTGATACAATCGGTGACGTTGAAGCTCAGCCATTTCTGTCCGGTCTGGCGGTGAGTGAAGGTATTCTTGCCGTTAGCCACGTTGTAGAAGGTGGATTTACTCAAGATGAAGTTCTGCATCTCAAGACCGGCCTCCGTTGCCTTATTGCCCGACTGTGAACTGTAGATAGAACCAGTATGCGGAGTCTTGGAGTAGATGGTGGATGTTTTGATGACGAAGTTGCCCACCACTCCACCTCCGGCGAAGTCGAAGATATTCTTGTTGCCACCATTCATCTCGATGATGCTGTTGTCGAGCTTGAAACTGTTGATTAATGACTTGACGCCGCTGCCGAAGAAGAACTGTGCGGGAAGAGCCTTCACGGAGATGCCTGATACGGCGACATCACCCAGTTGGAAGAAATTCGATTCGTTAATCAGGCTCTCAGGCAAGGTGGTGCTGACAGCAAACATGGGTCCTGAGAGTGCTGAGGCATCAATGACAGCCAGTTGGCCGGAATTACTATTGATGGTGAGTGCACCTGTAACAGGAATGGTCTGCCCCACGGTGTATTCTCCACCTGGAGCCAGATTGATGGTAACGCTTGAGGGATAAGGATTGCCCACCATGGCTGTGGCCAGTTCGGCAGCGATATCCTTTCCACTCTCGGGAGATATTTCAATGGCCTCTCCAACGGTTGGTGCGGGAGGTGCAGCCACCTCGTAGGTCATTCCGTAGAACTGGATTGTGGTACCCTTTGCCGAGAACGTATAGGAAGCCCCTTCGGTCAACTGATACACCTTGGTGACATATCCGTACTTCTCGTCTGCCGTCTTGGAATCCAATGTCAATGTACCATCCAGCAAGGCCATGTCGGCGCGGTTGAAAAGTTTCAAATCCTTTCCGTCGTTTGAGATGTAGACATCATCCTTGGGTTGACGGCGGTAATAAACGGTCAGCGTGACATCCTTTTTAGCGGTAACCACCAGAGATGTGCTGCCACCATTCTCGGTGCCGTTAGGACTGGCGGCAGTAGGCAAATCTGCGTTACGCACCTGAATGAAATGCGTAAATTCCTCGCCCGCAATGGTGATGGGGTTTCCAGTGAGGGTGGTTTCATAGACTGTTTTCACAGTCAAAGCGTCATCGTCTAGCAATGTAGACTCAGGAGCAACGGGTGTGCTCTCATTGGCTTTCCAGGTGGTTGCAGCATAGGTGCAAATCGCCAATAAAGCCATGACAATCAGTGCTAATCTTGTCTTCATAAAGATTTGTTTTAGATTGGTAGTTGATACTTAAGTAAGATAATTTGTGGACAAAGATACGAAAAACATCTGACAACGCAAGAAAATTCATGGAGTTTTTATTGGGAAATTGAAAATTAGAGAGGTGAATTCAGTTTGGAGTGTGGAGTTTGGAGTTGTTATGGTGGTGAGGGGTGAGAGGTGAGGGGTGAATTCAGTTTGGAGTTTGGAGTTTGGAGTTGTTATGGTGGTGAGGGGTGAGAGAAATGCCCGTCCCCACGATTCCCCACCCCTCGTAGGGGTTAGGGGCGGGGTCTATGCCAGTTGTTCGTTTAGGTATATTCCTTCATCTTTCATATATTTAGGGGTGAGTTTGGAGTTGTTATGGTGGTGAGGGGTGAGAGAAATGCCCGTCCCCACGATTCCCCACCCCTCGTAGGGGTTAGGGGCGGGGTCTATGCCAGTTGTTCGTTTAGGTATACTCCTTCATCTTTCATGTATTTAAGGGTGAGTTTGGAGTTTTAAAGGATGAGAGAACTTGCCCAATATGCTCTGTCACCCTTTCAGGGTTCTGCTTGTGTGGCCACTATTAGCAGGGGTTCCGCTCCGCTCCACCGCCTGCCTGTGGTCTGGTCACCCCTTCGGGGTTTCAATGTTCAATCTTTCAATCTTCAAATCTTAATCTTTCATCCTTCATCTTTCATCTTTCATCTTTTCTTCCCCTTCGGGGTTTCATTGTTCAATTTTCAAATCTTAATTTTTCATTTTTCATCTTTAATCTTTCATCTTTTCATCCACCCCACCCCCGACCCGCTCCCCGCCAGCGGGGAGGGGGGTCGCTGCTCACGGCCGTTTCTCCGTATGCTATGGCTTTGCCGTTGCCAGAGTCTAAGCCACGTAGCCTTCTATATTCGAATCTTCAATTGTTAATTATCAATTGTCAATTATTAATCGTCTTTTTCTCTGCTCCTCACTTGATTCTGACGATGTTGAGGGAATATGGAGGCAAATCGAGCAGTACGCGATTTTCCTCGGGAGAGAGCAGTTGCTCCACAGGATAGATGTTGGTGGGCACGCTGAGCGTGTTCTCCTCCATGCCGTCGTTGGCAGCCAGCCTCACCACCCGGGCACATTCTGGCGTGAAATTCTTCAGATTCAGACTGGCGGTGGTCGCTATTTCGCTCGTATTGACCACCTTGACGATAAGTTCGCCAGTCGGTTCATCGATGGTGGCAGAGGAGAAGACGCCCTTCGTGTCGTCGTGCTTCAGCATCGTGTCGAAAACCAGTTTGTCGTCAAGCCATGCTTTCACGCTGTCGCCAGCCACCTGCAAGGTGATGTCGTACCATCGGCCCTGCTCCACACGTCCACGCTTGCCATCAGCCAGGAGTTTTCCCCCATTGCTGATTTGCTCGATGGCGTGCTGCGTGTTGCCCCATCCGCCGAAGTTCAGCCAGCAGTAGTTCTTTTCATCCACATAGTTGAAGATGACAAGGAAGCCCTCGGCCCCTTCGTCTTTTCGAGCCCGGAACTTACATGTATAGTGGTCGCTGTCGATGATGTCTTTCTCCAGGCAGATGGTGGCTTCCTTCGGCCCCGTCTGGCGCAGGGTATTGCCTTCCTTCACCCAGTCGCCATTGACAAATTCCACCTGCTTTTCGGTCTCGAACGACGACCGTGTGTTCCATGTTCCGAATCCCACCCGGCACTGTTTGGGAGTCAGTTGCTTGCGTGCCATCCCCTCATACGGGTTGGTCTGGCTTACTTTCACCACCTGGGTGCCGATATGCTGAGGCATGATTTGCTGCACATAATAGGAAGGTGTCCCCATGACGCGGCTGCTGCTGAAGCGTATCATGTCGGGGCGCCAGCGGGCATCGTTCTCGTTGACGAAAATGGGCGCATACGAAGCCAACTGCACCACGTCGGAATTGTTCTCCATGCCCATCATATAGACGGCCTCGCCCAATGCGGCGTTCATGTTGCCCAGGTTGCCGAATCCATTGGTCACGGCATATTCGCCCACATAGATTTTCGGTCCGCGGCGGTCGTAGGTGTCGTATTTGTGGAATGCTGCAGCAAACCAGTCGGGTGAGCGGTAGTAATGCTCGTCGAGCAAGTCCACGGGCAGTGTTGAGTTCCATTTCGGGTTGTCGTCGCCCCATGCCACCACATTGCCGATGATTTTCATCTCAGGATACTTGTCGCGGATGGCCTTGTAGAACTGCTCATACCGCTCATAGTAGTGGTCGCTCTGCTGGCGCGGGTCGGGCTGATTGTTTTCGTTGCCCACCTCCAGGTATTCCAGTCCGAAAGGCTCCGGGTGTCCGTTCCTGGCGCGCATCGCCCCATATTTCGATGTGACGGGGCCATTGGCATACTCAATGGCGTTCATGCACTCATCAATCCATGGCTGGATGCTGTCGTAGGGTGTCATCCCGCCGTGCCACAATCCCACGTTGACCACAAATAGCGGTTTGGCGCCCAAATCTTCGGCCAACTGCAGATACTCGTGATAGCCCAATCCGTCGGTGGTGCGGTATCCCCAGTTCACGTTCCAGTGCCCCTCGCGTTCCTCTATCGGCCCTATGGTGCGCTCCCATCGGAAGGCGTTGTCGGGACTCTCCTGCCCCTCCACAAAGCAGCCGCCCGGGAAGCGCATGAACTTCGGGTGCATCTGCCACAGCATATTGGCCAGGTCGGGGCGCATGCCGTTCTCACGGTTCTTGAACGTGGGTGGGAAGAGGCTCACCATGTCGAGTTGCACCTGCCCCACCCCATCGAAGACCAGCGCAAACTGTGCCTGCGGGTCGTTGGCATTGGCTGTCAGCGTAGCCTCATACTTCGTCCAGCCCTTGGCCTTGACGGCGGGGAATCCGGCGACCGCACACTCGGCATAAATCTGCGCGCCGTCCTGTGAGCAGAGCGTGGCTTTCACGGTGCCTTTATACTTCAGGGTCTTTGCCCAAAACGCCAAGCGGTAAGTGCGGCCCTGCACGGTGTTGATGCCCCAATAGCCCTCGTTCACCAAGCACACGGGCATATTGGGTGATGCCTTGATATCAAGTTGCAGAGCGTTGTGCTGCACGGCATTGAGCAGGGGTGTCTTTTTCGAGGGTTGTATAAGCCTTGCCGTGAGTTGCGATGGGGTGGCGGCATACGTCGACCATCCCTGCATATCGGCGGGAGCGCCGAAGCGTGGACCGTCCTCAAACGAGCGGTTGCGGATTAACTCGGCGTATAGGCCACCATCGGCAGCGTGGTTGATGTCTTCGTAGAAGATGCCATAGAGCATAGGACTGACCTTCGGCCCGCGTTGCTGGGCGTCGATGTTGATGGTCACTTGTGCCTGAACCGATGCTGCAAAGACAGCACATCCAGCCATGAGAAGTAAATTTTTAAATGCCATAATTCCTTTGTTTTTTTACTCTGACTTGCCCCAATAATTCACACTTTTGCGTATTCATTGAGTGATTTTGCAAATATACGAAGAAAATCATATAAACAAGTGGAAAATGAGCAATTTTTGGAGTGTGTTATAGAGGTGAGGGGTGATTTTGAAGTGTGGAGTTGTTATAGTGGTGAGTGGTGAGGGGTGAGGGGTGAATTCAGTTTGGAGTTTGGAGTTGTTATGGTGGTGAGGGGTGAGAGAAATGCCCGTCCCCACGATTCCCCACCCCTCGTAGGGGCGGGGTTAGGGGCGGGGTCTATGCCAGTTGTTCGTTTAGGTATATTCCTTCATCTTTCATATATTTAGGGGTGAGTTTGGAGTTTTAAAGGATGAGAGAACTTGCCCAATATGCTCTGTCACCCTTTCAGGGTTCTGCTTGTGTGGAAACTATTAGCAGGGGTTCCGCTTCGCTCCACCGCCTGCCTGTGGTCTGGTCACCCCTTCGGGGTTCTGCGACTCCAAACTCCACACTCCACACTGAAAGCAGGGGTTCCGCTTCGCTCCACCGCCTGCCTGTGGTCTGGTCACCCCTTCGGGGTTTCAATGTTCATTCTTCAATTTTCAAATCTTAATCTTTCATCTTTCATCTTTCATCTTTCATCTTTTCAACCATCTTCAGCAACTTCACACTGAAACAAATATAGCCCGGCAACAGTATGGGAATACCGCTGCCAGGCTGATGAAAATGAAGAATTTCGGAATGTCTTATTTGAATTTGAGACTGGAAAGGAGTTCGGTCAACTTGGCGATGACAGCTGCATCGTCGGGAGCACCTGTGCCACTTGGTTTGGGCATGAATACTCTGGCCGTTCCTTTGTCGCCAAGGTCAGCATAGAGAACGATGCTCTTGCCATCAGGCTGCCAGCCACCCTGGAACGAAACGTCGCCCACCTTGATGGGGTCGATAGCCTTCAGTTTGGCAATGTCTGACTGGCGGGCATCAAACTTGATGTTGGAATCATGATTGATCTTGATTTCATAAGTTGGCACAACACCGGGCTTGGTGATGAAACTGATTTCGTGGTTCTTCTGCAAATACTCAGGTTTGCCGTTGATTTGGAAATCAGTGGGAGTACTCATGCTGAAAGCATCTGTGCTCAACGTGTTCTCATCCTCTACCTCGGCCTTCTGCTCAGTAGCCTGCTCGCCCTCAGCTGCGGCTTCTCCACCAGCGGCGGCGTTCTCGGTTTTACCTCCACACGAAACCATCAATGCAGCAACGGCTGCGATGGCGAAACTGAAAAAAGTTTTTTTCATAACTGCTAAAAAATTAATTGTTAGTAAATAAAATTATGGGTTGTTGTCTGTTTCTATCTTGTTTCTTTCTTTTTCTATATATTCGTTGAATTTCCTATCGATGATTTCTTCGATTCGCACCTCAATTTTCTTTCCCAAAACACTCTCCATCCGGAGCAGATGCTCCTGATACCACATGGCATATTCCATAGCAGAGTTTTGGTAGTTTGCATTGGGCATATCATTGATGTTTTGACGATGCAAAGGTAAGGCGAATAAGCCCTTTTTCACTTATCATTTCGTGAAAAAAAATTATCATTTCGTCAAATCGGCAAGAAAAACCGCATAAAAAAACTGCATTTTTGTTGATTTTTGGATACAAATGCACAAAATATGCAAAGCCAAAACAATGGCTGTGTGGAGTTGTTATGGTGGTGAGGGGTGAGAGAAATGCCCGTCCCCACGATTCCCCACCCCTCGTAGGGGCGGGGTTAGGGGCGGGGTCTATGCCAGTTGTTCGTTTAGGTATATTCCTTCATCTTTCATATATTTAGGGGTGAGTTTGGAGTTTTATTGGAGTTTTAAAGGATGAGAGAACTTGCCCAATATGCTCTGTCACCCTTTCAGGGTTCTGCTTGTGTGGCCACTATTAGCAGGGGTTTCGCTTCGCTCCACCGCCTGCCTGTGGTCTGGTCACCCTTTCAGGGTTTCACAACTCCTAACTCCTAACTCCAAACTCCAAACTGAAATCGGGGAGTCGCTGCGTGTTTTTCATATCTTTATCAGGAATGTAGAGAAGTTGCATCGAGGTCTTGTTTTTTTTCTTGGTGCGAAATTACGATGAAGGAAACAATCCACCAAGCGAAATCAAGAAACAAGGCTTGCAACTATGTCACTTTTTTGTGTTATTCCCAAATTATCATGGATTTGTCGAGCACGATGCGCTTGGCCTCACCACGCTTCCCCGTAATGTAATAGTTCTTGGCGAGCCTGTCGTCAAAATTTCTGACGAAAGCCTCACGTATGCGTGCGCACTTTTCATTGATGCTGTTGCTGAACGGATTTGTCACATCCCTGATGCTCTGCTCTTGCTTCATACGACCGCCTATCGGATTCATTTTCCGGTAAATCTGGAGCAACTCTGAATAATAGTCGGTCAACTCTTTGAATCGGATACCTTCGGGATGTTGGAGGAAAAGCAGGAAAACCGCCTTCGGCAACACGGGCAATTGTATCTCCATATTCTGATAATCCACCAGAAAAATACGATAATCCTTTGTGATTCTCAAGCGGCTCAGATGTTCGCTTTCATCAATCACTTCGTGAAGAATCATTGTGTTGACACCTCTGTTGCGCAGGGCCTCCACCCGCTCCCTAATCTCCTTGATGAGTTGCACTGATTCCCAATCGAAACGGCTGTCCGCTTTGCATGATTCTTCATTTTTGGCCAAGGAGAATCGGCTGTGACGGGAAACACGTTCCTCGTGCAATCTTTTTGCAATTTCAGCGTCTGTGTAAGGCTTGGGGCGGCCTATTTCGCATTTTACTATAGATTCTTCTATCCTATCCAAGGAGTATCGAGCCTGGGCTAAGGCAATTTCCTCCTGCAGTCTTTCCGCGTTCTCGTCGACAGGTTTGTAATGCATTACAGCCTGCTCAATCTCTTCCGCCAGACTTACGAAGATGCTTTTTGCCGAGAGCGCCCATTCGGTATCAATGGCAACCGACAGCAATACGATGTCGCAAGGGGCAGACACATCGGGGATGTCAC
>Ga0247611_10010521_pt1 | contig 10864 bp, 17 predicted proteins | sample 177DNAGHGhighgp2_FD_192422 | JGI IMG/M metagenome (GOLD analysis project Ga0247611, IMG submission 192422) | Sheep rumen microbial communities from Palmerston North, Manawatu-Wanganui, New Zealand - 1770 DNA GHGhigh gp2 | ecosystem: Host-associated > Mammals > Digestive system > Stomach > Rumen... | reverse complement strand
GACCTTCGGTTTCCTGTAGTGATCGATATAAGGAAGGATCCTTCCGTCCACTTTCTTGTATCTGATCGACTCGCCCTTCTCCTGACTTGTTGCTCTCGGTAATCCTTCCGGGAAGTGTAAATAGAATTCGGTTTTCATCTTTCACACCTCCGATCAGGTCTCATAAGGGAGAGCTGCAGCACCGAGGACCGAGGAATTATCCGGGATATTCAGACCGAGAAGCAGATCCACTCTGGTCGACGCACTGTCTCTTAACTTCTGCTCGTATGCTTTGCGGAACCTGTCAGCGGTATAGGTATCTCCTGCTTGCATCATCTTGATCGTGTCTTCGAACTCCTGTACGGTCTTCTTGAGTGCGGGATAAGGCTCGAGCTTCTTATAGATCTCTTTCTTTCCTCCGTATTCCCATCCACCGCACTCGCTTATGATGTCTCTTACGAAAGGAAGGGCTTTCTCCGGCAGGATCTTCGCCTGTTTGACTATCTTCCCGATAAGGATGTCCGTGAGGTTCTTGATGCACTTCGGAGGAGTGTCGTTCTTTGCGATGTATTCCTTAATAATGGAAATGAACTGATCGTCAGTAGTGTTCTTAAAGGCTGAATACCAAAGTCTGACCTGAACCTCGTCCTTAGTGTCGAACTGCCAGCCGATATAGCACTTCTTCAACATATCAATGCCGGTCATAAATGATTGAACTGATAACATCTTTTCCTCCTGTTAGAATAAGAACTTCTCGTAGTTCTCTCTTACTGTCTCGTTGATCTTCGCTTGAGTTTCGTCAGCTTCGCTTACTGTCAGCCAGCGTTCCTGATGTATGTAAGTAGTCGGATTCGGAATGAATTGACCGTGATTCTTAGTCCACTGGTCTGATTCTTTTTGGATCTCGAGGGCCTTGAGGATCCCCGGGAACTGTTCTTTGAGCTTCGGGATGTTCTTAAATGCTCGAAATGAGCCTTTTTTATCCACTTTCTTAGGGTAAATAGACCAAAACTGAAGAAACATTGTCTCAACTTCGGAAAGCACACCGCCTTGTTGTTTGTTTTCTTTAGTTATTTGTTTATTTAGTTCTTTGTTTATATTAGTTATTTGTATAGAGGCGGTTTTACCACATGTGGTGGAGCCACTATCTGGTTCAGCCACCATCTGGCTTTCACCACATCTGGTAATTTCAACTTGTGGTGATTTCAACATCTGGACTTTTTTACCTGTTTCATAGATATCCCAAGTCCATTTCGTGACCTTTCCTCGTTCATTAGTGTGACGAGTGAGGACCACATAACCTTCAATCTGAAGTTCTTTTACCAGACGCTTGATCGTGTGCTCAGTTGCTCCGGTCTGCTTTACCAGTCCTTTGATTGAAAAGCTCCAATCATCCGGGAGCGAAAGAAGATAACATAAGAATCCACGAGCTTCCCATGAGAGATTCACGTTTCTCAAGACAGCGTTGCTGACCTGAGTGAATCCTTCATTATGTTCTTCTCTATGGACCATCTTCTTCTCCTTCCTCTTCTTCATGCGGTTCTTTGTATGGAACTACCTTCAGGATCCCTTCGTTGCCGTAGTGGTCATATCCGTAAAAAACCTTCGCTGACTCATCAATGATGCTGTCATACTGATCGACTGCTTCAGTAGGCACTACTCTGACCTGGTACCAATCAGGAAGGGGCTTAAATTTGCCCTCCTGCTCGACTCCTGTCGACTTGGTGATAATCGTTATCTGACAGACGAGCGAGTCCTTAGAGTAAGCCCTGAGCTCTTTTGCGAAGCTCTCTACGGCGTGTGTGAGGTTTGACTTAAGAACTTTGTCTTTCATTTCTTGTCCCCCTTATTCATTCCTGCTGCTATCTTGCAGATCATGACGATCGTGATGCAGATGATTGCCGTAATGATGATTGCTGTGATATTCATTAGGCACCTCCGAGCTTATTAAGGATGTTCTTTACCTGAATGATTGATTCCTTTACCGGAACGAGCTTGTCATCAAGCTGGACCATCGTTTGTGCTCCCGATGCCAGGTATTCCGCATACTTTGATTCTGATGTGATCTCCTGAAAGGCTCTAATGTGGTCGACGTTGAATATCAGCCTTGCGCCTTTCACGCCTTTTAAGCCAATGAACATTTCTATATACCTCCTACGTATACTGTTCGATATATTCCGCCTGCTTCTCCATGCGCTTCAGGTAAAGCTCTCCACGGAGCTCCGGATTGTCGTGCTGGATTTTCTGACGTGTTCTGCGTATGGTTTCAAATGAAGGGAGATTGAGTTTGTTGTGGTTCCATAAGGTCTGCCCGAATGTCAGCTGCATTGCTTCAGGATTGAGCGCCTTTACCACATATCCGATGACCTTAAAATCATCATCACGTGCTTCCTTGTGAGTTGTGAGGACTTCTTTGACGATCTCATTCAGGTCTTTCATCTTCCTTCCTCCAGTATTTACATTTGTCTGTCTTCTTAACGAACTTTGGTTTTGAGGGAATTACGAAACACACTCCGTCTGATAAGAAGACCTTTTTCTTGTTGCCCTTGTATGAGTGGCAATTCTCACAGTTTTCCGTCATAAGGACCTCCGATCACCACGGCATGTGGTATGTTCTGTCAGGCTGTGGAATGTCTATGATTTCAACTGTAGGTCTGTCATATTTGTGTACGTCGTAGGCAATATCAGGCCTTCTGTAGAGCAAGTCATTGATCGCCTTCTTCTCGGCCTTGAGCTCTCTGATCTCTTCGTCCTTCTGCCTGATGAAGTCTGCTTCCAGGAGCGCATCTGTTACGAGTCCCATAATGAAGCAAGCTACTCCGACGCCTATTGCACATAAGATTAAAGTGATGTTCATATCTTCCTTCCTTTCTTAGTCTTGGGGTTTTCCGAACGGGAACGTTACTCGGTAGATCGTCTCGTAGTGGCTGTTGTAGCTCTTGACCTTACTCAGCTCCGGTATGTAGATGTCGATGTGTCTTTTCTTAACCAGACGGCCCGTGTCTTCTACTCTGTAGATATGGCCTCCGACTTCTATGTAATCTCCGAAGTGAAAATACTTAGGAACGTCTGCAGCGCACGTTGTGATGTTTCCCTGATGTACCGTTCCGCCTGATGCAGTGATCTTTGAACCTGTTTCCATGTGTGAATAGGCTGTGATGTAGTAACGGCCTATCGGCTCTACGGCATAGAACAATGCCGACATCTCAAGTTCTTCTTCAAATTCTGATGTGAGTTCTTGTGGCTGATGTTTGATCTTCGCTTCGATGTCCGGTATGAGTTTCGGGAGTGTTCGCACCTGGATAATTTCTGGTGCTTCCTGAACAGGTTCCGTCACCTTCATTACTATCGTCGTGATACCGAAGCCGATCATCAGAGCTGCTACGTGGATCAGAAGGTCGACTGCTTCAATGGTCCGTTTGTTCATCTGACGTAATAGAGAACCGAGACGAGCCTTGCGCCGGGGATTGCTGGATTCTCAAGATAGAGTTCATCCTTCCAGATATATCCGACAGCCCCTTTAAGGTGATCCAATGAACAGTGGTTTATTCTCTTAAGATAGTTGACTGCAGCTTCGAACTGCTCTGCTGTGTAATTAAAGGGAATTACTGTGAAGGTCTTCTTTCTTGAACCAAGTCCTTCATAGATCTCAAATGTTGCTTTCTTTGCCATTTAATTCTTCCTCCTGTAGATCTCATCGAATTTCCCCTTCCAAGCCTCATGTGCTTCCGTCAATTCCTTGTAGTCGAAGCTCGGCCTGTCGAGGATCTTTGCTTGAATGTTTGCTGAGATTGCTTTTTTCTCAGCTCGGGTGAATGTTTTGATACCGTTGAGACAATCTAAAAGTCTTCTTCTTGACATGCACCCTGCGTGTGCGAGTTCCGTCATACTCTCGAAATATCTGTTTAACGACGGATAAAGCGTTCTGGTCACGGTTGGCTTTTTGAAACCATAGGTTCAAAAAAATAAGTATTTACTTCTTCGAACGGGATCTCTAAAAGCTCAATCGCCTTTATCATAGTTGCTCCCTTCCAGTCTCTTCCTGCAAGGTAACGGCTCAGCGTGGACTCGTCCATTTTCATAGCTTCCGCAAAGTTCTTCTGATTGCCGTACTTCTCAATGATGCGAGCCTTGAGCTTATCTGTTCTGTACGCCATTCTCTTCCTCCTTTCTTCGGTTTCCGTTTTGCAACTGACTTGATGATAACACATAGTTTCATTTTTGCAACCCCTAAATTGTTGCATTTTTGAAATTGATACATTTTTGTAATATAATCAGGCTGAAGGAAGGTGATGATATGGTGGATATTAGGGAAAGAATAAAAGAGGCTCTGGACCTCCGAGGAATGATGCCTATTGATCTCTCTCGTGCGAGCGGGATAAATAAGGGTTCTATATCAAAATACTTGAGAGGCGACGTTATACCTAAACAGAGCGCCATAGGAGCGATGTCTGAAGCGCTGCACGTTTCTCCATCGTGGCTTATGGGATATGACGTACCGATGGAAGATATTATCCCGGAGATCGAGACAATAGACACAAGCAAACTGACGGAAACAAACATGAAACGGCTTGAGGCTTACTATCAAGCACTATTAGACTCACAGGACGGAAAATGATTACACCTAAATGGGACGGCCAGCGATGGAGGATCAGAGTGATGCAAGAAGGAAGAACACATTCCTTCTCTTCTTCCGTGCCAGGATCCCGAGGTCGTAAGGAAGTTCTGCAGAAGTACGAACAATGGTACTATGATGAAGGCTCCGGAGAGAAAACCGTTCTTCAGGTTTCTAAAGAATTTCTTTGCGATGTTAAAGCTCGACGTGGCGAGACCTCCGAAGCGTACCGACAATATGAGCGTTATATAAGGCTCTACATAGCCCCTGTTTGCGCTTCTCGTAAATTATGTAAAATGACCTTACGAGATTGGCAGAGCGTAATCAATGAAGCACAGGGGCGAAATAAGGCACTATCCGAGAAGACCTTAAAGAATCTTCGTGGAATTATAATGGGGATCATCAAGTTCGGTTACCAAGATTATCAATGTGAGCTTCCACGTGGCAAGCTCTACATTCCAAGAGGTCATTCTAAAAAGGAAAAGGAAATACTGCAGAAGGATGATGTAAGTCGACTGCTCGAACCTTCCGAGCTCTGGTATCATCCTCTATTCTGTTTTCTGCTGCTCACTGGTATGCGCCCAGGTGAAGCGCTCGGGCTCCGGATAGAAGATGTTAAGGGCGATGTGGTCACGATCAAGAGATCAGTCAATTCAATCGGACAGATAACGGAAGGTAAAAACGAAAATGCAAGGCGCATGGTCCCGATCGGATCAATGGCTCGTGCTATCCTGGATAAAACAATCGAGCGGAATGATTTATATAACCTCCGAACTCAGTGGATCTTCTGCAGTCCTTGTGGCTCCGTCGGTACCCAGTCGACAATGAGGAACCACTGGGAACACCTGAAGAAAGAGCGTCAGCTTCCGGGAACGGTATATTCCCTCCGACATACCTTTATCTCGATGATGAAGAACGTGATGCCGGAGCAGATGATTAAGGACATTGTCGGCCATAGTGTCTCCATGACCACCTTCGAGACATACGGACACCTTGTAGACGGTGAAGAGCGTCGAGCAGCTGAGATCATCGACCTTGCTTATGGTCAAAATCTCGGTCAAAATGAGTCCACAACTGATGGACTTTGAGAGTTTTTTAATAGCAAAGTCCACGGCTGGACGACAAAGTGTGCACCAGTGCACAAATCTCAAGGAGTTCGATTCTCCTCATCTCCACCATAGAAAACCGCTCAACCACAAGGGGTTTAGCGGTTTTTCATTTTTCTTCGGTCAAATCTTGGTCAAAATAATTACAATTCTTACAAAATGTACATATATTACATTTCTTGATTTATGCTGATATAATTTAATTACCTGAACTTTTAGTTGAACGTCAAACAGACAAAAGAAAAGCCCCCCAGCTTCGAGCTGAGGGGTTCTTCTTTGTGAGGAGGGTTTTAATATGACAGGATTAAACTTTCTTCAGTCTTGATTTGATGCAATAACCGATGAAGGTCTTTCCGTTCTTTGTGTATCTTACCTGGGCCCATTCATTGGATCCGTAAACCTTTTCTCCGGGGATCGTGTTTATCAGCTCCACTTCGGAACCGACGTTCATGCGCTCGATCATGGCTGCTTTGGTGTTAGGTGCTACCCTTAACGCTAACCACTCACCTGTTACAGTCTTAACCTTATATTTAGGATAAATAGGTGTCGGCTTTACGGGTTCGGGAACGGGGAGTGGTTCGGGTGTCGGTTCTGCCTCATATACGGGAGTAGGTGACAGATAATAGCCGTTTGCGTAACCGCCATTTACACCAACCCAAGCATCGCACCCGTGTACGCTCTCACCCTTGACTACAACTGACGATGTGAACGTAGACCCTTTTGCAAGGTCTCCGATGTCTTCGGATTTAGTCGTAGGCTCTTTTCTTATCTCCAAGTGCTGATACTTTGTAGCGACCTTGTATGTCGTTCCTGTCGGCTCTGGCGGTTCGGGTGAGGGTTCTTTGTCATACTTAGGTTTTCCAAATCCTGCTATCTTCGTTCCAATGGAAGTGAAAAGATACTGACATTCAGATACCTTATTATGCTTGTTACCCTCTGACGTAGTGATGCCGTACTCGTCACGATCAATGACAAGGCCCGTGTGTGCCATAGTGCTTATGACCTTGCCATTGTCGTTTACTTCGTTGAAAAAGACTACATCGCCCTTTTCCACCTTGTCCTTGTCGGTGAAGTATGCTCCGTGGTCTTTGAAGTAGCCTGCAAGGTATTTAACAACCGCACTGTAATTGTTCTTTGCCGGTTGGTAAAGAACTGAGTTGGTCTTACTCTTAACCTTACCGCTTGCAACATAGACGCAAGCGTCTACATAGACACAACACCACGGCTCATTCTGTTTCTTCTGCGGAGTGAAGTAGTTGCAGTCATCAAGCATCTTGGCATAGGGATTCCAGTTGTTCTTTCCCTCTGTCGTGCCTTTCTGCGACTTGGCATAGGCAACTACGTCAGCTGCATAGCAAACAGACATATCACTCACCGCCAATCTTCTTCTGGTACTTAACAGAACTGATACCGAGCAGAGCACAACCGCAAGTGATGATTGCAGTCAGGCTTGCACCGATCTGCTCTGTGTAAGGCCAACCCCAAATCATAGCGAGTGTGAGGTAAAGTGTTGTAAGTGCAGGCAATACGACTGTAAATACCCACTTCAGAATGTCATAAGTCTTGTTACTCATTTGTGTTTCTCCTTTACTTATTTAGAATGAAATCATTAAGGTCTTCTGATACTTTTTTTAAAGCCTCGGTATCAGAAACACCGAGGCTTAAATTGAGCAAGGCTTGTAAAGTACGCAAGATGACCTTGTTGGTCTTTTCGAGTTCGGTGAAGTGGTCATCACCCTCACCTATCCTCTTCTTGAGTTCTTCTATTTCCTCTTTACGGCTCTTATTTTCTTCTTCAAGAGCCTTAATGCGGTTGTTCTGCTCCATTTCTGGTGCTTTCAATCGCATTACTATCTTGACGATAATGCCGACTATCGTGGCTATTCCTGCACAAATTCCCGCAATCGTACCGATAAAAGCCGCCAACTCGGCAGGTGTGAAAGATATTACGTTGTTCATTATACGAGCACCTGACCTTTCTTGATTTTGTGTACCGCAACCTTGCCCTCGGGGTAGTGCAGTTTCGCCTTTTCGGGTATGCGTATAAATGGTGTCGTGCTTGTGCGTTTTACATCTTTCTTTTCAGTGCCCATATAGATCCCCCTTGTTTTAAGGGCGATTGCTCGCCCCTGTGCCTTACAACTGTTCCCAAGTCACGGTATTGTCGTTGTTAAACTTGATGATCTTGTCGCCAAGAATGAACCTGTGTGCCGTAGTGCCAAGAACAAAATCATCATCATATGTAGCCACCGCACTATTGCCGTTGCTATCCATACCGATAGCAACCGATCCGTTACCTCTTGCCTCTGTATAAGAACCTAAAGCCAAGCCGTTTTCGTTTGCACAAGCGTGAGAACCGAAAGCACAAGCCTTATCCTGCTGACCTGCTCCGTACTGTGTTGCTTGGAAACCATAGAAAGCCTGTTCGTTAGAGTGAATACTTGCGATAGCATCCCATACACCATCACGGACAAAGCCTGCCTGTGCTCCCATTACTGTGTTCTTATGTCCATCAATAAGGCTGTTCAAGGCTCTTCTACCCATTGTAGTATTGTTGCAACCTGTAGTCGTGTCCTTTAAGTTCTCATTACCTACGGACACATTCCAACAACCACTAATAAGGTGTTCCTGTGTGTGGAAACCCATAGCCGTGTTATACATACCCGTTGTGAGAAGTTCTTGCACGTTCTCGCCAACTGCCGTATTATGCGAGCCATTCGTAAGGCTTTTCTGTGTTTTGATACCAAATGCCGTGTTACCTTTACCAGAGTTAAGAGCAACCTGCGATTCATAACCTACGGCGGTATTGCCAAGCAAGGGCAACGCCATTTTACTGTGTCCGTTACCAAACACAACATTCGTGCCGTATGCGTGAAGATTGCGAGTCTCAATCGTAATGTCAGGGTTAATGTAAGCCGTAACCTTTTTAACACTAACATTGGAAATGCAACCACTCCAAGTAGCACCGCCCATTGAAAGCGTAACTGCACCGCTATTAGTTGTATGCAAAACAACCTGCCAAGTAGCGTCATTCGCTCCGAAAATGGATATGCTGTCAGAATCAAGCGAAATAGTCATTGGCTTAACTTCTGCGTTTGGCGTTATCGCATTTGATACAGTTAAGACAATAAGATAATCGCTATCTGCCTCAACTGTGATAGGTGTACTTATAGAATCGCCCTCGGATAAAGACCAATAAGAGCCGTTCCAAGTAGCACCTGATCCACTCCAACCGCTAATATCAGGTGCTATTTCATTTCCAAGTGTAGGGTTAGGTGTAGCCGATGCTACAATCAAATTACGCAACTTGCCCGGAAATTTATATTTATGTCTTGATGTACCAAAAACAAACTCGTCCTGTTCGGAAGCCTCTGCACCTGTTCCCTGATCGTCTGTACCGATAGCAACAGAACCTACAAAGTTTGCGTGAGCCTTTCTGCCAAGTGCAAGAGAGTTGTTAGTTGTAGCCTGTGCGGAATCACCAACCGCAACGGAATATCCGCCTGTTGCACTTACTCCATTACCGACTGCAACGGAATGATCGCCTGATGTTGCGTTTCTTCCTACCGCAACAACACCTGCGTTAGAACCTGCATTTACATCTGCGTTATATCCGATAACTACGTTGTTACTGCCTGTTGTGATTGAATCGCCTGCACTTCTTCCTGCACCTACGTTATAACCGCCTGTCGTTACGCCCTGCAAAGCGGAAACGCCAACTGCCGTATTGTTAGCACCTGTGCTTACATTTTTTAGAGCGTTTTGTCCTGCTCCAATATTGCCGTTTTCCTTGTTATAATCAATCGGAGAGATTTTATTGTCAACCTGTGTCTTGTTGTAGTAGTTATCGCCTATAACAGTAGGCACAACATCCTCAACTATCTGTGGTGTTATTTCCCTGACAATAGGCTCGGCAGTTTCCGCAACCGCACCCGGCACGAGTTCCGCAACCTTTTCGGGTACTTTCTCGTTGATGATAGGCTCTGCAACGTCCTCAACCTCCCCGGGCAATACATCATCAATATGTTTGTCAATCTGTGTGTTAAGGTTCTTAATCTCACTTTCAGACTGTAAACCTCCCTCATCAGGAGCACCCTCGACCTGCAAATAGAAGTTGAGGCTTGAAATCTGTGTGCCGTTCTTCTCAATGGTTATTTCGCCATAGTTAAAGCCTGCACAAGCGTTCATCTGCTCCGTTGTGCGGAACTCGATATATGATTTGTCGGCAAACGTGTTCGCAATATCCATTGTTACGAGCGTGTTATCGCACTTGCGGACAGTAATAGAGATTGTTTCCGTGCCGTCAAGTGTATAAGGCACTCGGTTCTCGGTCAAGTCAATGTGATAATCACGCCCCTTGTCGTACTGTGAAGCGTTGAGCGAGGGCATTTTCTTGCCGGGAATAAGGTCAAGTTTGATTGTTTCCATAAAAACCTCCTATGTTAAAACATTCCGTAGACTTTTTCGATAAAGCCCGTAGAACTCTTTGCAGCTATCTCGACTTTCGCAAGGTCTCCGTCAACAGAGCAGTCAAACGAGAGATAATTGCTTTCATCGGATAAGTAGAACCTTGTAGGCGTAGAGTTAAGCATCTCGATCGGGATAATCGTTGTGGTTCTTGAACCTGTCGAAACGACCTTACCGACTACGAACAAGCCTGCAAAGTCCGTTGTGAACGTCCACCAAGAACCGATATTCGATAACGCAGGATTGACAGCGTTGTCGTACACCTTGTCGAACGAGTTGGGTGCTTTGACCTGACTTGCGGTAATCTTTCCCGATGAGCCTGCAAGGTCGATTACTGTGTTGCCGTTTGCGTCTAAAATAACAAAACCGCCGTCGCCGTATATTCGGACACGAAGAACTCCGTTCTCGTCATAGAGGGCAAGATCGCCTCTGTCAAAATTACTGTTCGAGAGAATTGCTCGTGGACTTTGTCCCGTAACATCACGAATAAACAGTCCTGCAGTGCCATTGACAAGCGTTGATAAATATGCCTTAAGCAAATAGTTTTCATCTATAACCGAGAAATTACGCTTGGCAATCAGTTCGTATAACTTAGCCTGTCCGTTCGTCATATCAATCGTGGAGTTGCCTGCTACGTCTGATATAACGCCTGCTTTTATGAGGTTGGCGTTAAGTGTGCCCGTGGTGATCTCGTCAG
>Ga0247611_10010520_pt1 | contig 10864 bp, 7 predicted proteins | sample 177DNAGHGhighgp2_FD_192422 | JGI IMG/M metagenome (GOLD analysis project Ga0247611, IMG submission 192422) | Sheep rumen microbial communities from Palmerston North, Manawatu-Wanganui, New Zealand - 1770 DNA GHGhigh gp2 | ecosystem: Host-associated > Mammals > Digestive system > Stomach > Rumen ... | reverse complement strand
CCGATAAACAGTTCCTCTGCGGCACGTCCGCCCAACAATGAACACATCTCGTCGAGCATGGCCTCCTTGGTCTGCAGTACGCGTTCTTCGGGCAGATACCATGCAGCGCCAAGGGCACGTCCACGGGGTACGATGCTTACCTTGACCAATGGGTTGGCAAACTCGGTAAACCACGAAATGGTGGCGTGACCAGCCTCGTGGATAGCGATAGACCTCTTTTCGGCTTCGGTCATCACCTTGGTTTTCTTCTCCAGACCACCGATGATGCGGTCTACGGCATCTAGGAAGTCCTGCTTGCCTACTGCCTCACGGTTGTGGCGGGCGGCTATCAGGGCTGCCTCATTGCAGACGTTGGCAATATCGGCACCCGAGAATCCTGGAGTCTGACGGGCAAGGAAGTCGATGTCAACAGTGGTGTCCAACTTCAGCGGTTTCAGGTGTACGTTGAAGACCTCCTTACGCTCGTTGAGGTCGGGCAGGTCGACGTGTATCTGGCGATCGAAACGACCTGCACGCAACAAGGCCGAGTCAAGCATGTCAGCACGGTTGGTGGCTGCCAACGTGATGATGCCGCTATTGGTGCCGAAACCGTCCATCTCTGTGAGCAGGGCATTCAGCGTGTTCTCGCGTTCGTCGTTACCACCCATGGCGGGGTTCTTCGAACGGGCACGCCCCACGGCATCTATCTCGTCGATGAAGATGATGCAGGGTGCTTTACTCTTGGCTTTTTCAAAAAGATCGCGCACGCGAGAGGCTCCTACACCCACAAACATCTCTACGAAATCGGAACCCGACATAGAGAAGAAGGGGACGCCAGCCTCGCCAGCGACAGCCTTGGCCAACAGTGTCTTACCTGTTCCCGGAGGACCTACCAGCAGGGCGCCCTTGGGAATCTTTCCGCCCAAGTCGGTATACTTCTGCGGATTCTTCAGGAAGTCTACAATCTCCTGCATCTCCTGTTTGGCGCCAGCCTGTCCGGCAACGTCCTTAAAGGTGATGCCCAGTTCGCCGCCCTTCTCATACATCTGGGCTTTCGACTTGCCCACGTTGAAGATACCCGAACCGCCCATAGGAGAACCGCCACCCATGCGACGCATAATGAACATCCATACCAGGATAATACCTCCAAAGAAGAGGATATTCATGAACAGCGACGAAAAGAAATCGTTGTCCTTGCTGTTGTCGTATGAGAATTTTCCTGTAAACTTTTTCTCTTCACGGGCATGGTTGATGAATTCTTCTACCTGGTCGACACTGCCGATGGCTACCGACACGGCTGGGTTCTTACCCGTCTGTTCCACACCCTGATGGAAGACGTCGCGGATGTGCTCCGGCTTGACGTACATCTCCAAGACGCTCTGGTATTTGTTAATGACAATCTCCTTGGCATAGCCCTTGTCGACCATAACCTTGAAGTCTGAGTACGATACTTGTGTGCTGATGCTCGACTTGTCCTGTCCTTGGGTGAAGTAGAGTGCAATCAGTGTAAGGATGACGATGCCGTAGATCCAGTTCATGTTGAACCGAGGCATCTGCTGTTGTGGTTTTTTATTCTGTGGTTCCATTAGTCTATATCTTTAATATGTGTAAGGTTGGCATCGTCCCAAAGATGCTCTAAGTCGTAATAGGCGCGGATGTCTGGGACAAAGATGTGAACCATTACATCACCATAGTCCATCGCTACCCACTGGGCATTGTCCAATCCTGCCACCTTTGACGGTTTCTCCCCCAACTCCTTGCGAGCCATCTCGCCGACGGATTCGGTGATAGCCTCTACCTGCGAGGGAGAGTTGCCTTGGCAAATAACGAAATAGTTACATATCGCACCGTCGATGCCTGTCAGGTTGGCGGTGACAATGCTCTGACCTTTCTTCTCTTGTATTCCTTTTACAATTGTTTCTACTAGTTGTTTCGTTTGTTCCATTAATAAATGATTTATTGAAGGGCAAAGTTACTAAATAACCAGCGCAACACAAAGAAAAAGACAGGGAAAAAGATTTTTTTTGCGTTTTTTATTAAAAAAGTGCCATTTTTTTTTGTTGGTTCAGAAAAAAGCATTACCTTTGCAGCGCATTTCGAGAAAATGCTCTGCGAAGTCAGGCTGCATCTCGGCAAAAAGCAAGATTTTTGCACTCGATTTGCACAGACTTTGTCACCCGAAATTGGGGTATGGTGTAATGGTAACACTGCAGATTCTGGTCCTGCCTTTCCTGGTTCGAGTCCGGGTACCCCAACAAGAACATCGCAAGTAGCTGAACAAGCACTTGCGATTTTTCTTTTTCTCATAAAAACCATGTGGCAAAGTTAGCGTAATTTGAGAAAAATATGTATCTTTGTGCCCAAAATTGAAATAAAATACAGAATGATGAACTTAATGGGATTGCCTTTGTGGGCTTGGATCGTGTTTTATGTGTTGGTATTGCTGATGCTGGTGGTCGACTTGAAGATGTTCGGGCGCAAGGGACAGCATGAGGTAAATGTGAAAGAAGCATTGCAGATGACGGCAGTATGGATAGCCGTCTCGTTAGTGTTCTGTGCAGGCATCTACCTGTTCTATCCTGCCGAACCGCACGAGAAGGCCATGGAGTTCCTCGCGGGATATCTGATAGAGAAGTCGTTGTCAATGGACAACCTCTTCGTCTTCTTGATGCTCTTCTCCTTCTTTGGCATTGAGCGTAAGTACCAGCATGAAGTGCTCTTCTGGGGCATCTTCGGCGCATTGGTCCTACGCAGCATCTTCATCTTTGCCGGTGCCGCGATGGTTGAGCGCTTCGAGTGGGTGTTGGGCCTGTTCGGAATTTTCCTGCTCTATACGGGTGGAAAGATGTTTACTCACGACGAGAACCAGCAGGGCAATCCTGGTGACAACTTCATCGTCCGCCTGTTCAAGCGCTTTTTCCCAGTGACCGACCATTTGCATGGTGATAAGTTCTTTGTAAAAGAGAAGACCAAAGAGGGAGGTAAGGCGGTATGGCTGGCAACGCCTCTTTTTATCACCTTATTAGTAATAGAGACCACTGATGTTGCTTTTGCTGTCGACAGTATTCCTGCTGTGTTCAGCGTCAGCCGTGACCCGTTTATCGTGCTTACCAGCAATATCTTTGCCATCCTGGGACTGCGTGCGCTATACTTTGCGCTGGCGGCCATCTCTCGTTATTTTACCTATTTAAAATATGGTCTTGGCTTTATCCTTATCTTTGTGGGTGTCAAAATGCTGCTCGCCATGAATGAGTATATCAACGCCCTTGGTTCGTTGGTTGGGGTGTCTCTCAACATGCCACATATCGTGGTGCCTACACCTGTCAGCCTTGCTATTATCTTCGGCATCCTTCTGCTGTCGATGCTGGCATCCGTAGCGGTGCAGCGGACAAAGCAGGAATAAAAAACAATTTGAGACTGTCAGATTTGACAGCCTCAAATGATGATGGTGGATGCCCTTTATGTCGGCATCATGTCAATACCGGATTATATCTTGTCCAATGCCTGACGGATGTCTGCCAGGATGTCGTCGCAGTCCTCGATGCCTACAGAGAGTCGGATGAGGTCGGGGGCGACACCAGCCTCGCGCAACTGTTCGTCAGAAAGTTGACGATGGGTGTGGCTGGCAGGGTGGAGCACACAGGTGCGGGCATCAGCCACATGGGTGACAATAGCAATGAGCTTCAGTGAGTCCATAAATTCTACGGCCGTCTGGCGGTTGCCCTTCAGTCCGAAGGCAATGACACCGCACGAACCGTTGGGTAGGTACTTCTGTGCCAGTGCGTAATTCTTGTCGCTGGGCAGTCCGCTATAGTGTACCCATGCTACGCGCTCGTCTTTCTCCAGGAACTCGGCGATGCGCTGTGCATTACGGCAGTGCTGAGGAACACGCAGATGGAGTGTCTCCAGTCCGAGATTCAGGAGGAAAGAGTTATGGGGTGAGGGTATGCTTCCGAGGTCGCGCATCAGTTGGGCGACGAGTTTGGTGGTATAAGCCATCTTTCCAAAAGCCTTGGTATAGGTCAATCCGTGGTAAGACTCGTCGGGAGTGCAGAGTCCTGGGAACTTGTCTGCATGGGCATCCCAGTCGAAATTGCCGCTGTCTACAACGCAGCCGCCGACCTGTGTGGCGTGGCCATCCATGTACTTCGTGGTGGAGTGGGTGACAATGTCAGCGCCCCATTCGAAAGGACGGCAGTTGATGGGGGTGGGGAAGGTGTTATCGACGATGAGGGGCACTCCGTGCTTGTGGGCGATGCGTGCGAACTTCTCAATGTCGAGTATCTGACAGCCAGGATTACTGATGGTCTCGCCAAACAGTGCCTTGGTGTTGGGACGGAAAGCAGCGTCGATCTCCTCCTCGCTGGCCTCCTGAGAGATGAAGGTGCACTCGATGCCCAGCTTCTTCAGTGTTACACCAAAGAGGTTGTAGGTGCCACCATAGATTTCGTTTGAAGTGACGAAGTGGTCGCCAGCCTGGCAGATGTTGAAGATGGCGTAGAAGTTTGCAGCCTGACCTGAGGATGTCAGTACGGCACCTACACCGCCCTCGAGGGCAGCAATCTTCTGAGCTACCGCATCATTGGTGGGGTTTGCCAGACGAGTGTAGAAGTAGCCTTCCTTCTTGAGGTCGAAGAGGTCGGCCATCTCTTCCGTGTTGTCATACTTGAACGTGGTGCTTTGATAGATGGGAAGCACGCGCGATTCGCCATTCTTAGGTTGCCAGCCTGCCTGTACGCAGAGTGTGGCGGGTTTCATTTTCTGTGTCATATCACTTTATATTATTCACTTTTTACTATTCACTTTTCATTAGTCCGTAGGTCGCCAAAAAATCGTCTTCTGAAATGATGGGAATGTTCAGCTCTTTGGCTTTTTTGTTCTTGCCAGAGGTGGAGGTGACATCATTATTGATAAGGAAAGACGTAGAACCGCTGACCGCTGATGCCACCTTGCCGCCTTGCGACTCGATGTAGGCCTTCAGTTCGTTGCGGTTCTTGTAGTGGTGTACGTCGCCCGTGATGACGAAGGTCAGCCCTGCGCACTTGTCGCCCGTCGGAGAAACATCGGGAGTGGTGACGGTCAACTTCTCCAAGAGACGGCGGTAGCGGGCAAGGTTGTGCTCGTCGCGGAACCACAGGACAAACTGCGCCGATTTCTCGGGTCCGATACCATTGATGTGGGCAAAGACCTCTTCAGGCGCGGGGGCTTCCGACTGAGAAACGTCGGACATCGTGGTGGAGAAAAGGTCGAGCTGGGTGGTGGCTGACGGAGAAACGGCGGGTTGGGTGGCGGCCATGGCTACCAACTCGTCAAGTGGATAGGCGCTGAGCAGACGTTTGCACACGTCAAGACCGCAGAGTGGTATGTTGAGTGCATAGAGCAGTCTATGGGCTTCCACCTTACGACTCTTGTCGATGCTGCGCACGATGTTGCTGGCCGACTTCTCGCCAAAGCCCTCCATGCGCGAGAGTTCTAAGATATGGTTGCGCAACTCGTAGATGTCTGCATATTCACTAATCCAGCCGAGGTTGATGAACTTGGAGAGTGTCTGTTCAGAGATGCCGTCAATGTTCATACCCTCCTTCGAAACGAAGCGCGCCAGCTTTTTGAGTTGTTTGGCAGGACACTCGGCATTGGTGCAGTGGAGTGTCTTGGTACCGCTCATCTCGCTGACGGATATTTGGGCAGGTGCATGACAGACGGGACATTCGTTGGGAACGGTGAACGTTCCGACACACTGAGTGACGGCAATGACCTTGGGAATAATCTTATTGGCCTTGATGACACTGAGTTGTGTACCAGGACCGCCAATGCCCAGACGATCGCACTCACTGATGTTGCACAACGAGGCGCGACGTACGGTGGTACCCTCCAACTCTACAGGCTGGAAGATGGCTACGGGCGATATGGTGCTGGCAGCACAAGACCACTCAATATTCTGCAGTATGGTGCTGGCAGCTTCGTCTTGCCACTTGAAAGCCAGTCCGGCACGTGTGGCGTGATGGCCCGTTATGGAGCCCGTCTGTGCGTAGGCGGTATCGTCGTAGCAAATCACGAGTCCATCGACGGGGAAGGGATTCTGCTTGGAGACTACCTTCTCTGTGAAGCCTGTCACACAGGCTTCCACAGCGGGAAGCGAGGGCTTTTCAACCTGTTGGCGCTCCACCGTCTTGAAACCCTGCTGGTCAAGCCACTCCATGCGGTCGCCCCAGCTGTTCAGGTCGATGTCCGTATATACTAAGGTAAAGGGAATCCATTGGATGTGGCGCTGGCGTACCTCGTTCACGTCCTTCAATGTCAGCGATCCAGAAGCTAAGTTGCGGGGGTTGGCATAGTCTTCGCCACTCTCCATCAGGAAACGCTCGAAGTCATCGTAGGCGATGACTGCTTCGCCGCGGATGACAGTATGCCCGTGGTGGGCAATCGTATGGGGAATACCACTGATGGCATCTGCCAAGTAGGTGATATTGGTGCCAATATGTCCGTTACCGCGCGTCACCACCTTGCTCAGCCGCCCGTTGTCGTAGGTAACGACAAGCGTCAGTCCGTCAAGTTTCCATGATATCCAGATAGGGCGTTGCTCAGCCCATTTCACCAAATCGCCTATCTGTTTGGTCTTAGCCAACGAGAGTGCAGCAAATTCGTGTTCCTCTTTCTGGCCGGTGATGCTGTCCTCCGATACCTTCTGCGTGGGAGAGTCGGGCAGGGTAGTACCTGTCTCTGTTTCCAACCGTTTCAACTCATCGAAACGGGCGTCCCATTCATAGTCGGTCATGCGCTCGGTCTGTCCGTTGTAGTAGGCGTCAGAAGCCTCGTTCAACTCGCTGATGAGTTGTCGCATGCGTAGTATTTTATCGTCGGTCATAGTCGTCAATACACTAATTTTGTGCAAAAGTACAAAGAAAATATCAATTATCAATTGTCAATTATCAATTATTTCGTATCTTTGCAACAGATTTTAATACTACTAACATAAGTATCATGCAAGAACTGTTTTTTGAATTGCTACGTGTGGCCGTTGGACAAATGGACTGTCTGAGCAGAGGACCGTCGGTTGAAGAATGGAACGGCATTTATCAGATTGCCCAACGACATGGATTGGTGGGCGTTTGCTATAAAGGAGTGGAACGGTTGTTTGACTTTGGACTGCGTGTTCCACACGATTTGAGCATCGACTGGATGGCTGATGCTGAGATGCTCCGTGATGAACAGGAATTGTATGAGAACCGCTGTGAGAAACTCGTCAAGAAACTGGCAGAACGCAAGCTCCATGCTGCTGTGATGAATGGACTGGGAGAGCGCCATTATGATGATAGCGAGATGCGTCATCTGCTGAAGACACCAAGCATTGATATCTTTGTAGATTGTAACATGGACCGCATCGTCAAATTTGTCCACCAGACAGGTCAGGAGGATGTCTATTGTGGTTATACCTCGCTGGCGCTGACCGTATGGGACAATACCCCCGTGAATCTGTACTATCGTGTGCTTTCCATGCGTAACCCGTTCGTGAATAAAAGAATGCAGAAGTGGTTTGCGCACAACAAAGAACTGATGTTCCTGGAGGGTGAGGGCGATTGGCTGGTGCCTACACTGACGATGAATGCCCTCTGTATGTTACAGACCTTCCAGCAACGTTTGCTGAGTGGAAAGGCTACCATGTGTTGTCTGGTAGACTACTATTATGTGCTCAGCCGACTCAAGGGGGCTTTCCAGCCGTTTAAGGATGGCTGCAACATGACGGAAACCCTTCAGTTGCTTGGCTTGACGCAGTTTGCTGCTGGTGTGATGTGGGTGCTTCAATACACGTTGTCGCTAGACCGTAGCTGCATGCTTTGTGAACCCTCAGAGGCAGAAGGACGCTTTATCCTGCGTTGTCTGATGGCTCGCAAGCGTTCCTTCAAGCACTTGCTGTTGCACTATCCGATGGAAATGATTTGGCCAAGCAGATAGTTAAGAGGAGAGTGAAGTTATAAACTACCCTTGGTCGATGGCAGTTCGTAGTGATACACATCTCTGCGTACTGCCATTTTCAGTGCACGTGCCAATGCCTTGAAGATGCCTTCAATCTTGTGGTGCTCGTTCTGTCCTTCAGCCTTGATATTGAGGTTCATGCGGGCAGCATCGCTCTGACTCTTGAAGAAATGTAGGAACATCTCGGTGGGCATCTCGCCAATCTTCTCACGATGGAACTCGGCATCCCATACCAGCCAGGGACGTCCTCCGAAGTCAAGGCAGACGGAACAGAGACAGTCGTCCATCGGTAGACAGTAACCGTAGCGCTCAATGCCACGTTTGTCGCCTAAGGCTTTCAGTAGGCATTCGCCCAGCGCCAGTGCAGTGTCTTCTATGGTGTGGTGCTCGTCAACGTGCAGGTCGCCGTCACAATGCACGGTGAGGTCAATCATGCCGTGTTTGCCGATTTGTTCGAGCATGTGGTCGAAGAACCCCAGCCCAGTGTGAATGTCGCAACGGCCGTTGCCGTCGAGGTCTACCTTCACCCAGATATCCGTCTCTTTGGTGGTGCGTCGAACCTCTGCCTTGCGTTCGCCGCCAAAAGCGATGGCGGTAGCCTTTTCCCAGCTTTCGGCAGCCAACTCGCCAGGAGCACTGTCAATTTTAAGGAAACCACAGCCTATATTCTTGGCAAACTGGCGGTCGGTGTCACGGTCGCCAATGACGTAGCTGCCCTGAATGTCGTACTCAGGGTTGTTCATATATTTTTCTACCAGTCCCGTGTTGGGCTTGCGGGTAGGGGCATTATCTTCTGGAAAGTGTGGGTCTATAAGAATGTCATCAAACTCAACACCCTCACCACGAAGCGTGTCGAGAATGAAATTGTGGACAGGCCAGAAAGTGTCTTCTGGAAAAGCGTCAGTACCCAGTCCGTCCTGGTTGCTAACCATGACAAACGCATAGTCGGTATGCTGGCGCAGGAATGTAAGACTGGAGATGGCACGAGGCACAAATTGTAGCTTCTCAAAACTGTCAATCTGCTCGTCGGCAGGTTCGCGAATGATGGTTCCGTCACGGTCTATAAAGAGTATCTTCTTCATTGTATGCTTAGCTTTTGTTGTTCGTGTTCCATTTCTTTGGCTTCAATAGCGCCATAGGCATAGTAGCCGTTGAGCAGCAGGGGCAGACAAAGGTAGAAGTACAGGAAGCTACACAGGACGAAGGTGATGAATGTCATGGGCAGCATATATGAAGGCATGCCCAGCGGATCGCCAATGAGTACGCCCATCTGTGCCCGGTAGTTGGCCAAGAAGAGAATGTGAGCAGGTAGCATGACAATCATTCCTGCCAGCAGAATGAAAAGCATGGTAAGGAAAAATACCAGGAATAAAGAACCCCAGTGCCCCATGCCGTTTCCATAGCCTTTTCTCAGTGTGGTCCAATAGCCAGTAGAGGGTTCCATGATGTACTTCGTCAATACATACCACATCGGCAGGGCAAAGGGTGCAACGATGAACAGAGGGATGCAGACCAGCAGTGTGAGGAGTGCCCCCTTCAGCGTGCGCCCCATCAAACGTGTGCTGGGCTTCCACCAACTGGCCGGAACCGATATGTCGCCCGTTTCGCTATGCTCTTTCAGCAAGGTATAGATAGTACTGTGAGCCAAGGCGGTGACGATGATGATGGCCATCATGAGAACGATGCACTCTGCCAGCGCCACGAGGTAGGGCTGCAGACTCTCTGCGAAGATACCGTTATAGCGCTGTAGTTGCGACAGGATGACAACGGTAAGCTCTGGAATCTTGATGGCTGTCAGTGTGCCCAAAGCCGCATTGACGAGCGAATAGATGAGAGCCATAAGCCATGAGGCCTTGAAAAATCTGCGGAAAGCACTGATATATAGGCGCATGCCTGCCGACAGAATCCCTCGGTAGCTGCGTACTTTCTGTACAATTATTTTGTCTTGCTGGTCCATGTTTGTCGAATTAATGATGCAAAGGTACAAATAAAATAAGAATTAAGAATTAAGAATTAAGAATTATTTTGTAAGTTTGCACCAAAAGTCACCAACTTACTCCGTTTCGGCAATAAAAAACAATTTTTGTTTTGTATTGCGCTCAACTTTTCGTATCTTTGCACACAATTATGAAAATATTACGGTGGGGCTTCATCGGATGTGGTGAGGTGACAGAAAAGAAAAGCGGGCCGGCGTTCTCTGAGGTAGAAGGCTCCAGCGTGGTGGCGGTGATGAGTCGCCAGGAGCAGAAGGCGCGTAGCTATGCTGAGCGACACGGCATACCGAAATGGTATACCGATGCCCAGGAGCTCATTGACGATCCCGACGTGAATGCTGTCTATATTGCTACGCCTCCCAGCAGCCATGCTACCTTTGCGATTATGGCTATGAAGGCTGGAAAACCGGTGTATGTAGAGAAACCTCTGGCAGCCTCTTACGAGGACTGTGCCCGCATCAACCGCGTCAGTGCGGAGACGGGTGTGCCCTGCTTTGTGGCCTACTACCGTCGCTATCTGCCCTATTTCCAGAAAGTCAAGGAACTGGTAGACAATGGTACCATCGGTAAAGTCATCAATGTACAGATTCGTTTTGCCGTACCGCCTCGTGAACTTGACTATTCCAAAACAGCCGAGTTGCCTTGGCGCCTTCAGCCAGATATTGCCGGTGGTGGCTACTTCTATGATTTGGCTCCCCATCAGCTCGACCTCATGCAACACATCTTCGGTGTTATCCTTGAAGCTCGTGGCATCTGTGCCAATCGCGGCAACCTTTATCAGGCAGAAGACTCGGTGAGCGCATGTTTTGAGTTTGAGAGTGGCGTGCCTGGTAGTGGTTCCTGGTGCTTTGTAGGCCATGAGTCGGCACGCGAGGACTGTATCGAGATTATTGGTGACAAGGGACTGATGAGTTTCT
>Ga0247611_10010519_pt1 | contig 10864 bp, 12 predicted proteins | sample 177DNAGHGhighgp2_FD_192422 | JGI IMG/M metagenome (GOLD analysis project Ga0247611, IMG submission 192422) | Sheep rumen microbial communities from Palmerston North, Manawatu-Wanganui, New Zealand - 1770 DNA GHGhigh gp2 | ecosystem: Host-associated > Mammals > Digestive system > Stomach > Rumen... | reverse complement strand
TAAAGAATGGACAAATTGTTCCAATTCGGTAGTTAAGAAGAAATATTCTTCTATGCGTTTCTCTTTTTCTTTGCCTTGCTTGATATATGTAAGTCTTACCGAGATGCTGCTTAAATTTTGTTCTAAAGCAAATAAATAGGCATATACTTTCGCCTGACCAATATGCCAGTCAAAATTTTCATCTCGAAAGATTTGTAGATCCTCTACTGTTGATTTAATTTCATCGATGATGAAGTCGCCATTTTTTCTCTTGATGATGCCATCTGCACGTCCTTGAATGGTCACATCGACATCATCGATAAAGAATCTATGAAGTAAGGGATATTCACTTAAATAATCAGAACCTTGTTTTGCTTGGTATGCAGCATGGATTCTGCTACCTTCAGTCATTGAGCTACGATTAAAAACTCGGTTATCGATATCTCCGGTTCTTAATAAGAAATCCACAAGTTGGTGAACTGATAAGGTTAATGACTTGCTCATGTTTTTATTCTAATGAAAAAGACTAGTTTTTACTAGTCTAATTTCTTTCCTAACAAACCTTGGTTACCGTTTAAGAAGGATTTATAATCCATTCTATTTTTGCCTTCTTTTTGTAATTCAAGGAGTGATAATTGTCCGCCGTTAAGTTGCACGACGAGTCCACGCTTGTCCGCCTGAACGATTTCTCCGATTGGTTTATTTTCAATTTCGTTTAAGACTTCAGCTTTAAAGACTTTGAGTTTCTTTCCTTCTAGATAGAAGTAGGCACCAGGATGATCAGATAATCCTCTAATCCATCCATATATCTCTTTAACATTTAATTCCAAATTAAGTTTTTCTTGTTCTGGTTTAATTGTGGGACAGAAGGTGACGAGTGATTCGTCTTGTTCCTCTCCAGGTAATTTGCCATCAATATATAGAGGCAATTTTTCTAAAATTAATTCTTTGGCCGCTTCACCCATCTTCTTAAATAGGGATGTTGAATTATCCTCGGGATCAATCTCCACTTCTTTTTTAGCAAACATCTGACCAGCATCCATCGCTGCGACCATTTCCATAAGAGTCATACCAGTGACTTTTTCGTTATTAATCAGCGCGTATTGAATAGGGGCTGCACCACGGTATTTAGGAAGTAAGGAGCCATGGAGATTTAAGCATCCATATTTTGGAATATCTAATAAGCCTTGTGGTACAATTTGGCCATAGGCCAGTGTGATGATAACATCAGGATTTAATTCTTTGACAAATTCGTATTCTTTTCTGATTTTTACTGGTTGAAACACAGGAATGTTATATTTCTCAGCAACCATTTTGGTAGGAACTTTTTCTAATTCGCCCTTGCGACCCACTGGGCGATCGGGTTGAGCAATCAGGGCAACGAATTTGTAGCCATCTAAAATCATCGCCTCAAATACTGAAGCGGAGATTTCTGGGGTTCCCATAAAGATGACACGTAAGTTTTTCTTGTCCATGGCTATAATTATAATTTCTTTTTTCTTTTTTCCAAATAATATATTATTTATCTGCAATGAGAATTCTATTAGTCAGCGATACTCACGGTAACAATGAAGCCCTTGATTATCTTGCTAAACAATATCCAGATGTAGATCTTTATATCCACTGCGGAGATTCGGAAAGTGATGAGTTTTCCATATATCCTTTTCGCTCTGTAAAAGGCAACTGCGATTATGTTGGCGACTTTCCTGATTACTTAGTAATACCCACTCCATATGGGAATATGTTTGTGCAACATAAGCCTAATCCAAATAGCGATTTGTTGCGCAAATACGATACAAAAATATTTGCATATGGTCACACACATGTTAGAAAATATAGCGATGAACTCGGGATTATCTGCATAAATCCTGGAGCCATTGCTTTCGCTCGAGATAAATATGATTATTCATACGCTATTCTAGAGGTCGAAACGCAAAAAGTGGAAGTCACATTCCACACACTAGATGAAACAATTTCTAAAAAATAATAATTTTTAGTAGAATATACAACGGAAGGAAAAATAATTTATGGATAAAAACTTAGAAAAAGTCAGTGAATTTCTATCATCTGCTTCTTCACTACTAAACACTTCTAAAAAAATGGAAGATATCTTCTACATGACGATGAAAAGAAATCAAAAGAAAATCGCCGTAGAATATATCAACGACAAAGGAAAAATCAAACACTATCGCTACAACAAAATGCGTTCACACGCTTTTGAATTAGCAAGTGCGTTATCACAATATTTAATTCAACAACCAAAGAATCGACCAATTATTCTTAAGGTTGCTAACTCACCACATTGGGGTGAAATGTTCTGGGCCATCTTAATGTGTGGCTATAAGCCACTTCTTATCGACGCTCGTACTTCTAAAGAAGGTGCAATGCACGTCGCGGAGATGAGCAAAGCTCTTGCCATCATCACCGATGACCCATATCAATATTCATTAATGAAGATTTCTATCTCAGATTTAATCGAAGAAAAACACCACTATTCCTTTACTCCAACTTGGGAAAACGAAGTTATCTTCTCTTCAAGCGGCACTACTGGTGATGTTAAATTGATGGTCTTTAACGGAGAAAACCTCTGCAATCAAATCTGCTGCTCATTAGAAATGGGACAAACCACCGCAGATATTATGTATCCAGATAAGATGGGAAAGATCAAAATCCTCGCGATGATTCCTTTTCACCACATCTTTGGCTTCGTGGCTGTCTTCCTATGGTACACATTCTATGGCAAGACTTTAGTCTTCCCTGCAAGCAATGCCCCAAGTGACATCCAATATATCTGTCAAAAGACTGGCATTACCCACGTTTATAGCGTTCCTCTATTCTGGGATTCTTTAGCTCAAAGCGTGGCTCGTAAAGCGGCATTAGAAGGTCCACAAAGACAAATGCTTTTGGATAAGATGATTGGCTATAACACCGGCAAGATTGACAAAACTGAAGCCGGCATCGCCGCTAGCAAAGTTGCTAGGGACAAAGTCCAAGGTAAATTATTAGGTAATAAAGTTAGATTCTGTATTTCCGGTGGCGGTTTCTTATCTAGAGAAACACTCACCCAAATTAATGGTTTAGGCTATAACTTATATAATGGTTATGGCATGACTGAAATCGGTGTTAGCTCAGTTGAACTCTCACCTGAAGTTGAAATTCGTTTAAAAGGTTCAATCGGAAAACCATTACATGGCATTACATATAAAATTGATAAGAACGGTGAATTAATGGTCAAATCACCCACTATTCACATTCGTGAAATCATCAATGGCGTCGAACAACCTGCCACTTTGACAGAAGATGGATTCTTTAAAACTGGTGACATCGCGGAAACCGATGCTACAGGTGGATATTATCTCAAAGGTAGAATTAAAGATATCATCATCAATCCAGATGGCGAAAATATCTTCCCTGATGAATTAGAAATATTCTTTAAGAATTTACCTACAGTTCAACAACTTTGTGTCTTGGGTTATTCCCCTGAACGCAACCACACGGAAAAGATTGCTCTTGTCTTAGAATTAGACAACAAAGCCACTGAGGACGATATAAAAGAAATTAAAGCTGAAGTCGCGGAAATCGTTCCCAACCTTCCCCATAAAGTCAAGATTGATGGCATCTTCTTATCAAGAGGAAAATTGCCTTTGGCAAATAACATGAAAGTTAAACGTTTTGTGATTAAGAAAGCTCTTGAAGAAGGCAGCAATGAATACATGCCTATTGATAACAAGAAAAAAGCAAAGACGTTTGAAGGATTTGATCCAAAAACAATCGAGGCTATTTTAATCCCAATGAGAGAAATCTTTAGTAAAGTTTTAATCTTACCTACTTTTAAGATTGATGACGATGCTCATTGGATTAACGATTTAGGCGGTGACTCTATGAGTTATGTCGAATTAATCCGTGATGTTCAAGAAAAATTCGATATTGAATTCCCAGAGAATTTATTAGGTCAAATGGCCACTGTTAACGACTTCGTTTACGAAGTTGCAAAGCTTCAAAATCCTGAAGCTGGGAAAAAGAAACCCACGAAGAAAGCGACAAAGAAGTAAAAAATACCAAATAAATAATTGAATTATTTGTGTTCATTTGATAACATAACTAACGATATTCAAAAAGAGAGGTAAATTATGGCAAACATAAAATCCCAAATTAAACGTAATCGCACCAACGAAAAAGCACGTCAAAGAAACGTCTCCGCTAAGAGCGCAGTTCGCACTGCTGCTAAGAAAGTCAGATTAGCGGTCGAAGCTAAAGATTTAGCTAAAGCAGAAGAAGCATTGAAGGTTGCTTTCCATCTCATCGACAAAACTGTCAGTGATGGCATCCAACACGAAAACACTGCTGCTAGACAAAAAGGTGAATTACAACGTTTAGTCAATTCTATTAAATAATAGAATAATTAATCTCTTTTGAAATTTATTAAGAACAATTCAAAAGCATAGAAGCGGTCTACAAGGCCGCTTTTAATTTGCAAATCCAAATTGAAAAGCGCGTCTAATGCGCGGTCGATGGCTTTTTCGCTCATTGTATAAGTTTGTCTTTTTAATATTTGAACGCGGATGGGTTTAATGCCAAGCTCGCTAGCGATTTCTTCGTTAGTGTAGTTTTTCTTGGATAAGAAGACAACTTCGCTTAGCAAGCGGAATTGGTTGCCTAACATGCCAATTAAAGTAACTGGCTCAACGTTACTAACTTGTAAATCTCTAAATAAACCCACCGCTTTTTCGTTTTCGTTATTTAATAGATAATTGAAAATTTGGAAGGTGTTTTCCTCAAGTGGGCGAGTGACCATGAGAATAACATCCTCATATCTCACATGGTCGGTATAAAGGAATAATTTAATGATGCTATTCCTTAACAAAGGAATGTCTCCATTAGTTCTATCGGTTAATTCCATTAATGCATCGCTATCGATGCGGACGTTAGGATTCTTTTTAATATATTCTTCCACTGTGGTTTTTACATATTTATTCCACTCTTTTGTGTCGGGATCTTTAATCTCTGTGATTTTGCCACTTTCTTGAATAATTTTGAAAATCTCTGAGGAGGTATCTACCGAAGAGGTTGGGACTGTTAAAATCAAATCACAGTCTGGATTAGGATTTTTTAAATAGCTAATTAAAGTTTTGTAATCTTGATCGCTTTCAATCTTGTTTCTTGGTTTTGGTTTCATCAAAAAATAGCAATTATCTACTGCGACAACTTTATGATCGTATCCAAGAGGAACATAATTGGCATCATCGATGATTTCTTGTATCAAGACATTATTGCCGTCGTAACGTACAAAATTCATGTCATCTCTTTCAGGCAAGCTTTGCTTGGCGATGAATTTGATAACCTTTTTAATCTCTGAACTTTGATTGCTATATACTAGATGAATCATATATCAATATTATTATACAAGACTCTTAAACAAACTACATAAAAATGTAGTTGCGATAGGTAATTGTCCCTTCTACATCCGTTCTTCTGATTTCCACATTGTATTTCTTTAAGATTGATAAAACCGAGGATTTTGGATGGCCATATTTGTTGTTTTTGCCACAGGAGATAACGCCAACTTTCGGTTGAAGATATTTGATAAATTCTTCGCATGTTGAAGTATCGGAGCCATGATGGCCAACCTTTAAGATATCGCAATCAAGATGATCGTTTTCTTTTATGATTTGTCTTTCCACTTTTGTGGGGGCGTCACCCATTATCAAAAAGTGCTTATTCATAAGTTCAAACCCGATGACTAGTGACTTATCATTTTCCTCTGAATAAGTCGCAGCTTTGCTATTGTAATTTTTAAAGGTTAAACCTCCAATTTTTACCGGGAATTTTGTGGCGTCATCAATCTTTTGTTTAACATAGAAATTCTCTTTAAGAGAATCATAAGCTCCTGAGTGGTCATAATCGTCATGTGTCGTGATTACTAAATCGATGTTATAAATTCTCTGTTTTTGAAAGAAGGGGATGAGCGTTTCTTTGGCGATATCCGTGTAACTTAAACCACCGGTATCTATCAAAACTGTAGTATTCCCCTTTCTGACTAAACATGAATCGCCTTGACCGACATTTATAAACGACACCTGAGCGGTCATTAAGTTATAAATAGGCAGATGATAAATAACTAAACCGCCCACTATTAATCCAGCAAATAAACGATATAAAGGAATGAATTCAATACTTTTGTAATAGCAATAAGCAAGATATAAAAGCATATAAACAAACACTATCCATTCATTGAAAGGTGGAACATTAATTTGGAAGGCAATCTTAGATAACCACCCCAAAAGATTTGATATTCCATTGATGAAAAACTCTGTAAATCCATAGATGGGTAAACCATAAAAACATATAAGACAGAGAACACTTATGAAGATAAATAAAGGGGAAAACAGTGTTTGCACTATCAAAGATAGTGGGTTGATACCATTATAGAATTTAATCTCAAATGGAATGAAGGCAAAATAGATCATCACCATCTGAATAATTTTCTTTTTAAATCTCTTATACATGAATGTGGAATCTCTAATAAAAGAGATAAGAATTGGCATAGAAAAACCTAAGATAAAAGACATCTGATATCCATTGTGATAATCGCATAGCAAAAAGAAGATACCCACTATTCCAGTTATCTCTAATGATTTTATTTTTTTATCCAAGAAAGCTTCGTTTATATATCTAGCTAACTCCATCACCATAATCCTGAAAATCGTAAATCTCGGGAAGGTGAATATCAGATAAGGAGAAAGAGTTAATAAAGAAATAATTTTTAATCTTTTATTTTTAATAAAATAAGAAAGAATAAAACTGATAAAATGCAAATAGGCATAAATATATATTCCTGAGGCATTTGCTAGTCTAGCGAGGTGAAGTTTCTCAATATTATTTAAATCGTCACCACTATCACGTTCGGAAAACATCAAAGCTTTAATTAATGATTGGTTTTCTTCACTGAAATGAGACAAAAACTTATTTCGCGTTTTTCTAATTTTTAAAGGGTTAGAAAACTTTGCTGTTATCTTATTAGTTTTAATTTGATAATAAACACCTTTCTTATTTAGATAATCTTTAAAATCAAATTGCGATTCTAATGTGACAAAATCTAGTTCGTTTTTCTCACCTTTTATTTGGACATAATCCCCGATTTCATATTCGTTATTTTTATGGTATGTATATAATTTCTCTCCCTTGGAGAGTATAATGAAATAATTGTCGTGTGAATCAATTATTAAACCCGAGAAATCTGTTCTTTGAAAATCGAATCTAATATAACTTATTCCCACACCGATAAAGGCGATTCCTAAGCAGATAATTCCGATCTTCTTTTTATATCGATAAAAGACTATTAGCGTGACAAGGGCTAATATAAATACAAATAAAATGACTGAGTGACGTATCGATAATCCAATCCAAAAACATATAAAGAATAATAAGATTATCACGCGTGTAAGATGACAAAGTTTCTAATCTTTCGATAAGTGGCATTTCCGATGCCATAAACATCTGTTAATTGTTCGATAGTTTGAAAGGTACCGTTGGTGGTACGATAACTTACTATTGCGCTTGCAATGGATGAAGTAACACCATTTATACTCATAAGAGTATCGGCATCATCCGAGTTGACATTAACCTTGGAGATTGCGGTGTTATTACATACATCAGTGTTATCGTACTTGCTGGCGATGTAATAGGTATTCCCCGCTTTTAAAGTGGCCTCGGAGAAATAAGCTAAATCATCAGCATTATTTGTAACTCCTCCACCCGCTTTAATTAAATCTCCCATTGTAATGGTGTCAGAGAGGGAATAGGTGCCTGGTTTATTGACCTCTCCTTCAATTGTGTAAGTGTTTCCACTTCCACCGCTGACGTCGGCAGTTTGGGCATCATTGCTTGTTTTGGTTACTTTTGGGTCGATCATCATGAAACCAATAATCATGACAGCCGCGGCAATAACCACACCGATAATGATTTTAAACATAAAAAAATCCTCCTATAAACTTATAGGGGGTATTTTTCGATTTTTTTCCAAAATTTTTGATTATTTGGTCCCAATCTTTAAGATTTGAACCTTGTAAGTCTTGATAGCTTTAACTTCGACTACGTCGCCGACGGATTTGCCGATGATGGCTTCGCCTAAAGCGCAAGAGTTAGAAATCTTACCATTGAAAGGATCGCTTTCCACGGAACCGACGATCATATATTCGCCCTCCTTACCGCTATCGATGTATTTGATCTTAACGGTGGAACCTAATGCCACGCGGTTACCTTTAGAATTTTCTTCGATGATTTCGCAGTTGTTTAAGATGTCTTCAATCTCTTTAATACGACCTTCGACTTCGGCTTGTTTGCCTCTAGCAGCATCATAGTCAGCGTTTTCGCTTAAGTCACCTTGAGCACGCGCTTCTGCTAATTGTCTTTTGACATCGTCACGGACGACGTCAATTAAGTAACGAAGTTCTTCTTCTAATTTTTTATATCCAGCTTTCGTGAGTTTGGTTTTCTCTGCCATAATTTTTACCTCTTTAATTTTGCCGAACGTTATTATATCAAATAACGAAGACCGATTTCCATAGTTTATTTATAAGTCTACCTTCTATATAATAGAGGACGTGAAAAAAGCCAATCGTTTTTATCAATGTTTAATCCTCTTTATCACCTTTCTCAAGATCGGTCTTTTCACCTTTGGTGGCGGATATGCGATGATTCCAATTATTCAAAGGGAAGTGGTCGAGAAAAGAAAATGGGCTGATAACACAGATGTTTTGGATATTTTAGCGATTAGTGAATCAACACCTGGACCTATCAGTATCAATGCCGCGACATACATCGGTTTTCGAGTGGCAGGATTCTGGGGGAGCTTATTTGCCACTTTTGGTTTAGTGCTTCCTTCATTTGTGATTATCTATGCGATTTCATTCTTCTATAAGACATTTATGTCTTGGACGATTATTCAAGCGGCCTTTAAGGGCTTATCCGCTGGTGTTGTTATTCTTCTATTTATGGCGGTTATTAAACTAAAAAAAGCTGTACCAAATAGTTGGTTATCAATCGTCTTGTTTGCTTTGACTTTAGCGGGAATGTTAGCCATCAATATTTTCCAAATTAAAATTCCTTTTATTACTTTGATGATTATCGCTACCGGTATGATTGTCGGAATTATCGCTACATTGCTCGATAGGAAAGGAGTGAAGAAATGATCTTTTTAGAACTTTTCTATACCTTCTTTTTAATCGGCTTATTTACTTTTGGCGGCGGCTATGCGATGATCCCGATGATTCAAGAACAAGTTGTCGACCGTGGTTGGCTAGCTGAAAGCGAACTTAGCGATTTTATCGCTATAAGTGAAACTACACCTGGCCCATTTGCTATTAATGTCTCCACTTTTGTCGGTTCGCAAACCGCTGGTATTTGGGGTGCTGTTTGTGCCACTATTGGGGTTATTTTGCCCTCATTTATCATCATTATTTTAGTGGCCCTTATCCTTTCACGTTTCTTAAAAAACCGTTATGTGCAAGGGGCTTTAAATGGCGTTAAGCCAGTCATTGTGGCCTTAATCGCTTCTACCGCAATTGTGTTCTTATTAAAACTAGTTTTATATCAAGGAAATCCACTATTTTCTCAAACGATTTCTTTCGACCGTAAATCATTAGCTCTATTATTAGTTTTAGCGACCTTTGCTTTCATTCATAAAAAAGCGTTAAAGAAAAGCCTAAATCCGATCTTGCTCTTGCTTCTGAGCGCGGTTTTAGGCATCGTCATATTTTATTAATAAAATATTTATTTCTTTTTAGCTTCTTGAATTTTGGGGTCTTCTTGGAAGGCATTAAAGACTTCTTCTACTTCAGCGTATTCATCAGGGTCTTCGATTTCTAATAATTCGCCATCATCGGTGTAACGCATCGCGTATACTTCATCTTCTGCATCTACGTCATAAAAGAAGACATAGGATGTTTTTCTTTCGTCGTTGTCATAGGTGAATAGCACTTGCATTAAGTGTTCTTTACCCTCTCCGTCTATGACGGTAATTTGTTTTTCTGGATCAATCATATTATTTATTTCCTTTCATTCTGACATATGTATCAAGGATGATGCAGGCGGCGATACGGTCCACACTTTCCTTTCTTTGCTTATGATTCATTCCCTGTTCAGAAATGCTTCTATTCGCGCTCACAGAAGTTAATCGTTCATCAACCGTGTTAATAATTAAACCGGGTTTTTCTTTGAGTAAATCTTCTCTAAAGCGCATGACATTTTTTGCCATTTCGCTCATTTCTCCATTTAAATGGAGAGGTAGCCCAATTGCCACTTCTTTAATCATCATCTTATCAAGTAATTCCAAGACGTGTTTTCTAGCGACAATATATTGATTTCGATCAAATCTAAATGTTTCAACACCATGGACAAAACCAAAGGAATCACTATAGGCAATTCCTAGTGTGGTTGTTCCTAAATCTAAACCGAGAACTTGTTCTTGCATTATTTGATAAGTCCTTTAACTGCCGCTAAGGCTTCATTAACTTTAGAGGCATCTTTTCCAGCGCCGCTAGCCATATCGGGTCTTCCGCCACCGCTTCCACCTAAAATACTGGTGATATTTTTTACTACATTACCAGCTAATAAGCCCTTTTCGATGGCTTTCTTTGATGAGAAGGCGACGACTGGTAAAATACCGTTTTCTTCACCGATTAAAACGATCAGATAGTCTTCATATTCCTTCTTCAAATTATCAGATAATGTCAATAAAGAATCTCTTTTATTACCTTTTAGGTAACTTGTTAAAACATGGAGACCATTGATTTCAACAAAAGACTCTTTCAATGATTGAGAAGAAAGAAAGGCTAATTTATCTGATAACGATTCATTAACTCTTTTCATCTCTTCTTTTTCTTTT
>Ga0247611_10010518_pt1 | contig 10865 bp, 9 predicted proteins | sample 177DNAGHGhighgp2_FD_192422 | JGI IMG/M metagenome (GOLD analysis project Ga0247611, IMG submission 192422) | Sheep rumen microbial communities from Palmerston North, Manawatu-Wanganui, New Zealand - 1770 DNA GHGhigh gp2 | ecosystem: Host-associated > Mammals > Digestive system > Stomach > Rumen ... | reverse complement strand
GAGCTGGATCTTGCCGCCTTCACCGACGAGCTTAAGGCCTTCGCCCCAGCCCTTGATCACGCGGTTGAGCTGGAAGTTGATGTTTTCGTTCTGGTCGAAAACGGTGCCGTCCAGGAGGGTGCCCTTGTAGTTCACCCACACGGTGTCCTGGTCGGCGACGGGCTTGTTCTCGTTACCGGGCTCGATGATCTTGTAAGCGAGGCCGCTCTCGGTCTGGGCGGTGCCCTCACCCTTCAGGAAGTTGGCGATATAATCGGCACCCTTCTCCTTGTTCAGGGCTCCGGTATAGGCGCGGCGCTTCTGGATGAAGCCGTCCAGGACGGTATTCATCTCGTTCGGGTCGATCTTGAACTGCTTGCCGAAAGTGGAGTCCTGCGGAGTACCCTGGGCCTTGATGAAGTCCTTGATACCCTTGATCATCTGGTCGTAGTTGAGGTCGCCGAAATCGTTGCCCTTGATCCAGGAACCGAAGTTCACGCCCACGAGGTAGGAGGTGGAGTCGATCTGGGCCTTGTTCGGAAGGAGGTCGCGCACTTCCTTGCTTCCTTCAGCGGCGGGGGTGCCGCAAGCCACCATCAGCACAGCGGCCGACAGGGTGGCGAAAATCTGGGAAATCTTCATTTTGTATAGCTTTTAAAAGTTGTCTTTTTCATCAGCGAACCGCTTTGAGCCGCTATCCGGCAAAGTTAGTGTTTTTTTTCGGATTTGTTTCAATAATTTTAGTAAGTGCACGGATTTGTTGTCAGACACACTCATTTCACGTATTTTTTTAAGGGCAAAGCGGAAATTATTTGGGGATTGCTCCATTATTTTTTATATTGTTGGTCTAAGAGACCAACTATGTCCTTCGACCCCTCCATCCTCCAGTCCAAGCTGAAACAGTTCTTCGGTTTCGACTCCTTCAAGGGCGACCAGGAGCGGATTATCCGTCACCTTGTCGAGGGAGGGAATGCGTTTGTCCTGATGCCCACGGGCGGAGGGAAATCCCTGTGCTACCAGCTTCCCGCCCTGGTCATGGAAGGAACGGCCATTGTGATTTCCCCCCTTATCGCCCTGATGAAGAACCAGGTGGACGCCATCCGGGGGTTCGTGGAGAAGGACGACGGAATCGCCCATTTCCTCAATTCATCCCTGAGCCGTACCCAGCTTGCCGAGGTACAGGAGGACCTGCGGAGCGGGGTTACGAAGCTCCTGTACGTCGCACCGGAATCCCTGACCAAGGAGGAGAACATCGACCTGCTGAAAAGAATCCGCATTTCTTTCTACGCCGTGGACGAGGCGCACTGCATCTCCGAATGGGGACACGATTTCCGGCCGGAATACCGGAAGATCCGCTCCATCATCGAGGAGATCCAGCCGGCACCGGTCATCGCCCTCACCGCCACCGCGACGCCCAAGGTCCAGAGCGACATCCTCAAGAACCTCCGCATCACGGACGCCACCGTGTTCAAATCCTCCTTCAACCGCCCCAACCTGTATTACGAGATCAGGGACAAGGTGGAACCGGAGAAGGACATCATCCGCTTCATCCGCCAGAATCCCGGCAAGTCGGGCATCATCTACTGCCTGAGCCGGAAGAAGGTGGAGGAACTCGCGCAGCTGCTGACCATCAACGGGATCGAAGCGCTCCCCTACCACGCCGGCCTGGACGCCAGGACGCGGTCGGAGAACCAGGACCGGTTCCTGATGGAGGACGTACGGGTGATCGTCGCCACGATCGCTTTCGGCATGGGCATCGACAAGCCGGACGTGCGGTTTGTCATCCACTACGACATTCCCAAGAGCATCGAGGGGTACTACCAGGAGACCGGGCGCGCCGGACGGGACGGACAGGAAGGCCAGTGCATCACCTACTACAGCTACAAGGACATCCAGAAACTGGAGAAGTTCATGCAGGGGAAACCGGTCTCCGAGCAGGAAATCGGCAAGCAGCTGCTCGGGGAAACGGTCGCGTACGCAGAGTCCAGCCAGTGCCGCAGGAAACTGCTGCTCAATTACTTCGGGGAGAATTATCCGCAGGAGAACTGCGGCAGCTGTGACAATTGCCTCCATCCCAAGGCCCGTTTCGACGGACGGGAGGAGATGTGCCTGGTGATCGAACTGATCGACACGCTCCGGGAACACTTCAAGCTCGAGCATCTCGCCGGCATCCTCGCCGGAGTGCCCAACGCCCTCATCAAGTCCTACCACCACGACCGGCTGGAACTGTTCGGCGCCGGCAAGGACCACGACATCCGTTTCTGGTCCGCCGTCATCCACCAGGGGCTCATCCTGCATTTCCTGGACAAGGACATCGACAATTACGGACTCATCCGCACCACGGACGAAGGCCTGGAATTCTACCTGCATCCGCACGAGCTGATGTTGGTGGAGGACCGCACCTTCACCGGCGAAGGGGACGACGAGGACGACGACCCGGCCGCCGTACGGGGCGGCGGAGGAGGTGACCAGACGCTCCTGTCCATGCTCAAGGACCTGCGCAAGGACGAAGCCCGCCGGAGGGGTATCCAGCCCTGGATCATCTTCACGGACCCGTCCCTGGAGGACATGTCCATCCTGTACCCGCTCACCCTCGGGGAACTCCGCGGCTGCCAGGGCGTGGGCGAAGGGAAGGCCCGCAAGTACGGGAAACCCTTCCTGGAACTGATCGCCCGCTATGTGGAGGAGAACGACATCCTCCGTCCGGACGATTTCGTGGTGAAGTCCGTCGCCCCCCGTTCCGGGAACAAAGTCTATATCATCCAGAGCATCGACCGCAAGATGGCCCTCGAGGACATCGCCGCCGCGAAGGGGCTGGACATGGACGACCTCCTGACGGAGATCGAGGGCATCGTCTCCACCGGCACCCGCCTGGACATCGACTACTACATCCGGGAGAAACTGGACGAAGACGTCGTGGAGGAAATCTACGACTGGTTCAAGGAAGAAGCCGTCTCCGACTCCCTCCCGGACGCCCTCGCCGCCCTCCGGGACGACTACGAAGACCGGGAAATCCGCCTCGTCCGCATCAAGTTCCTCTGCGAGGTGGCGAATTGATTCAGCCGGTTGCGAAGGGGTTGCGGGAGGCTCTTCCGGAACCGCCTGACATTCAACACAATACGAAACAAACAACCGCAGGCCTCCAGTTTTTCCGATAGGCCTGCGGTCTGCGTTTTCCTATGTGATTGATATCTTGCCTGTTACGAAAGCGATTCCCGCAGGCCTCTCGGGGCGGGCGGTACGCGGATAGTTAAACCAGCTCGTGGATCGCCAGGCCGCTGCGGAGTTTGGGCTCGAACCAGGTGGTCTTCGGGGGCATGATGTTGCCCGTGTCGGCGATATTGATGAGCTGCTGCATGGACACGGGGTACAGGGCGAAGGCGACCTTCATCTCGCCGGAGTCCACGCGGCGGGCCAGTTCGCCGAGACCGCGGATGCCGCCCACGAAGTCAATGCGCTTGTCGGTACGCAGATCCTTGATTCCCAGCAGCTTGTCCAGCACGAGGTTGGACAGGATGGTCACGTCCAGGACGCCGATCGGATCGTTGTCATCATAGCGGCCGGGCTTGGCGGTGAGGCTATACCACTTGTCGCCGAGGTACATCGAGAAGTTGTGGAGGGCAGTCGGGGCGAAGGGTTTCGCCGGCCGGCCGCAGCGGGGCTTCGTGGCAACACTTACCTCGAAATCCTCTTCCAGGGCCTTCAGGAATTCTTCCGGAGTATATCCGTTCAGGTCCTTCACGACGCGATTGTAGTCAATGATGGCGAGCTCGCTCTCCGGGAAGCATACGGCCATGAAGTAGTTGTACTCCTCGTTGCCGGTATGGTTCGGGTTCTGGGCCCGCTTCTCCGCGCCCACACGGGCGGCCGCGGCCGTGCGGTGGTGGCCGTCGGCGACGTAGAAGGCATCGACCTGGGTAGTAAAGAGTTCCGTGATGCGGGCGATGGTGGCATCATCGTCGATCACCCAGAAGGTATGGACAAACTTGTTCTCGTCGGTGAACTTGTATTCGGGCTTGCCGGCGGCCGCTTTCGCGACGATGGCGGCGAGTTCCGCATTGTCCTTGAAGGCGAAGAAGACGGGCTCGATGTTCGCGTTCTGGATGCGGACATGGACCATGCGGTCATCCTCCTTGTCCTTGCGGGTGAGTTCGTGCTTCTTGATGGTGCCTTCGGCATAGTCGTCGGTATGGGCGCAGAGGACGATGCCGTACTGGGTGCGCTTGCCCATGGTCTGCGCATAGACGTAGTACATGGGCTTCGGGTCCTGGACCAGCCAGCCCTTCTCGCGCCAGGCCTTGAAGTTCTCCACGGCCTTGTCGTAGGTGCGCTGCTCATGCTCGCCGGCGATGGGGGCAAAGTCGATTTCAGGCTTGGTGATATGCAGGAGGGATTTCTCACCGGCCATGGCGAGGGCCTCTTCGGAATTCAGGACGTCATACGGCGGGGCGGCCACTTCGGTGACCAGGTTTTTCGGCGGACGGATGGCCGCAAAGGGTTTTACTCGTACCATGAGGTTTCAGTTATGTGGTTTATTGTTTCCAAAGATAGCCATTTTTCCGGGATTTTCAGATTCTGACCGTAAAATTCCGGGGCTCGGTCAGCCTTCAGGCACGCTGGAAGGCCGATTCCCGGCGATATCCGTACCCGCTTTTGCTTAGACGGATGGCCTTCCGTAACTTGCAGGCGTCTAAAACAGTGTCGAGTATGAGAACATTTTTCCTTTCGCCCGAACAGTACGGGCAGATGAAGCAGCGGTACGGCCGCTTCAACGAACCCTGGTCCGCAGACGAAGTGGCCGAACTCCGGCAGATGGCGGCGGACGGCCTCCCGCGCAGCGAAATGGCCGCCCAACTGGGCAGGTCCCCGAACGCCGTCCGGATGAAACTGCAGGCACTGGGCCTGTATGTTCCCAAACCTTCCGCCCGCCCCTGGACGGAAGAAGATGAAAAGACGCTTCTCGCCAGGTACCGCGCCGGCGCATCCTTCGCCGAGTTGGCCGGCTTCTTCGGCCGCTCCGAGCGTGCGATCATCACGCGTCTCGTCCTTCTCCGCGCAGGGCTGGAGTCCGGGACGAGTGCGGGCGGAGGGTCCGTCGCTCCGGAGCGTGAAGATCCGGACAACGGTTTGCCCTTCTGAGTCCGTTTTGCGAGGCCTGCGGTAAGTGGTTTTGCAAATCACTTGTAGTCAAGCATTTCCAAAACAGATTGCCGCAAGCCTCTTCGGAACAAGTCACGAAAGGACATGAACCTCAAGCAATTCAAGGATCCCTGTCCCGGAAAGGAATCCTTTTTCCTGTTTACTACGGAACATCAGCTCCGGACCCGGATTTTCCGTGTGCCGGAAGACTTTTTATATGGAGTGAACACACTGGCTATCGGCACGCTGAGATTCCGGGTTCGAATCCTTTGTTATACGCTGATGGACAACCATTTGCACCTGCTTTTAAAAGGCCGCTACGAAGATTGTCTCGCCTATTTCAACTGGGTATTGCACCGGCTTGCCATGATGTTGAAAAGCCGATATGGCATCCGGGGTGTTCTCAAAGCCGGCGATGCGGATGTGCAGCATGTCAAGGACTCCCAGATGTTTCTGAACGAAGTGGCATACCTGCTCCGCAATGCATACAAGGCGCGGATCGACAGCCCATACTCTTATGCATGGGCTCCGTTCGAGGTGTATTTCAACCCCTACCTTTCATTCATAAAAGGCAACCGTTTTCCGGGTCCGGAAGCCGCCAGGGACATGCTGGGTACCCACGCGACCATTCCGGCGGACTGGGAACACGTGGATGGGCGCATCCTCAACAAGTGTTTCGTGGATTATCGGGCCGTGGAACGGATCGTCGGATCCGGTCTGACTTTGTTCGACCGCCTGCGCAAATACGACTTGGAATCCGTTGTCGCCCAGTCACATGGTGTACAAGAGCAACTGGCTTTCACGGATAGTGAAATGCAGGAGAAAGTGCTTGCCGTATGCCGGAATGAACTGCACGCCGATTCTCCGCATCAGTTGGGCCGGAAAGACCTTCTGCGCCTGGCACGGACATTGGCATTTCGTTTCGGTGCTCCCAAAAAACAGATTTCCCGGCTGCTGGGCATCGATCCGGAAGTGCTGGATTCGGCTCTTTGACTTTCGCCTCTGATGATCTTCCAGCCAGTCTGCGGGAGAAGATTCCATAAGTCATTAACGGTCAGACGCATACAATAAACTTAACCGCAGGCCTGCCCAAAAAGCAACAGGCCTGCGGCTAAACTAATTGTTATAAATTGAATATCAAGTAGTTCCAGGACAGCATCCCGCCAGCCCGGAACATTACTTGTTCACCTGGAACTTCGTGCAGCCGGTGGCGAAGAAGTCAACGATCTGGCGGGCGGCGGCAAGGCCGGCGTTGATGTTGGCCTCGGCGGTCTGGGCACCCATCTTCTTGGGGGTCGCGAAGACGCGGTAGCCGAAGTTCTTCGTGAGCTTGTCGTAGTTGTCCGGCATGACGTCGGTGACGTATTTCAGGTCCGGGCGCTCCTCCAGGGCCTTCAGGAGGCCGTCCTCGTCGATGACTTCCTTGCGGGCGGTGTTCACGAGCGTGGCACCCTTGGGCATCTTCATGATGAGGTCATAGCCGATGGAGCGGATCGTGGCGGGAAGGGCCGGGATGTGGATGGACAGGTAGTCGGAGTTCGCGTACAGCTCCTCCACGGAGTGGACGGGCTCGGCGCCGCCGGCGATGATCTGCTCGTCCGAGAGGAACGGATCCAGGGCGTGGATGCTCATGCCGAGGGCCTTGGCCTTCTGGCCCACCAGCCGGCCCACGTTGCCGTAGGCCTGGACGCCCAGGCGCTTGCCCTGCAGCTCGCTGCCGGTCGCCGGGGTGAAGTGCGTGCGCGCCATGAAAATCATCATGCCGAGGGCGAGCTCGGCGACGGCGTTGGAGTTCTGCCCCGGGGTGTTCATCACCACGACGCCATGCTCCGTGGCCGCGGCGAGATCGACATTGTCGAATCCCGCGCCGGCCCGGACGACGATCTTGAGCTTCGGGGCGGCGGCGATGACCTCGGCCGTCACCTTGTCGGAACGGATGATCATGGCCTCCGCGTCGGCCACGGCCGCGACGAGGTCCTTCTGCTCCTCGTATTTCTCGAGTTTCACGACCTCGTGGCCGGCCTCGGTGAGGATATTCACGATCCCCTCCACCGCCTTGGCGGCGAAAGGCTTCTGGGTAGCTAACAAGACTTTCATTTCTTCAGGGATTCAAATTCTTTCATGCAATCGACCAGGGCCTGGACATCCTCGACGGTGCAGGCGTTGTAGAGGGAGGCGCGGAAGCCGCCGACGGAACGGTGGCCCTTGATGCCGATCATGCCGCGCTCCTTGGCAAAGGCCATGAACTCGTCCTGGAGGGCTTCGTAGCCGGGGGCCATGACGAAGCAGACATTCATCAGGGAACGGTCCTCCCTGGCGGCGGTCCCCACGAAGAGCGGGTTGCGGTCAATCTCGTCATAGAGGAGCTGCGCCTTCTTTTTGTTGATCTCATGGATGGCCTCGACGCCGCCGATGCCCTTGAGCCACTTGAGGGTCTCGTACATCACATAGATGGAGAATACGGGCGGGGTGTTGAACATCGAGAGCTTGTCGATGTGGGTGCGGTAGTCGAGCATCGTGGGGATGTAGCGGCTCACGCGGCCCAGGGAGTCCTTCCGGATGATGGCGAAGATGACGCCGGCCGGGCCCACGTTCTTCTGCGCACCGCCGTAGATGAGGTCGTACTTGGAGACGTCCACGGGACGGGACATGATGTCGGAGGACATATCGGCAATCAGCGGGCACGGGCAGTCGATGTCCTCGTGGATCTCGGTGCCGTAGATGGTGTTGTTCGTGGTAATGTGCAGATAGTCAAGGTCTGCAGGAATCTCGAACCCCTTCGGGATATAGGTGTAGTTCTTGTCCTTGGAGCAGGCGATGGCATAGGCGTCGCCGATGCCCTGCGCCTCCTTCAGGGCCTTGTGGGCCCAGACGCCCGTGTCCAGATAGGCGGCTTTCTTCTCCAGGTAGTTCATCGCCACATACAGGAACTGCAGGGAGGCGCCGCCGCCCAGGAAGACGACCTCGTGGGTGTCGGGGATATGGAGAAGCTCTTTCCACAGAGCGCGGGTCCCGTCCATCACGGCATCCCATTCCTTGGTACGGTGGGAAATGGAAAGGACGGAAACACCGGTGCCGCTGAAATCCTTCAGCGCCTCGATGGCATTGTCAATGGCGACCTGCGGCAGGAGGCAGGGGCCGGCATTGAAGACATGGACTTTTTTCATGATTTCAAAGTGTTATCAATTTCGTTGCGAAAGATAATGATTTATTATTGTTTTTCCTAAATTTCTTCCAAAACAGCAATTCCGGAGAGCCTGCTGCGGAAATCCTCCTCCAGGGCAAGCCGCACCCGCACCTCCAGTGAGCACTGCAGGCCGAAATCCTGGCCCGCGGGGCTGAGGCCCAGGTCCTTGAGGACCTTCATCACCCCGTTCATCGACAGGTAGTCGAAGGTGAGGCGGAACCGTTTCCCGGCCACCTTCTCCACGATCTGCGCCTGGCCCAGCGCATCGGCCGTGGAGGTCCTGTAGGCCCGGATGAGGCCCGGAATCCCCAGCTTGATGCCGCCGAAATACCGGACGACGACCACGAGGACGTCGCTCAGGCCCATGGAGTCGATCTGCCCGAGGATCGGACGCCCGGCCGACCCGGAGGGTTCGCCGTCGTCATTGGCCCGGAAACGGTCTCCCCGGTACCCCAGCCGGTAGGCATAGCAGTGGTGGCGGGCGTCGTGGTATTCTTTCCGGAGGGAAGCGACGATCTCCCGGACCTGGTCTTCCGTCTCCACGGGAAATGCAAGCGCGATGAACCGGGAACCGTTGTCCTTGAACAGTCCCTCGCTCCGGGCTGCGATGCTCCGGTATGCGTCGAAGTATTCCACTTCCACGAAAGTAGCGTTTTTTGCGATATTTTGCAATCCGGTCCGAAAAAATGTTGTATCTTTGAATTACAAAAACAGACACTTGAAAAAACTATGGTTTTCCAGATCAGAGTGACCCTCACCGGCATCAAAGGCTTCTTCCGCGTGTACCATGTGAACGGGGCCACCACCTTATATACCCTCCACAAGCAGATGCGCTCGGACATGGAGTTCCCGCAGGACCAGCTCATCATGTTCAAGGCCCTGGACCCCCTGGGCGAAGTCGTGGGACGCTATGGCCTGTTCGACCTGGGCTGCGGCACCGTGGACCAGATCTCCCTGGAGAAAGCCGTCAAGGCCGGAGCGACCGATTTCGTGTATTTCTACGACGTCACGAACCGAAAGAGCGTGAACATCACCGTGGAAGGTGAAGTCGAGGGTTCCGCCGTCTCGCCCGATTATCCGGTCATCGCCGCCTCCAAGGGCCCGAACCCCATCGAATTCGAGAATGGCTATGTCGCCTATGAAGACCTGCCGGACGAGATGCGGCACCTGCCGGGCGAGAAGTCCAAGGACGGACTGGACCTCGACGACGAGGACTTCGACGATGAAGACGAGGAGGATGAGGAGGAGGATGATGACGATGAAGAAGGCAAGGAGATCTACGACGAAAACGAGTAGCGGATGGCAAGGCGGCTCCTTCTGATCCTCGGACCGACCGCCGTCGGAAAGACTTCCTACAGCATCCGGAAAGCCCTGGAACTCGGAAGTCCGGTCATCTCCTGCGATTCCCGGCAACTGTACAGGGAAATGCGCATCGGCACGGCCGTTCCCACCCCGGAAGAGCTCGCGGCGGTGCCGCACTATTTCATCCAGACCATCCCCGTCACCCGGAACTATACCGCCGGGATGTACGAGGCCGACGCCCTGGCGCTCATCGACCGCCTGTTTGCGGAAGGGCATGAGACGCTGGTCGTCACCGGTGGTTCCATGATGTACATCGACGCCCTCTGCTACGGCCTGGACGACTTCCCGGAAGTGCCCATGATGCTGCGCGAGCACCTGATGGAATGTCTCCGCGACGAAGGCGTGGAGGTGTTGACGGAACAGCTCCGGGAACTGGATCCCGCCACCTGCGAAGAGATCGACCTCTCCAACGGACAGCGCGTCATCCGCGCCCTGGAGGTGTGCCTGTACACCGGAAAGCCCTTTTCCTCCTTCAAGACGCGCTCGGCCAAGGACCGGGATTTCGAAATCGAGAAAATCGGCCTCCAGCGGCCCCGGGAGGAGCTTTACGCACGCATCAACGCACGGGTGGAGCAGATGATGGACGAGGGATTGGAAGAAGAGGCCCGGAGCCTTCTCCCCTACCGCAACCTCCCGGCCCTGCAGACGGTCGGCTACCGGGAGATGTTCGAATACTTTGACGGCAGGCACGACCTCGAAACCACCGTCCGCCTCATCCAGCGCAATACCCGCCACTACGCCAAGCGCCAGCTCACCTGGTGGCGCCGCGACCCGTCGATCCGGTGGATTGACGCAGAATAACCAGACAAACCGCTTGAATACCCTATGAAGACCATCATGCTCGTTTTCGGAACCCGCCCCGAGGCCATCAAGATGTGCCCCCTGGTGAAGGAGTTCCAGAAATATCCGGAAGATTTCAGGACCGTCGTCTGCGTGACCGGCCAGCACCGCGAGATGCTGGACCAGGTGCTCACCATCTTCGACGTCAGGCCGGACTATGACCTCAACATCATGAAACAGGGTCAGGACCTGTACGATGTGACCGCCCGCGTTCTCACCGGCATGCGTGACGTGTTCCGGGAGTGCAGGCCCGACGTGGTCCTTGTCCACGGGGACACCACCACCAGCACCGCCGCCGCGCTGGCAGCCTTCTACCAGCAGATTCCGGTCGGCCACGTCGAGGCGGGGCTGAGGACCC
>Ga0247611_10010516_pt1 | contig 10867 bp, 8 predicted proteins | sample 177DNAGHGhighgp2_FD_192422 | JGI IMG/M metagenome (GOLD analysis project Ga0247611, IMG submission 192422) | Sheep rumen microbial communities from Palmerston North, Manawatu-Wanganui, New Zealand - 1770 DNA GHGhigh gp2 | ecosystem: Host-associated > Mammals > Digestive system > Stomach > Rumen ... | reverse complement strand
CTTATTCTTTTTAACTTGCATCTTCATTACAAAAATAATTGAAGTAAATAATAAAATACCAGCAACAAGGAAAATAAATCCAGCTGTTAAATTTACTTTAAATGATAATATTGTAGCACCAATAATTAAGAAAGGCGCTCTAACTACTAGTCTAATTAACATTGCAACAGATTGTTGAACATTTTGTACATCACTATTTAATCTAGTAAGTAAACTTGATGTATTAAATTTATCAATTTCTTTAAAAGATAAAGTATTAATATGCTTAAATAAATCATTTCTAACTTCAGTACCAAATCCACATGAAGCTCTTGATGCAAAAAATTGACAAACAAGTGTTGAAGAAAGTCCAATAACTGAAAATATTAATAATAAACCTCCACGAGATAAAATATAATTTTTAGCTTCTTCTATCTCAAGAGATCCATTTAATCCATTATTAATCATATCCGCAATAACAAGTGGAACTAATAATTCAAAAATAGCCTCAACCAATTTAAAAATAGGTCCAAATATTACCTGTAATCTATATTTCTTTAGATATTTTCTATATAATCTAAACATTTTACCACTCCTCGTTTGAATTATATCATAAAAATTGCTATACTAAATATATAAAGTTTATAGATGAAATATACTTTTGAGGTATACATATGGATATTAAAGAATTAACATATTTTAAAACAGTAGTTGAAAGTGGTTCTATTTTAAGAGCTTCAAAGGAACTACATATTAGTCAACCACCTTTATCAAGAATGATGAAAAACTTAGAAAATGAACTAAACACCAAATTATTCATTAGAGGTAAAGAATTGAAATTAACAGAAAGTGGTAAATTATTATATACTAAAGCTTTATCTATTGTTGAATTAACAAGTTCTGTTAAAAATGAAATAGATGAATTAGAAAATAAAACCTCACAAACCTTAAAAATAGGTATTGTTACATCATCAACTTCTTTAATTTATAGTAATAATTTAAATGATTTTATAAAAAATAATCCAAAAGTTAAATTCCAATTTAGTGAATCAAATACATTTAAATTATTAGATTTATTAGATAAAAGGTTAATTAATCTTGCAATCACAAGAACACCTTTTGATACTGAATCATATAATTATATATCACTAAAAAAGGAACCTATGGTCCTAACTTCAAATGAAAAGGCAAAAGAAATAATAAATTTAAAGGATTTAGAAAAAAAGAAAATAGTAATATATAGAAGATTTTATGATGTGCTTAAAAAATTATTTAATAAAAATAAAATAAATGTAAATATTTGTGCACTTGTTGATGATGCAAAAACTGCGATTTTACTTGCAAAATGTATAAACGCAAACGCAATTGTACCACTAGGTGCATATAATACTTTTAAAGATAATTTATATTATTCCATTATAAATGAGGATTCATTATATACAAATTTAACTATAATAAGTAGAAAAAATGAAATAATTGAACCTATCTACCAAAAATTTATAGAATATATAAAAAGAGATTAGTCTAACTAATCCCATTTTATTGTATCTAATATATTTAAATTATATTTTTTAACAAATTCTTTAACTAAATCAATATCAGTTGAATCTAATGATTTAGGATCATGTGCATCTATACCAATTACTATTTTTAAATTTTTATAATCTTTTGCAAGATTCCAAAATTCATAATAAGGATATAACCATTCATCAGAATGATATTTTCTAGAATTAGCTAATCCATTGACATTTACTTCAACATAAATACCAAGTTTTTCAGCTTCTTCTAAAATCATTTTAGAAGCTTTTATGGCATTTTCATCAAATTTTCTTTCACCATTTATATTTTTATAATCAAACATAAATAAATCTGGATGAACTAATATTTTAAACATTCGAGTACGCATTCCTTTAACACATGTATTTGCGTAATCAATAACATTATTTGTATCTATTTTATGATAAGAATTAATTATATTGCCATCCTTATCTTTAAAGAAATGTACTCCTAAATTTAGATAATCTAATCTTTTTAAAAGAGATTTATAATAATCATCATGACCTTCTAAATATTCACATTCTAAACCAGCATAAATCTTTATATCATTAGAATATTTCTTTTTAGCTTCATCAACTTCTTTTAAATAAATATTTTCAAATTGATCATATGTCATATTTCTATAACATAAATTATCGTTATAATCTTCTTTTGACATAAATTCTTCAGGAATTGGATCATGGTCTGATAAGCCAATTTCTTTCATATTTAATCTTATAGCTTCTTTTACATAATCACTACATTCGCCAACAGCATGATTACATAATTTATTATGCGTATGATAATTTGCAACTAAATGTCCCATTTTAACATCTCCTTCAAAGGCGGGAAATTTATTTTATCATAAGATAATTTATTATACAAGTATCTTAATTTTTATTTAATCATTTAACGCATTTAATAAAAGTGGTAGTTTTTGTTAAACTACCACCTAATTTATGAAATATGGCCTCTTCTTAATTCAGCAATATCTAAAATTAACTTTTCAGTCTTTTCCCAACCTAAGCATGGATCAGTTATAGATTTACCATAAACTTTTCCATTTTCATTTTGATTTCCATCTTCAATATAAGACTCAATCATTAAACCTTTAACTAATTTATAAATTTCAGGATTATGTCTTGTTGAATGTAATACTTCTTTAGCAATTCTTATTTGTTCAATAAATTTTTTACCACTATTAGAGTGATTACAATCAACTATGCATGCAGGATTTAAATAATTCTTTTCTTTATATAATTGAGCTAAATTTTCTAAATCTTCATAATGATAATTTGGATGTGTTATTCCACCCTTATCTACATATCCTCTTAATACAACATGGGCTAAATCATTTCCTTTTGATTCAACTTCCCAGCCACGATATATAAATGTAGCACCGTGTTGTGCAGCATATACAGAATTCATTACAACAGATAAATCACCACTTGTAGGATTCTTCATTCCTACAGGTACATCCATACCAGAAGCTAATAATCTATGTTCTTGATCTTCAACAGATCTTGCGCCAACAGCATTATAGCCTAATATATCAGATACATATGCCCAATTTTCAGGATAAAGCATCTCGTCAGCTGCTAAAAAGCCTGTTTGTTCAACAACATCAGCATGAAGCTTACGTATAGCTTTAATACCTTTTAACATATCAGGTTCACCACTTGGATCTGGTTGATGGACCATACCTTTATAACCAGCACCTGTAGTTCTTGGCTTTCCTGTATAAATACGAGGGATGATATATAATACATCTTTAACCTTATCATAAAGATTTCTTAATCTTTTACAATAATCTAATACTGCCTCTTCTTTATCTGCTGAACAAGGACCGATAATTAAAATAAATTTATCGCTCTTACCCGTAAATATATCTCTAATTTCTTTATCATTTTTTTCTTTAATTTCTTTAACCTTATCACTAATAGGATATAATCTTCTTATTTCCTCAGGAGTTGGTAATTCTTGTTTACTAATTAAATTTTTAGAAAATACATCACGCATATCATCAACTTCTTTCAATAAAATTATTGTATCACATATATAAAAATTTAACAAAGAATAAATATTAAAATCACATAAAAAATAGAGTCGAATAATCGGCTCTATTTTCAATATTATTATTAATCATGTAAAATTAATGATTTTGAAGTCATTTCTTCAGGCTTTTCAAGACCAAGTAACTCTAACATTGTTGGAGTAATATCTGATAAAATACCAGATAATCTTAATTTATAAGATGTATCTGTTAAAATAAGTGGTACTGGGTTAGTTGTATGAGCAGTAAATGGTGCACCATTTTCATCTGCCATCTTCTCTGCATTACCATGGTCTGCAGTAATAAGCGCTATACCACCAACTTCTTCTAATAAATTAACTACTTTACCAACGCATTCATCTACGACTTCACAAGCTTTAACTGCAGCAGGAATAATACCAGTATGACCAACCATATCGCAGTTTGCATAATTTAAAATAATAGTATCATATTTATTTTCTTTAATTGCAGCTAAAACTTTATCAGTAACTTCATAAGCTGACATTTCAGGTTGTAAATCATATGTAGCAACCTTTGGAGAGTTAACTAATATTCTATCTGAACCTTCAATATCTTTATCAATACCACCATCAAAGAAGAAAGTAACGTGAGCATATTTTTCTGTTTCAGCAATACGTAATTGTTTTAAACCAGCTTTTGATACAATATCACCATATAAATTAGTTAATTTAACAGCTGGGAATGCAACTAATCCCTTTACTGAATCAGAATAATGCATCATTGATACAAAGAAAATATTCTTAGGTGCATTTTCAATATTTAATGTTGGGTCAGTTGGATTCTTTAATAAATCCTTACAAGCTTCTGGATTTGAGAATGCTGTAGCAATTTGAATTGCACGGTCTGGACGGAAATTAGCAAATATGATTGAATCATTATCTTCAATTTGTCCTTCTTTGTCTACAATAAATGGAACCATGAATTCATCAGTAACACCATTTTCATAGCTCTTCTCAATACCTTCACGAGCTGATGAGTAAACTTCTCCAACTCCATGACACATAGCATCATAAGCCTTTTGAATACGATTCCAGTTCTTATCTCTATCCATTGCATAATATCTACCACTTACTGTAGCTACACTAATGTTTTCTTGAACTAAAACTTTATCAATAAATTGCATTGCTGATGTAGGTGGTACATCTCTACCATCTAAGAATGCATGATAATAAACTTTATCAAAACCATGAGCTTTTGCAACTTTGGCGATAGCCTTAATATGATTGATATGAGAGTGAACTCCACCTTCAGATGCTAAACCGAAAATATGAAGTTTAGAATTATTCTTCTTAGCATGTTCAATGGCCTTAAGAATTGCTTCATTATTATCAAATTCACCATCTTCAATAGATTTATTAATACGTGTAAGTGATTGATATACAATTCTTCCTGCACCAAGGTTCATATGACCTACTTCAGAATTACCCATTTGAGTTTCAGGTAAACCTACCGCATTACCTGAAGCATTTATAAAACTATGAGGATAATGCTTCCATAGTCTATCTAAGTTAGGTCTTTTAGCTAATGAAATAGCGTTAGTATTAGTAGGTGCATCAATACCAAAACCATCCATAATAATTAATACAACTGGTCTTTTTTTCATATTTATATCTCCTTATTTTATTCTATTATACTTATTCAAATAATGAATTGCCATTCTAGTGGCACGTCCAATCCATTTTAATTCTGCAGTTGAAGCTTCAGGATAAATATTTTCTGTACCCCATTGGTGTGTGTTCTCCCACATACCATGTTTCTTTCTTGCGTCAACTAAAGAATCAAGTGCTAAATTAAATATTTTATCTTCATTTTCTGATAATTCAAAATCTTCTAATAAAGATAAAATTTCAAAATAATCTTTATTTACATCTGATGTATCTAAAAACTTAGTTAATAATTCATTAAAATGTTTTTCAAGTAAACTGAATTTATCACTAAATTCTTGATTCATTAGAATTGATATTAAGAATATTTTATATTGATCAAGTGTAAAATAATCATAATCAACTATATTTAAAATATTATCTAAATTATCATCAAGAACTTTTAAAGCTTTTCTATAATATTTGCTACCTTTTGGTGCAAATAAAATAGTATATCCACAAATGCCTAAATACATGTCATTTATAGCACTACCCTTAAAACGTTGTGCACATGCATATTTATCATTTGATTCATCCTTACTTGAAAAAATATTCTTCTTCCATAAATAATCAAGTGCGTTAAAAATTAATTCTTTAGATATGTCATCACGATTACCATCAATTACATCACATTCTTTAAAAATCTTAAATGCTTGATATGTTTCATAAGTTAAAGAATTAGGATTTAAGTTATCTAAACTTAAATCATGTCCAAATCCTCCATCTTCATTTACATATAAATAAAGTGAAGTTTCTACAAATGTAGGATCTGTATTATCAAACTGATAATTATATAAAGCTACATCTACATCTAAAGCTTTATTGAACATAAGTTCATCGATTGTCTCAATTTCATTTTTATCTAAAAATTTCATATATTCACCAACCAAACTATATTATATTAAAAAATCATTTTTTTTGAAAGTAAAATAACATTAAATTACTAATTTTATGATGGCATTGTGATATAATTAAATAAAGGAGTTTCTTCTATGAATAATTATTATATAAATTATTTTTTTAATAAAGAATCATTAAAAAGATTAGACGATAAATATCTATCTAATATAACATTAGATGATAATGTATTATATCTTTATTCAAACTCAATAGAATTTTCAAAGTTTTTTGTGTTAACAAATCCTTTTTTAAAATATTTAAATGTTATTGATTATTTTAATACTGATCCAAAGACTTTATTTGATATACTAATTAATTATATTATAAAAAATGGATATAAAAAGGATGATATAACTTTATTATATTCACTTTCTAATTATTATATTTTAATGAATAGTGAAAAGTTAAAAAATATTTCTTATTTATCTGATTTAAAATTCTTTAATTTAAACACAAAAAAATACATACCTTACAAATATTTTAAGGAAGGACATATATATAAAGCGTATACGCTTAATACATTAAAAACTGTAATAAGCAATTCATATCATATTTATAACTATGATAAATTATTAAGTATATCACTTAGAAACTTTAATAAATTTTATAATCATAATTTTTTAATGCGACTTAGATATTATTTATTTAAACCTTTTTCTAAAAATTTAAAATCTCTAGGTCTTAAAAAAGGTATTAATACAACTGATATAGATTTATCAGAGGATTTAGATAAAAGTTATCAATTATTAGAATTGATTAACGAAAAGCTATATTATCATAAAGATGAAAATTACAATAAATATTTTAAAGGAGTTACCAATTAATTTAGGTAACTCCTTATTTTATTAACTGTTAGAAGCTTTATCAGCTTTCTTGTACATTTTAACGTATTTTTCTTCTAAATCAGCTTCTAAGCTAATACGTTCAATACATAGCTTAACTACTGATTCAAGTTCAGATCCTTCAGAATAATCAGCTTGAGTAAGATAATCAGCACGTCCATCTAATAATAGATCACTAGCCTTAAACATCTTACTTCTTTGATATAAAGCGATTGACTTACCACCACGTTCACTTACCATTTTCATACAAGGAACATCTGTCAATCCATCACCAAGATAAATCATATTCTTATATTGAGCATGTCTATCTTTTAATTCCATTTTAGCATTTAAATCTACATCGTTTGTAATATCAAATACACCTTTTGAAATTCTAAAAATGTATTGAGTTTTTGTTGTGTAGTTTACTGTATTTAATGGGAAATCAGCTAAACCTTCTTCATTATAGTGGAATTCACAACCATATATTCTCTTAAATTCTTTTGCAATAGGAGATCCTTCGATGATCTCTGTTGTACCACTTGATAATACATAGTGTTCAACTTGAACACCTAATGCTTCACCAAATTTATTGATACGTTGGAACCATGTATCAACTCCTTTATAAAGCTTCATATCTCTTGCACAACTATTTAAGAATTCACGAGTAAGCTTAATACCTTTCTTTTTAGATTCATTAAGCATTACATACATGTAACTTAAAATTCTTTCCATTCCATATTTTTCAGCTGTTTCATTAGCCTTACCCCAGAATTCTTGTGGAGTTAGGCCAAGTGCAGGAATAAAATTATATTCTTGCATATCTCTATCGCATAATGTCTTATCAAAATCATACATTAATACTACTACAGGTCTTTTCATAATTAATTATCTCTCCTTTCGTTCTCATCACTTGCCAATACGGCTAAGAATGCCTCTGGTGGAACTTCAACACTTCCGAATTGTTTCATACGTTTCTTACCTTCTTTTTGTTTCTCAAGAAGTTTCTTCTTTCTAGAAATGTCACCACCATAACATTTTGCTAATACGTCTTTTCTAACAGCTTTTATATCTGAACGTGCAATGACCTTGTGGTTTATTACGGCTTGCACTGGGATCTCAAATTGATGACGTGGTATTAAAGTTTTTAACTTTTCTACCATAGCTTTACCTCTTTCATATGCGAAATCTTTATGAACAATCATAGAAAGGGCATCAATTATATCTTTATTTAACATGATATCCATCTTAACTAATTTACTTTCTTGGTAACCACCAATTTCATAATCTAGTGATGCATATCCTCTAGTTTGACTTTTTAATTTATCAAAGAAATTATATACAATTTCTAATAATGGCATTTCATAATGTATTATAGCACGAGTTTCTTCTACATATTTCAAATCTACAAAAGTACCACGTTTAGATTGACATAAATCCATAACAGTTCCAACATATTCACTTGGTACCATTATTGTCGCGTTTACATATGGTTCTTCAATACGTGAAACTTTAGCTAAATCAGGTAATTCAGATGGGTTTTCTAATACTTTCATACTACCATCTGTTAAATAAACATGATACTCAACTGATGGAGCTGTAGCTATAATGTCAATACCAAATTCTCTTTGGATTCTTTCTTCGATTATATCCATATGAAGTAATCCTAAGAATCCTGTTCTAAATCCAAATCCTAAAGCTTGTGAACTTTCTGGTTCAAATACTAAACTTGCATCTTCAAGTTTTAGTTTTTCAAGTGCATCTCTTAAATCAGGGAATTGCTTTGAATCTATTGGATAGAAACCACAATATACCATTGGGTTCATTTTTTTATAACCTGGCAAAGCTTTTAATGCTCTATCTGAATCAAGTGTTATTGTATCACCAACATGTACATCATTAATATTTTTAATTGATGCAGTTAGCCAACCAACTTCACCAGCAATTAGATAATCTCTATTTTCTTCCTTTGGTGTTCTAACACCTAATTCAGTTATAGTATAAGTCTTATTTGAAGCCATAAGATGAATTGTATCTCCAACCTTCACCATACCATCAACAACCCTAAATAAAATAACTGTTCCTCTAAATGGATCAAATGCACTATCAAATATTAGGGCTCTTAATTTTGAAAAAGGATCTCCTTGAGGAGCAGGTACATACGCAACAATTTGTTCTAATATATCTCTGACTCCAAGTCCTGTCTTAGCAGAAGCTAATACACAATCATCACAAGGAAGACCTATTGTATCTTCTATTTCTTGTTTAACCTCATCAGGATGAGCTGATGGTAAATCTATTTTATTAATTAATGGTAAAACCATTAAGTTATTGTCTAAGGCAAGATATACATTTGCTAATGTTTGAGCTTCTATTCCTTGTGTAGCATCTACTACAAGAATAGCACCTTCACATGCAGCAAGAGATCTAGATACTTCATAAGAAAAGTCTACATGACCTGGAGTATCAATTAAATCAAAAATGTATTCATTTCCATCTAATGCTGTGTAATGTAATTGTACAGCATTAAGTTTAATGGTAATTCCTCTTTCACGCTCTAATTCCATTGAATCAAGTAATTGGTCTTTCATTTCTCTTTTTGAAACACTATTACATATTTCAAGAATTCTATCAGCAAGTGTTGATTTACCATGATCTATATGTGCAATAATTGAAAAATTACGAATCTTTTTTTGAAGGTTTAATATTTCTTTTTTATCAATTTCTGACATCCTTAGCCTCCATTAATAATTTTCTATATTTATTATACTAAATATTATAATAATCTTCAATTTTAAAAAAATAAGAGACAAAAAAACTTTTGTCTCTATCCTTTAAAATAAGTGCTATATAGCTAATAAGCCATGTTCTGTACTATAAAATAGTGATAATCATCTATCTAAGCTTTCGCTTCTCATTCTTACTTCAGTTCGCTTGAATGAACTCCCCTACCAAATTTGGGTTTCTAGCTTGAGGGGCTTACCCCGTTTCACTCTTTCTTTTCAGAAAGCATCGTCACTGTGGCGCTTTATCTATATAACCATATGTCACCACTTAGGTTATATATTTGCCGTTATCTAAAAGATACCCAGCCTTATTTATTGGACTGGCACAAACACTACAGTCATCACAGACTGTGCTAGCATGGACTTTCCTAACATTTCTGCTCGATTATCCCACTATATAGCAGTTATTATTTTAAATAAAATGATAAAAAAAGTCAATAAAATTCGACAAATAGTAATAAAGAAAAAGGATTGAACAATTTCAATCCTTCACTTTAATTCGTTAGTTTATATAAGATGTTTTCTTATTTTCAAATAATTCAAATATTAATGATATTAACAAGAAAATAACAATTATTTAATTTCTTTTTGAGTATAGAAGCTTGAGATGATTGCAAATAGTCCAAATGCTACTAAAATAACTCCAAGAACTACATATAAAGCTTTAATAACAGTATCAGGTGAAACTAATAATATCACAAAACCTATGATTAAAGTTAGTAATTGATCTTTTAATTCATTCTTCTTATCTTCTGCAAGACCTATCTTTATAATTGGTAAAATAATAAATAGTAAACCTACAATAACACATAATGTAGTGTTATGATAGAATATAAAACAAATACCAAATATGACTAATAATAATCTACATACAAATTCAAACCATAAATTTCTTTTAACACTTTCAATTAATGGCATCATGTTTGTGATAATCATAAATATACCAATAAATATAAATGTTAATTTAGTTAAAATATTTGTATCGCCAGCGATTAAAAATATACCTAATAATAAAGATAGTATTCCTACTAATAAATTTGGTAATAAAACTCCAAACTTTTTCATTATTTTTCTAACATCCTTTCATTTACTTCTTCAATTTCATCTAAATTTATAAAGAAATCTTTG
>Ga0247611_10010513_pt1 | contig 10870 bp, 8 predicted proteins | sample 177DNAGHGhighgp2_FD_192422 | JGI IMG/M metagenome (GOLD analysis project Ga0247611, IMG submission 192422) | Sheep rumen microbial communities from Palmerston North, Manawatu-Wanganui, New Zealand - 1770 DNA GHGhigh gp2 | ecosystem: Host-associated > Mammals > Digestive system > Stomach > Rumen ... | reverse complement strand
ATCTGTGTTATATTTGGTCCTTGTCGTCTAAATAATCGTGACATTCTTCCGTTCTCCAAACATCTGCATGATGTCGGCCATGGCAATGCTCTCGCGACGGCGGAGGCGTGCGGTGGACAAACGGTGATTGAAAATGCACGAGATAAACTCCTGTATTTCGTATCGCAGACCGGAACCATCCCACTTGTAGAAGAATTTCTTGTTTTGGTTTTGGTCCTCAAAACGGAATTCATAGTAGTCAGTCAGCCACCATGGAGAGGGCACATACGCATAGCCCTTTGTTCCCGAAATAACCAGGTTTCCCTCGGTCTTGACACCAAGGCCGAGTTTGAAGGAGCACACACCATGGGGATATTGGATGACGCCTTGAGTATAGACATCGACACCGTCCTGCATCTTGGAGAAGAAACTGACGTTGACAAACTGCGTCCCCATCAGCTTGATGATAGGCAGCAAGGGATAGGAACCCATTTCATAGAATGAACCTCCAGCCTGATTGGGGTCTATCTCTCTTGTCAGTCTGCTGCCCCAAAGTTTCGACTCCGAGGCGCTGACATCCACCACATCACCGATGAGTCCGCTCTTCACCATGGTGACAAGGTGGTTGAATGCTGGTGCATGTGCCGTCTTGTTGGCCTCCATCAGCACCAACTTCCTGTTCTTGGCCAGCTCGAAGAGGTCACGCGCCTCATCGCCCATCAGCACGAGCGGGGTCTCACAGAGCACGTGCTTGCCCCTGCGCAACGCCTCCTTGCACTGTCGGTAGTGGCATAAGTGCGGTGTGGCTATGTATACGCTGTCCACGTCATCCAATAGTGCCTCATAACTGTCATACACCTTTTCCAACTGATGCCTTTGGGCGAAGTCGGTAGCTTTGGCATGGTCGATGTCATAGACACCGCTTACCTTAACATAGTTGACAAAGCCAGCCTCTGGCACAAAGCGTTCGGCTATTCTGCCTGCTCCCACTATGCCGATGCGTACGTCTTCCTGCAGGTTCTCTCGCAGCATGGTCGATGAAATGCCCTCAGTACGAGGTAGGTAGACCACTTCGCAATACTCGTTCAGATAGTCGAACTTGCCTACCCAGTCGCTGCCGATAGCGAAAATGTCCACCTCGTATTTCTGGATGTCGTCAATTTTCTGACCGACATAGTCCTCGATGATGATTTTGTCGGCAAGACCTGTTGCCTTCACGGCCTCTACACGCTCCAACACGTTGTTGATCACATTGAGCTTGCCGCGCTCACGGTCGAAGTTGTCGTTGGTCACTCCCACGATGAGATAGTCGCCCAGTGCCTTGGCACGGCGCAACAGGTTAATATGCCCTTGATGGAGCATGTCGTATGTCCCGTATGTGATGACTTTTTTCATGTTCTTACCTTATCGTTCGATAATTTTGTTGTTTCTGTTGATACAATGTTTGGTATTTGAGATACTGATGGGTTGTTCCTCTTCTTTGCCAGAAAAATTCTTGATATTTTTGTGATTAGGTTTTACACTTAGTGTGTTGTCAAGAATCTCAACGTGACTTGTGCTTTGTATCGATATGGCTGACCTGCCATTTGGAGCATTGATTTGGCATTTCTCTATTTTGAAGCCATCGCATCTCTTGACGATAATAGGAATCCTTTTCTTGACATACACTTGACAGTTCTTGATGGCTATGTTTCCTACCCAAGGGAGTTTGCTCCCATCTTTACGGGCATGGCGGGTAACCATAAAACCACCAATGCAGTCTTTGACAAATACTCTCTCTATCAGAATGTGGTTGACTGAGTCATTCCAGTTGGGTTCAATATCAATGGCGCATTGCGGACTGGTGCCTTTCACATTCGTTATCTTGCAGTCTCTGATGGTCACACCATTAGCGTTGGTCACCGATATTCCTTGCCTCCTCCCATGATTCAGTGTGCAATTCTTTATTAGTATATTCCGAGAGTTCCCTCCTACAATAATGCAGTCACCCCAACATTGCTGAATGGTTATACCGCTGACAGAAGAGTTGATGGCACCTTTGAAGTAGATGCCCATTCCCCATTCCCCCTTTTTACCTGTATGCGAGAACTTGTCGCCGGTAATGGAGCCATTACCAGAAATTTGTATATTATTACCAATAGCCTCTATGATATAAAATCTTTCAAAATTGTTAGGTTCAAGGCGGATTGCCCCATTTAATATGAAATTGGTGTTGCTGCACAACGAGATACATGCGTCTGCCTTTTTGTCAGCTTTCACTCGAAATTCGCCTTTTTCAATGACAATATTATTCTGAATCTGGGGATTGGCGAGAGCCACTACTTGGCGAATGGAATTGACACCATCAAGGGTGGCAAAGAGTCGGGTCGAGATATTGGGCACGTTCCACTTCCCTTTTATGGTCACTTTGTCAAAAAGGACGCTGTTTCCAATAATCTTCGTTTCGTCACCAATGAGGGTTCCATTACTGATTATTCCACCTTTAGGACACAAACTAATGCCCTTGGGCAATTGACAGACTCCTGTTTTAAGGTTGATATCCTGCTCAACAAGGATGCTGCCATTTTTGATGATACCTAAAGAGGTGTATGGGATGGTATCGGTCGCTTCGGAGATGACAGAAACAAATGTGTCTACTCTTTGACTCTGTACGCACGAGGTGTTCAGTATGATACAAAAAGCAATCAGCAATCTCAGCATAAACCTCTTACCCCTCTGTTTGTTCGTTACGATGGCTGTTGATGATTGTCGAGAAATCAATTCGCTTGGCTATGAATTGTGCTCCTGCCTGAGTGAGATGCCGACAGTCCTGACTCATGTATTTGTGGCTGGGGGTGAAAATACGAACATTTCCGTTGTCAAGCAGTGTCTGTTTAAAGATGTTGATGTAGTGGTCGCCCCATTTGCTGGCCCAAAGATTGTTGAGGTCAACATATTCCTTGTGGGGCTTGATGGAGATATCATAATAACCCGGTTTGTTCCGGTTTTTGTAGATGGTCCCATTGCTGTCACCAAAGGTCTTTGTGCCGATACCATAGATGCGAGTTCTTTCTATGTTGCCCAATAAAGATGAGGGTATATGGTCAGGGTCTTCAAAAATAAACACGTAATCAGCCTCTCTGATAGTCTTGGGATTGATTTGATTATATAACCTCAGATAAGAGATGTTGATGCTGTCGCAATAGGAGGATTCCAAAAGAATATTGACAAAGTCTCGTGCAAAGCTGTTTCCTATAGCACAAACATTGTATTTTTTGTTGTTCTCAAACCCTTTGTTGAAGTATCGGTAAACCCGATGCAGATAGTCGCCGTGCATATTCCTTGTCACGTGACTGGTACTGACATCCAGTTCGGGAACATCCCTCACCACGCCTGCACGTTGATAAAAATAAAAGGCCACACCACTGATACATACCGCAGAAATCGCAGACAATACAAGATTGCGGTTGCTGACAGCAATCCTGCCTTCTATCCATTTATAGGTGAGCCATGAAACGACCATCACGGCGCAAAGGAAAAAAATGACGTATCCCAATGTCACCTGATTGGAGTAGAAATAACGCTCGAATGCCAGATAAATCTGATGCCACACATAGATGCTGAAAGACATCTTGCCCAATAGACATATGGGGTTCTTTGAGGAGATGAGCCTGCCCATCCATTTGCTGCCGTCTGTGTTGACAATCAGGACAGATAAAACAACAACGATGAGCAGCAGATAGCGGCGGTTGAACATCAGGAAATAGGTTTGGATGTCTTTCGGAGCACCGACGGGGATGATTTTTGTCCCCTGTCCTAAGTAGTTGCTGTCGAACAGGCTGATGTAGATGCAGAAAACAAGGGCGAGCAATAAAATGTAATAAACCGCACGATTGGCGATGATGTCTATGCGGCGCCCCTCCTTGTTGTGGAAAGCCAAAGCAACAATACCGCCGAGGGCCAGCTCAAAAAACCTTGACGGGAGGTGATAGAATCGGCTGGCATCGCTCAGTGATGGCGTGAGGTAAATTGCAAGTGAAACGATGGAGAGGATGCTCAAAACCCCCAAATAGGATTTGTCGACATTCCAATGCATGTGCTTGGCAGCAAACTTTGTTGCATACAGAATCAATGGGATAATCAGGTAAAACTCAAACAGGATGCCAACATACCACATATGCATCAGAGGTTGGAATGTGGCTCGTACAGCCCAGTAATCCTTGATGGTGATGGCCGACAACAAGTTGTTCGACATCAGGTTGGAGGCGATGACTGTCTCGCTTAGATTCTCGAAGTCATCTGGCAGCATACCTACAAAAAATCCTATCAGCAAGCAAACCAAGGTGGCAATGATAATAAGGGGCCACAGACGGATAAGCCGCTTGCGGAGGAAAACGGGATAATACCCCATCTTGTTGTCCTTCGTGATGTTGCGACACAGGCTGGGGATGATGAGAGAACCGTTGATGACAAAAAACAGGTCTACACCTAAATAACCCGACTGAATCAGTGAGGCATGGTAGAAAACCACGGCAACGATGGCGATGCCCTTGAGAAAATCTAAATCGTTGCGATATACCTGAATACCCATGTCGGTAGAAAAGGACTTGCTGAAGTTCTTAAATTATTGCTTTAATGTCTTTCTCAATTTCCCATTGCCGCAGAGCCAATTGAGCAAAGAAACCTTTGGTAGAAAATGCTTGCAGATTAAAAGGTTGTTAATATGTTGAGCGTAGGGATGATGGTAAGAATGAGCAGGGGATGCCTGACATTCAGATAGGAATGTTTTCCAAGAAGAAAAGAGTAAAAACTAAAAAAAAGTAAACAAATTACCTAGTTCAAAGTCGAATTGATCAGGATGAAATTTACCATATCCACTTGACGGATAAAAAGTTAATTCTCCAAATACAATTGAACCATCAATGTTGTATAAATCGACTCTTACGAATGGGAAATTTTCTGCTAAAAGCTTTGCAATCTCCTTCATTTTGTCAAAGTTCTTAGGGCAGATTAGATTGTCTCCTTCTGGATAAGAACAATGAACCCCCAATGGATTCCAATTCATATCATAAAAATTTTGCTGGTGATTCCCAAAACGGCCATGGTCTACTTGAACACAGTATGGGATTCCGTTGAAACAGAAAATCTTATAGTCTGTCAAACCATTTTCATCACCCTCACTTTCAATATATTTTTCAATAATAATTCGGGTGTCTTTCATTTTACTATAAGCCCATTCTCTTCCATATGTTTTCTGTCCCAGCTTGTGTTTTGTCCAACTATCTATAAAATTCTTGATAAACTTGAGGGATATCTTATCTTTGTTCTTGACAATAAGAACATCTAGACCACCACCACCTGATGTTGACTTGATGACAAATTTTTGAGGAAGGTCGGAAAGACAAATCTCATCTGATGAATAATAAACACCATATAATTCATTAAGAATGCTTTCTAACCCCTTCTTTTCAACAAATTGTCTAACTTCATTTTTGTCAACACATTGTGGTAAATCATCATTACGATAATATAACTTGTATAATTGGATTTTCTCTGAAAATCTTTGAGGCTTCTTAAAATTTGGCCAGAATCCAAATTTCAACCTATATTGGATTTTGATCATAATCCTATCGGGAATCCAAGCTAAAAGATTTAAGATTCTGTATCTTATTTTCCTGCTTCTAATGATGCTTTTATAGTTCATAAAAAATTTAATTATTCTATTAAAGAACTCTTAAATTCCATAAGAAAATTCTTTCGGCGTTCGTTTAAAATATCTTGGTCATATTCTTTTGCTAATTCAAAATTTTTTATAGCCTCTTCTCTCATCGTATCAGATGTAATACTATTTAGAATTCTCACAATGCCTTCTATGTCTCCTTTTTGAAACAAAAACTGTTTGGTAAGTAATTCAGGAATGCCAGCAATGTTAGAACCGAGACATAAACATCCTCTACTCATAGCCTCAATTAGAGATCGAGGCAAACCTTCTTGTTTACTTGGTTGAACATATATGTCAATGTTATCATAATAATCAGCCATATTATCATGAGGTAAAACGCCATGAATAAATATCTGTTCATTAAGATTCATAGAATTAATGATTTTTTGTAGCCGATCTTTATTACCAGGGCCAACAATATGATATTCCATTCGGATGCCCATATTTCTTAATTGACCAATAGCTCTTATTACATATTGTTGGCCTTTATATGGGACATCAATTGCAGCAGCAGTTCCTATACATAAGGGCCTTTTTTCATTTTTCCATTTAGAGATTTTCTCTAATCGTCTATTAAGAACTGCTGAGTTTCCTGTCTTTATATTTACATTACTACAATTTATTGATTTTCCTGATGTTGGATAGCGTTGTTGAAGGAAATATTTGGTTACGTATATGGAGAATGGCGCATTTCTTTGGGCCATTCTTAATCTGAGATATGATTCTGGAGCCATTAGTTTGCCTTTCCAATTAAAGTTCCATAAACCATCCCAAGGACAAGCACAGATGACTGTCATATATGGCTTAGAATATTTTTTTGCATATTTCACAACTATACTTCCATGATATGATGGGAGATGAACTACGCAAATGTCAGCTTTGAACACTTCTTCTTTTACTATATTCTCAGTTTTGGACGCTCCAAATATAAGTTCTTTAAATGAATTCCGTTTTTTTAAGGGTAAAATTTTAAGGTTTGATATATTTAGAATGGGTCTTTTGGATTCTGAGACTTTTTTAGAATGGCATAAAAGGGTCATCTCATCACCAAGGATGATATATCTCTTGTACATTACTGGAATCGTGTCACTATGATAATACTGACCATCGTACTCCAAGTTGTTCATTGCGGAAAATAAAACTTTCATAAAAAATTGCTCTATAGACTTACAATAAATATCATTAATTGCAACAAAATCATTGATGAACCTAGTATGAATGATGATAATTTTACTTTTTTGTCGTATCTCACCAATCCATAAGCTCCTAATAAACAAAAGAAAGGATATACAACGGTCTTATGACGAATTTGAAGGTCTATTGTTCCTAATAGTGCACAAAAGCTTAAGGTAATTAGAACTATTAACTGAAGATTAGGATTTTTGCGATTTAAAAAAGACATAATTGCATTAAATATAAGCGGCCATAAGAAAAAGAAAAATAGACCGTTAAAAGTGCTGTGAAAATATCTACTCATTACAAAAACATTATCTATAGTGTTAAATGAAATTCCAAAAATAGGGCAAACAAAAAAGAATGCTGTTCCAAATATGATATTTAAAGGTATTGGTAGTGTAGCAATTCTAGAAATAGTTGTATGTTGAAAATACCTTTTATTCGTAGATCGTAATATACTTTCACCTAGCTTTCCACCAGACATTTCTTGAACTATTTCATAAGATAAATAAAAAGCTATAATAAGTAGAATCATAAGGAAAGTAAATCGAACTGTACTTTTGTTAGCAAGAATCATGTCTCTTCTCATGATAAGTAATATACCTGTCATAAGATAAGCAAAACTTCCAAATCTGATATAAAGTAGGATTAATGCCGCTATTCCAACTCCTACATAATTTCTTCTTAAATAGTAATACATACCTGCAACAACAAGTTCTGTAACAAACATGTCTCTCATCAAAATACTTCCATAGTATGTAGTAAAAGGGCATAATAGAGATAAAAATGCGGCTTTTGAAGCCAATTTTTCATCTTTAAACAATTCATATGTTAATTTCTTCATATAGTAAGGCAGGAAACAAACACCCAATAGGTTGAATATAACAATATTAAGTGGCGTTTCGACCTCAAAAGGAAAAGTCTTCATTATAAATGTGGAAAAATGGTGCATCCTTATCAAACTAATGTGAACGGGATACATGATGTCTTTTCCAGCAACAATTTGAGCATAAAAACGGCAGTCATCTGTTCCTATTCCACCCTCTGGTCCTGTCATTCCTAGATATTCAGGTATTTGATATCTAAAGATACAAGTCAAAACAAGAGCAAATACAAGATAATAATGGAAATAGCAAAAGTTACGATCTCTTTCCTTTTCATCTAAAAAGAAGTGGTGGAAAACAAAGAAAATAGATAATGTATAAGCATATGAGATTATACTAGTCCTATCAACATATACTATAGCCGCTATAGCTAAAAGAGGAATTATCGTATATATGTATATATTGTGGTGAATTTTAACTTTCTTTTTTTTCATAATTTATATTGTTCTTATCAGATAAAAAACGTAAATGATAAATACTTGTTTTGAAAAGGCTATAAAAATAGGCTTTTTTGTTATCGTTTCAAAAGAACTCCTCCTATTTGTCAAAAAGGCCAAATTATTGTTTTTTTAATTGACATCCACTATGTTCTTTGTAGTTCAAGCTGATTCCCATCGAATTTCGGATAGTTCAGAAGGGTTAAAATGTGGATATATGTGCCCAAAGTCACTTTAGTAAACATCACGATATTCGAGAATGATAGTTTGTTCATTGATTTGAATAGCATCAGCCTCAAGAACAGAAAGGTAATCATGGTCACATACATTTGGATTTCGATGGCATTGATGTCATCGTCGAGGATATATTTCAGATGGAGATTCTGCTTCGTCCACTTTTTGGAAAGTCTAACTCATTTATTATTAGACACCAAAAAATTTAAATGAAAAGTATCTTAAAGAGTTCGTCTATGTCAGATATCTGCTTCTCAAGAAGTTCGCGTACTCTGACATACCCACGCTCTACCAACTGTTCCCTGAAAGTGGAATCGAGGTCAATGCGTAGAATTCTATTCGCCATGTCATCAATATTGGTAGGAGAAAAATAACTGGCAGCATCACCGCATACCTCAGGGATGCTTGTCGCTGATGAGGCAGCAACGGGGGTGCCATAGCCCATGGCTTTCAGAGGAGGATAGCCAAAGCCTTCGTTGAGGCTTGGGTAGACAAAACAGAAAGCTCGTTCATACAATAGGTTAAGTTCTTCGGTAGAAACATAAGGGAGTAGTTCAAAACGGTCTCGGTGGCGTATCTCTTTCCACAAACTCATGTTTTGACAACCTGTGATTTTGACCTTCTTGCCTTGCAGCCAACCGGCTGAGAATAGACGGTCGAAGGCAAGTACTGCTCTATAGACATTTTTCTCATAACGGTTGCCGCTGACCATTAGGTAGTAGTTGTCTTTTGTTTGGTCGGAGCAAACTTCCTCAATGCTGAATGGGGAATGGAACACGGTGATGTTCTCGGGTTTCAGATTTGGGTAGAAAAAGAGAACGGAATGTTTGGTGTGTTCAGACACTACGATGAAACGGGCATTGGGAATGTTGATAAGACGCTCGCTTTGGGTAATGTGCTTGCGCTTGAGGTGGTCTTGGATGGCTGGACAATGTGAAATTATCCACCCACGTATCTTGTCCCCAATATTTTTCGAGTATTTATATCGGTAGAAGTCCCATGGCAGTTCTATGCTGCGGAGACCATGGATGACGCCAAACAAAGGTGTACTGCACGGATAGTCGTTATATTTGGCTGGCAGTGCAGAGAAGAAACAATCGTAATGTTCCTTGTTGATTAAAGCATAAATCTCAGTCTTGCTGCTCACTTCATGGCGGGTGATGCCATGGGAATTCGACATCATTTGTTGTACTTCAGCATCCGTGTGGAGGGTGTTGTCGAAAACAATGTCAAACTGGTAGCCAAAACGGATGGCTTCTTTGAGGATGAATTTGGCATATTCGCCGCCCCCATGGAAGAACACATGAGTGGTACCTTGACATGACGTGCCGTCAAATAGTATTTTACTCATAAATGAAAATAATTTCTTATCAATTCGCAACTGTTGCCTTTGATTGCGGCATGCAGCTGCTGGGTGGTTTTATGACGTTCCGATTGGTATTTGTCAATGCCTTCACAGAGGTCATTGATAAAACCTTGAAGGTCTTCTATCGAATATATGTGGTGACCAGGCATGACTGTTGTTGGATCTTCCATGACAAAGCCTCGGTCTTTCTTGTATTTCTCCATATCGGAGAGAATGAAACCGATAGGCTTGTCAAGAAGCAGATAATCAGCTGCTACCGAAGAATAGTCGGTCAGCAATGCGTCGCTTTGGGCAATCATCTCATAAAGTTTCAGACCTGTTTGGGTAATGTCTTCGTCGTTCACCACAATGATGTTGGAGCGATGTTCCTTAAAAGCGGCTTTTTGAGTCTGAATGGGATGTGGCTTAAGCAATATGCAGATGTTGCACTTTCTGAGGAAAGAGTTTAGATTGTCAAGTGATATGCTGTCGGCTATTAGGGGCAGTCCTGTTTCAGTAGCACAATGGTTTTCAGAGAGGTGTTTCATGCGGGACTCACGGAATGTGGGCATCCAGATGATGACTTTTTTGAATCCCTTGTTCCATGGGCAGGCAGAGCCATCGCTTTTGCTTCTTACAAGGAGATCGTTGCGTGGTAACCCTAATGGCAGCATCTTGTCAGGGGAGCAACCTATAAAGGCGGCTTGGGTGATGTTGGCGGCTTCGCCTATCGATAGGGCATAGTCGAAGTTGTGATAGCTGCTTCCATGACCTTTGTTCCCCTTGTAGGCATAGCCATGACCCATGAAGACAATAGTCTGACCTTTTCGCTTATATTTGATGTTGCTGGTATTGTGTGTGTAAAAAGAGTAAGCAGCCCTTGCAAAGTAATAATCAGCGAGGAAGTTAAAGGTTGGGTGGTAGCGATTGACAAATATTGTCTTTTCATCATTGGGGTATAATTTTGGGTGTTCCACCATCCATACAAACCGCAAATTGTCTATCTTCTTGAGATGATTATATAGTTCAAGACTGCTTTCGTTCATCTTTCCAGGTGTTCCCTCAAAAACAATAAGGCGTTTGTCCAAAGGAAAAATGCATCTGAAAAATAAAT
>Ga0247611_10010512_pt1 | contig 10870 bp, 8 predicted proteins | sample 177DNAGHGhighgp2_FD_192422 | JGI IMG/M metagenome (GOLD analysis project Ga0247611, IMG submission 192422) | Sheep rumen microbial communities from Palmerston North, Manawatu-Wanganui, New Zealand - 1770 DNA GHGhigh gp2 | ecosystem: Host-associated > Mammals > Digestive system > Stomach > Rumen ... | reverse complement strand
AAGTGATTATATCATTTTTTTAAAATTTTTAAAATATTTTTTAAAAATAAGAATATACCTATATTATTATTATGTGTTATAATAATAATGGGGTGATATGTATGAATATAGTTTTCGGTGGCTCATTTAATCCGCCTACAAAGGCACATAAGTTAATATTAGATAAGCTATTTTTACTATTTAAACCAGACAATATTATCATCGTTCCAGTAGGAGATAGTTATAAAAAGAAGGACTTAATCGATTATACTCATAGACTTGAAATGGTAAGACTACTTGATAGTAGAGTAATAGTTTCAACCCTAGAAAACAACAATGAATATTTAGGCACATATGATTTACTAAAGAAATTAAGTGTAGATTATGATGACTTATATTATGTAATTGGTTCAGATAACTTAATTAAGCTAGATACTTGGATTAATTATAAGGATCTTCTTAGAGATTTTAAATTTATTGTTTTTAACAGATACAGCGTTGCCCTAGAAGATGTTATCTTAGAAAAATATCCTGAATTTAAAGATAGATTTTTAATTATACAAATTGATTATGATATTTCATCAAGCAAATTTAGAGAAACAAAAGACTCTGATTTAATTCCTGAAGAAGTATACGATTATATAGTAGAAAATAAGTTATACGAGGTGAAATAATGAAAAATGGATTTTTAAAACTTGCGAATGTTACTCCTAAAGTTTATTTAGGAAATGTATTTGATAATTTAAATGAAATTAAAAAAGCTTTAAAGAAAATAGATGCTGATATAGCTACTTTCCCTGAATTAGCTTTAACAGGATATTCTTTAGGTGATTTATTTTATTCAAATGATATCATAAATGAAGTTGAAGAAGCAGTGAAAGACTTTTTAAAGACTAATACGTTTAATGGAATTGTTATAATGGGTGCTCCTATTAAAATTGATAATTTCTTATTTAACTGCGCACTAGTTATTCAGCGTGATATAATATTAGGAATTGTTCCTAAAACATTCTTACCAAATGTAGGAGAATTTAGAGAAAAAAGATGGTTTAAAACAGATTATGACTTTGATAGTATCGTATATGCTGATTTAGAAGTACCATTTGGTATGATTAAATTCATAGATGAATTAAATAAAATAAAGTTTGGTGTAGAAATCTGTTATGACATATTTGCCCCTATTTCTGTATCAAGTATTTATTCTATCAATGGATGCAATGTTATTTTTAATATTGCAGCAAGTGATGAAGTAGTAGGAAAAGATAATGTAAGAGAAAACTTTATTGTTGCTAAATCTAAGCAATGCTGCTCAGTTTATTCTTATACATCAACAGGCTTAACTGATTCAACAAGCAGTTGCCTATTTGGTGGAGCAAGAGTAGTTGCTCAAAACGGCAAATTAATTAATAAAGCTGAATTATATAAGATGGATACAGATATAATGTATTCTATCGTTGATATTGATAAGATTAATTATGCTAGAGATAAATTTAATGCCTTAAATGATTCACTAGGTATTGTAGAAGTAGATATGCAAAATGTTTATTTCACATTACCTGAAAAAGAATATTTACCAGAAATAGATCAAACTCCATATGTTCCAAAAACAAATGAAAAAGAATATTTTGATACTATTTCAAATATTATGGAATTAGCTTTAGCTAGAAGAATAGAAGTAACTAATTCTAAGACTGTTATAGTAGGTATATCTGGTGGCTTAGATTCTACTTTAGCTCTACTTGTTGCTTATAAAGCATTTAAACGTCTAAAGAAAGATGTAAAAGATATTATAGCTATAACTATGCCTGGACTTGGTACAAGTGAACGTACAAAGACTAATGCTGATGTTTTAATGGAAAAATTAAAAGTAACACGTAGGGAAATATCAATAGAAAAGTCTGTATTAAGCCATTTTAAAGATATTAATCATAATAAAAATGATCTAAATGTAACATATGAAAATGCTCAAGCTAGAATGCGTACATTAATATTAATGGATGTTGCTAATGACAACAATGGTATTGTTTTAGGAACTGGTGATATGTCTGAAATTGCTTTAGGTTGGGCTACTTATAATGGAGATCAAATGAGTATGTATAATGTTAACTGTAATATCCCTAAAACATTAGTTAGATTTATGGTTAAATGTTATGCTGATTATGCTTTTAAAACTTCAAAAGCAACATTATATGACATTATAGATACACCAATATCTCCAGAGCTTAAAAAAGACCAAAAGACAGAAGATACTGTTGGAAAATATGAAATTAATGACTTCATCTTATATAACTATTTAGAAAATGGTTATGGAATGGATAAGATTAATTATTTACTTGATAAAGCATTTAATATTGATGGTAAAGAATATATTAAAAACTTCTTTAATAGATTCTACAGCCAACAATTCAAAAGAGAAGCTAGCCCTGATGGAATTAGAGTATTTGATAATGCCCTAGATCCTAGAAGTGGTTTTGTTATGGCTAGTGATGTTGTAAGGAGACTAAAATAATGAAAGTAATATTAGGACTATCAGGTGGTGTTGATTCCGCTGTAGCTGCCATAAATTTAATAAATGAAGGCTATGAAGTAGAAGCTTGCTTTATGCGTAATTGGGATTCAATGCTAAATAATGATGTGCTTGGTAATCCTAATGATTTTAATGATGTTTGTCCACAAGAAAAAGATTATATGGATGCTTTAGATGTCGCTAATAAATTAGGCATAAAGCTTCATAGAATTGATTTTGTTAAAGAATACTGGGATAACGTATTTGAATATTTCTTAGATGAATATAGAAAAGGTAGAACACCTAATCCTGATATTTTATGCAATAAAGAAATTAAATTCAAATGTTTCTTAGATTTTGCCTTAAAACAAGGCGCAGACTATATAGCTATGGGGCATTATGCTAATGTGCGCCATACAGATCATGGCTCATATCTATTACGCGCAAAAGATACAAATAAAGACCAAACATACTTTTTGTGCCAACTTACAAGTGCACAACTTGATAAAGCCTTATTTCCAATTGGAAATATGCTAAAACCAGAAGTTAGAGAAGTAGCACTTAAATATAATTTAAACGTAGCTAAAAAGAAAGATTCTACAGGAATCTGTTTTATAGGTGAAAGAAGATTTAATGAATTCTTGACTAACTACTTACCTGCAAAACCAGGTAATATGGTTTTACTTGATGGTACTATCATGGGACACCACGATGGCTTAATGTATTATACTATAGGGCAGAGAAAAGGAATAAAGATTGGTGGATTAAATAATTTTGATAATGATGCTTGGTTTGTACTAGGAAAGAATTTAGAGAAAAATGAATTAATAATAGGCCAAGGATTTGATAATCCATATCTATATTCAAATAGATGTATTCTAGAAAACGTTAATTTTATTAACGGAGAATACTTAGGAAAATGCAGTGCTAAATTTAGATATAGACAACCTGATAATGATGTAGAAATATCTAAATTAAGCGATAATTTATATGAAGTTAAATATAATCATGTAAGAGCAGTTACTCCAGGACAAGCATGTGTCTTATATAATGGTGAAGTATGCTTGGGTGGAGGAACTATAAAAGAAGTATATTTAGATAACGAAAAAAGAATGTATTAAAGGAGGGAGAAAATGAGAATACTACATACTGCAGATTTGCATTTAGGTAAGACTTTAAATGGATACTCTTTAATAGAAGACCAAGAATATATTTTAAATAAAATTAAAGATATCACCGTAAAAGAAAATGTAGATGTAGTAGTATTTTCTGGAGATATCTTTGATAGAGCAATCACGACAAAAGAAGCTCTAGATTTATTCTCAGACTTCCTAGATTTTATTTATAAAAATAATAAAACTTTAATTGCGATTTTAGGCAATCATGATGGTGACCGTATTAGTTTTACTAATAGAATTCTAAAAAATAATAATATTTATATCGTTAATGAACCTAAAAAGATTAAAATTGATGATGTAATATTCTCATGTATTCCATACATGAATATTCATCAATTTAGAGATTTCTATAATGAAGATTTTAAGACAATAGATGAAGCTTATTTATACACTATAGAAGACTTTAATATAAACAAAGATAATTATAATTTCATGGTAGCTCATGATTATTTCACATATAACATGGAAAAATTAATTGAATCAGATTCAGAAATTAAAAATATGGTAGGTGGATTAGAATATTTAGATGTATCTATGTTTAAGGATTATGATTATGTAGCTTTAGGACATATGCATAATCCACAAAAAGTAGGTTTAGATAAGATTAGATATAGTGGATCAATCTTAAAATATTCATTTTCAGAAGTAAACCATAATAAGAGTGTTGTTATAGTTGATACTATAAATAATGATTTTTCTATTGTACCTTTAATTCCTAAAAGAGATTTAGTTGACATTAAAGGAGATTTAAAAACTCTAACAAATAGAGATTTTTACTCTAATTATAATTACACAAATGATTTCTTTAGAGCAATACTTCCAACTATGGAAGTAGATGCTTATGCAACACTAAAAGCTATTTATCCTAATTTAATGGAAATACAAATAGAATCATTAAATGAAGAACTTGAAGTAGAAAGAAAGAAAATTAAAGAAATGAATTATATAGATTTATTCTCTAATTTCTACTATGAAATCACAAAAGAAGAAATAAGTGATGAAGAATTACTTATTGTTAAAGATTATCTAGTAGGAGGTGCGAAATGAGATTTATTAACTTAGTTATGCAAGCATTTGGTACCTTTAAGGATAAGGTAGAAATTAATTTTAATAACTTAAATAAAGGTGGTATATTCTTAATTACTGGGCCTACAGGGAGCGGTAAAACAACTATTTTTGATGCCATCTGTTTTGCGTTATACGGAGAATTAAGCTCTATTGGTAATTCTAGTCAACAAAAAATAAGAAGTGATTTTGCGACTTCTAATGACATTACATATGTAGAACTAGAATTTCAAATTCAAAATAAAAATTATTATATTAAAAGAATACCTAACCAAGATAATGTAGTAACAAAAAAAGGAAATATTGGTTCTATTAAACATGATGTAATTTTAAAATATGATGATACCTTAATAACTGATATTAAAGGTGTAAGCGAAAAGATTAATGAAATAATTGGTTTAAACTGTAATATGTTTAAACAAGTAGTCATGTTACCACAAAATGAATTTAGAAAATTATTAGATTCTAAAACTAGTGAAAAAGAAACTATTTTTAGAAATGTTTTCCAAACATTTAATATAAATAATTTCCAAGAAAGAATTTATAACGACTGTAAGGATAAAATTAATGAAATTAAAGAGAAAACAACTATTTTAAACACTTTAATTTCTAGAATAGATGATAAATATAGGGATTTAGATAATAATAATTATCAAAATTATGATGATATCATCAGTGATATCAAAAATATGAATGAAACAAAAAAGAATGAATCAAAAGATAAAAAAGAAAAATTAAATACTTTATCATTTGATTTAAATAAACTAAATCAAGAATATAATGATTCCATTTTATTAAATAAAAATATTGATTCATATAATGAATATTTAAAAAAGAATGAAGATTTAGATAATGATTTATTAATTGATAAATATAGAAACATTCTAACAAAATATCAAAATGCGAAAAACTTAAGTGAAGCTTATAATAATCTAAATAGCGGAAAAGAAGAAATAGAATCACTTAATAATGATTTATTAGAATTAGAAGAACTTGAAATAAATAAACAAAATGAAAGAAAAGAAGCTTCATCTAAAAAGGTTGAACTCCAAAATAAGAAAAATGAAATAGATTCTATTAGATTAAAAAGAATAGAATTAAATCAAGAATATGAAAAAGCTCAAACTAAAGAAAAGGTTAGAAGTGAATATCTTCAATTAGATGAAGAAATAAATGATTTATCTATTGATAATGAAAGAGATATAGAAGAAAAAAATAATCTAATTATTGAAAAAGAAAAAGTAGAAGAAAAGGTAAATGAATTAAAAGAAAATTTAATTGATATACCTTCACTATACAAAGAAAAAGATGAATTAAATGAAGTATTAAAAAGATTAAATGAAATAAAAGAAAAACTAGTAAGAAAAGAAGAATTAAAAGCGTTAATAGAAGACTGTGAACTTGAATTTAATAGATTAAAGATAGAAAATATTAATTTAAGTGGTCTAAAAGAAAAAACAAAAAGAAAGATGAGATTAAATCTAGCATCTTCCTTAGCTAAAGATTTACATGATGGAGTACCATGCCCTGTATGTGGTGCTACAAATCATCCTAATCTAGCTAGCTTTGATCAAAATATAACTGAAGATGATCTAACAAAGATTTTAGCGGATGAAGCTAAAAATAACACTTTAACTGATCAAATTATAAGTGATAAGAGAAATCACGCCTTAGAAAGAGTAGAAGTTGAAGACTATCTAGGCACAAATGATTTAGTATTAGAATATGATTTAAATATGGCTAATATAGATTCATATATTAAAAAATATGAAGATGATATTAATAATATATTTACTAATATTGATAATGCGACTATTAATAATAGTGAATACACTTTAGAGACAGAAAAGCTAAAAGCTATAAGTGATAAAATATTAGAATTGAGCGCAAAAATCGATAAATTTGAAAAAGATAATTTAGAGAGATTAGAAGAATATAGAGATAAAAAAGCTCAACTTAAATTATATGATGATACTAGAGATATAAAAGAAATAGAAACTGATTTAACTAAAGTAAATGAAGAAATTAGTGAATATGAAAAAGAATGCGATAAATATAATGATTTAGAAGTTAGTTTATTAGATGACATTATAGAAATAGGTAAGAAGAAAAGTGAGATTAATGCTTCAATAAGCGCTAAAAAGATGAAGCTTGATATTTATCAAGAAGATATTAATAAATATAAAGCTTTATTTAATAGTATTGAAGAATATGAATTATGCTTAAACACTAATTATAGTGAAATAGAAGAATATGTTAAAGAATATGATTCTAATAAAGCTATTATTTTAAATAAGCTAAATGAATTAAAACCATTAATTGAAAATAAAGAAAAAGTTGATTTAGCTATTATAGAAGAAAATATTAATAACTTAAATATAGAAATAGAAAACTTAAAAGTAGAATCTATAAAACTAGAATCTAATATTTCAAGCTTAGAAGAAGAAATAGATGAAATAATTAATAGTTATAATCTAATTAAAGATAAAATAGCTATTAAAAATAGATTAAAGAAATTAAGTGATTTAGCTAATGGTAGCTACTTAAGCAAAATCACTTTCGAACAATATATCTTAAGCATCTATTTTGAAGATGTTATAGATGAAGCTAATATATTACTTAAGGATATGAGTAAAAACAGATTCCAACTAATTAGAAGAAAAACTCTAACAGGTAGAGGCTACCAAGGCTTAGAAATAGATTTATTTGATAGTAATACAACATCAATTAGAAGCGTTGATACATTCTCTGGTGGAGAATCCTTCTTAGCTAGCTTAAGCCTAGCTTTAGGCTTATCTAATGTGATTAGAAGAAATTCTAGCTTACTATCTATAGATACTTTATTTATTGATGAAGGCTTTGGTTCCTTAGATATGGATAAACTAGATAACGCATATAATATTTTATGTAGCTTAAGAAAGAATGATAGAGTAATAGGTATAATTTCTCATATTTCAGAATTAAAGAATAGAGTAGAAAATCAAATAGTAGTTAAGAAAACTGATCTAGGTTCATCAATTACTATTATTGATTAGGAGAATTATATGGATAATTATAAAGATAAATATTTTATGCGCCTATTCTTATCTCTAATATGTTTTATTCTAGATTTTATTTGTGCTTTCTATTCTATATATTATAACTGTTATTTAATTTTAATAATTCCTTTAATTATTATTGATGTATTATTCTTATATATTGCTTATCATAGCTTTATACATCGTTTAGCTTTAAGAGATAAATTTAAGATATTACATAATGAAAAACTAGATTTATCAAGCTATTATAATAAGAAAATAGAAAAGAAGAATAAGAGATTAAAAACACTTAATAGATTGTTTTTAATAAGCCTTTATTCTTCTCCTATATTAATTATTATCTTTATATCTATTGGTGTATTTATAACTAATAGTGTTTTACTAGCTTTAGTATTTCCAGCATTCTTAATAGTTTATTTATTAATATTATTCTTTATAAAAGATATATATTCAAATTATGATTATAATGATGATAAAGAATTAAAAGAAGAATTAATAATTAATAAAAAAGCTATATGTTATAAAGGTAAAGCTTATCTATTTAAATATGCTGGCTTTTCTATAAAAAATGATAAATATAAATTTTTATTTATTCCTATTGCTAAGATAAAATTTAGTGAAGAAATAAAATTAAAAATAGAAGGATTAAAAGATGAAATATGCAATAAGTAAATGCTTATGCGGCTATAACTGTAAATATAATGGGTTAAATAATTTAAATAATAAAATTAAAGAACTAGAAGATGATTCTTTAATTATTTGTCCTGAGGTTTTAGGAGGACTACCTATACCTAGAATTCCTTTTGAAATAAAAAATGGTAGAGCAATAAATAAAGAAGGACTAGATATTACTGATAAAGTAATGGACGGATGTAATAAAGCTTTAAAGCTTATATTAGATAATAATATAGATATAGTTATTCTAAAAGAAAATAGTCCTACCTGTGGCGTAAATTATATATATGATGGTACATTTACCCATACAAAAATAAAGGGATGCGGTCTATTAACTAAAATGTTAAAAGATAATAATATAAAAGTAATAAGTGATGAAGAATTTTAAAATAATTTCAACCGGATTTATGCATATTTTTGCATTAATTTCGGTTTATTTTTTGTAAAAAACGCAATTTCAACCGAATTTTTGTAAAATTTCATTGATAATACAACCTAATTTTTGTATAATTTTGTCCAAAGGCAAGAGATTTGAATATAAGTCTTTACTTGCCCTAAAACATTTAATATTGAAACCAAGTATAATGTACCTACTTATATGGTGCCATTTATTTAGAAAGAGTGAGCCATTATGAAGAAAAATGATTATGTTGATTTAACATGTACATATTTAAGTAATGACGCAAAAGGCGTTTGTAAGACAAACGATTTTTGCTTTTATGTTGATAATTTACTTCCAAATGAATCTTGTAATGCTATAGTTGAAGGAATAAATGGTAAAACAGTATATGCAAGAATCATGGAATTAAATAATAAATCAGTTGATAGAGTAGATGTTAAATGTAATAGTTATGAAAAATGTGGTGGATGTAATTTATTACATTATTCATATAATAAACAATTAGAATTTAAAAGAAATAACATTCATTTATTATTTAAAAATAAAGGAATAAATGCGCATATTTTAGAAGTTATTGGAATGAATAATCCCTTTAATTATAGAAATAAAGTAATCGCAAGCGTTTCTTTAAATAATAAAAAAATAGTTTATGGAATGTATGAAGAAAACTCACATGATGTAGTATATAATAAGAACTGTCTAATTCAAAATAAGAAATTAAATGAGCTTTTAATTTCTATAAAAGAAGAATTAGATAATTTAAAAATAAAACCAGAAGGTTTTGGTGGGGTTTTAAGACATATAATGATGCGTATAGGCATTAATACTAATGAAGTATTAATAGTATTTGTGACTAATTCTGAAATGTTTCCTGGACGTAATGAGCTTGTTAAAGCATTAACTAAGAAGCATAAAGAAATAAAAACTATTATTCAAAATATTAATCCTAGAATTACTCCAATAGTTTTTGGAAATAAAGAAAGAATTCTTTATGGTCCAGGATTTATTACTGATAAATTACTTAATAATAGTTATAAAATAAGCTATAGATCATTTTATCAGGTTAATCCAATACAAACAGAAATACTTTATAAAAAAGCTATAGAATTAGCTAATTTAAATAAAAATGAAGTAGTATTAGATTGTTACTGTGGAATAGGCACAATAAGCCTATCACTAGCAAAGCAAGTTAAGCAAGTTATAGGAGTAGAAATCGTTAAAGAAGCGGTTAATGACGCCATAAACAATGCTAAGCATAATAATATTAATAATGCTAAATTCATATGTGATGATTGTAAGAAATTTATGAATAATTATGATGGTATTATAGATACATTATTTGTAGATCCGCCTAGAAGTGGACTTGATAATGAATTTATAAAATCAGTTAGAAGATTAAAACCTAAAAAGATTATTTATATATCATGTAACCCATCTACACAAGTAGATGATATATCTAAAATATTAGACTTATATAATATAAAAGAAGTTCAACCAGTAGATTTATTTCCTAATACTATTCATGTTGAAACGATTGTTCAATTGCTCTACCGACACCAAAAATGACAAGTCTATCAATTAAACGAACTGAATATGACATATTTTAATAATACAAAGTTTAGTGATAAGTAAAATGGATAGCGATATTGTAGCTGTATATTTTTTTGGTTGTATTTTATAGTATCGTTTATGGTATGGCATTTTCTCTTTTGAAAGTTGTATACTTTAAATGCGCAAATATTACGCTAAATAAAAAACATATTGCGCAAATATTGCGCGCTTATGCTTGACAATAAGCGCAATTAATGATATCCTATTGTTGGTGATATTATGAATGAATTGAAAAAAATAAGAACATCTTTGAATATGAGTCAAGTAGATGCAGCTAAAGTTTTAGGGATTTCTAGAAGAACGTATCAAAAATACGAAGCACTTGAAGATGAATCTGATAATAAGCTTAAATATTATATTTTTAGATTAAATGAATTAAATGTTTTAGATGAAGAACATGGTATTTTAAAAATAGAAG
>Ga0247611_10010511_pt1 | contig 10871 bp, 8 predicted proteins | sample 177DNAGHGhighgp2_FD_192422 | JGI IMG/M metagenome (GOLD analysis project Ga0247611, IMG submission 192422) | Sheep rumen microbial communities from Palmerston North, Manawatu-Wanganui, New Zealand - 1770 DNA GHGhigh gp2 | ecosystem: Host-associated > Mammals > Digestive system > Stomach > Rumen ... | reverse complement strand
ACGGTGCATCGTCAAGTCCGCTGATATATTGATGATAGGAATACTTGCGGTCACGAAACATTTTGGAGTATTCGTCAATGATGTGAATATCCTCATTGTCTATCTCGTAGTCATCGATTTCTGCATAGTCAGGTTCGTAACCTTCTGGTACAAACACAAAGGTATAGTTGAGATTACCTTTCTTCTTCTGTTGGTCAAGCAACTCTGCAACCTTCAATTTCTTGTTTGCAGCCTTGTGTATGATTCGCTTCCTGGCCATCAGAAGCATTTCCGCTTCCTTCTTATATTTACCTGTTACAGGGTCGATAAACTTCCTCAGCTTTTCCGTGATAATGTTGTATTGCTCCATTTCATCAGGTGTCAGACTGATGAATAATGGATAATACTCATAGTGGCAAAGGATGGGAGGATCAGATTTCCATATCGCATCCTTCATCGTAAATCTGTATGTGTACTTGGGTGGTTCAGAATCGAAGAAATCATAGAGATTCTTGGAACCTCCTTCATCATAAATACGTTCTGGTGTTGCAGACAAGCCAATTCTGTATTTAATGTTGAATGGCAATTTCTTGATTGGGCCAGTTGCGCCCAAGTTATGTGCCTCGTCAGCAATAAAGATAAAGTTCTCAATTCCCTTCGTACTCCTTATGAAGTCCTGAATATACTTGCGAATGAAGGTTGCATAAGTCGTAATGATGACGATGTTCCTTCGCTGGCTCAGCAGACTCTTCGTAGTATATCGAGACAGCAGATTCTTCCAGTCTTTTTCTGTGTGGGTAGAAACGACATTTTGGAAATTGAAGTGTTTTACTTCATCTTCCCATTGTAACGCCAATGCTCTTGTTGGAACAACGATTATTACTTTATAGAACCCGTTCTCACGATATTGTTTGAGAACGCAGTTCAAGGCAGTAACCGTTTTACCTGAACCTGTTGCCATTGCAAAGATTCCATTTCGATTATTTTTTATCCATGCATCATACGCATCAATCTGAATAGACCGCTCTGATGGGAATGGGAATCTTGGCTCTTGCTCCTTAAATTCCATCTTCTCAACAAGACGACTGGGGAGAGGCTTGGATGTAATTGGGTCAGATGAGTCAATCTCATTCACTTCTCGCAAGTCTATTTCACTATCAAGTAGTTTCTTTAGTTTTACACCGCCAAATTTATCTTTGATGTATGATGTTACCTTGCTGATGGGAATATGAATAAGATGAGAGTTGTCCTGGCCCCAGTTATCATTGAATTTATCCTCCAAATCCTTTACGTAGTCAGGATTCTTCCAAGAAGTAAATGCCGTAATGGTTTCTCCGTTTAACTCCATTGCTGTTTGCGAGAAATTTGCGGAACCACTAAATGCTACTTTATTTCCATTCTCATCTGTAAAAACGCCATACTTATCGTGCCCAAGTCCACCTTGCGTTGAGATTGTAGCCACGAATTCTATCCTGTCTATTGATATGAGGTAAGAAAAGCACCTGAAGAATTGTTCATCATGACGAGATAGCGTATTGCACAGTTGGGTCACATCGTTCAATATACGGTCTTCAAAATCATCTATGACCCCAGTCTGTCCTTTCACTATCGCCATCTTGTCCTGTTCGCTAAGTATGTGATTGATAACGACACGCATTTTGCCACCGTTAGCAATGAAGAGCGCAAATCCATAGGCTAAGCAACGAATGCCAGAAGTCGAAAAGAATCCCAAGCCGAGGTCGAACGATTTGCTTTCTATTAGCGCCTCAGTAAAGAATTCTTTTGGCTCATGCTGCAAGCCTGTAGAATATGTCAGTTCAAACTCACACTCTCTTAGCATATAGTTTCCAGTCCAAATTGTATCTTATCAAACAAATAGTCAAAACCCACAAGATTCGGATTATCTTTCACATCTGCCATTATCCGCTCCAAGCCGTCATCGAGGTGTAACTTGAAGAATCGAGGCAGATCCTTGTCTGACATCTTTATATTATAATGCTTGCACATGATGGCAGCATACATAGAGTAAAGATTACCAAACAGGACATTCTTGGAATATTCCTTGCCACCAGAATCCTTCACATCCAACGGAGAGAAGTGTACGCCGCTTTGCAAAGAATAGGCAATAGCTATGCGGGCTATGACATTCTCTGCACCCAAAGCAAACTTTCGAGTGAGAACAGTTACTGCTTCTTTATTCTTAGCACTTGTCTTTATTTGGGTAAACATCTTTATTCCTTGTTTATAAATTCATCAATTGGCACCTGCTTGAACGAGGAATGAGTTACTTTGTTCTGAATCAGGTACGTTGCGTTCACTAATGGTTTCATCACCTTATATTCTTCTGATGTCAGCTCCTTGTAGAGTAACGGGAACAAGACTACCTGTTTTGAAATCTGAGGATAGAACTCCGTGATAATTTTGGTAGCATGACTCTTATCAAACTTCTGCAATGGAGAGTCAATGAATACAGGGAATTGGATTCCAGACTCATCAACCAAAGCTTTTAATATAGAGGTCGCATACAGTTGCTGTTCACCTTTCGACAGGGTGTCTTTATTGATAGCATCACCATTGACGCTATAGAGTTCAATATCCATATCCTCGCCATCGACAACAACTTCAACCCTGCCAATAAAATCTTCCTTGTGCATCAAGGTATTAAGCGTAGACTTGATACGTCTTTCCAAAGAGTATTTCTTCTCCTGCTTCAACGACACCAAGAAAGTAGAAAGCTCTGCGATGAGTTGTTCTGCCACATGGTCTTTTTGGGCGTCACTATCATCAAGACTAACCTTCTTGCTAAGTTCGCTAACCTGCTTACTTGTTGTGGCTAGTTCTTGGGTTATTTCGCCTATAGTCTCATGTAACTGGCGTATCTCTTTATCTTTTTCAAGTATATCTGCTTCGACCTTGTTCTTCCTTGAACGAATGTCCTTGATCAGTTCATCCTTCTCCTTGCTATGGATGTTTGACAATCTGCGACTATTGCGTTCCAGTACAAGTTTGTTTTTGCGATAGTCATCTGTCAAGTGTTCAAATTCGGTCTTATATGTCGTGGTTATGTTGTTGTAAACTGCAATAAATTCATCGTAATCCTGTTCGGAAACAGAGAGCAATACTTCTTCATTTGCGACTTCATTTTTATACTTATCAAGAACATCTTGTACCTTAATGATAAGGTTTGACTTCTCTGTTGATGCGATATTTGAATGCTCAAACATCAACATCAGATCTGAAGTAATCTGGCTTACAATCAGATTCCTGCTTAACTGGTCATTCTTGGTTTCTTTCAACTTAAAGTCGTATTCTATCTGGTCACGGGTATCTTTAAGTAATTTACCAGTCATAGCAAATGGGGCATATTCAATGAAGTTCTTCAATTTCGATTTGTATTCCTCATCCTTCTGCTTGGTAGCTTGAATGATTTTTTCCAATCTGGCTATTTCCGCCGAGGTGGCATCATTTCCTTCACGCATCAATTGTAGTTGGAGTGCTTCATCGTTATTTCTCAATTGTTGCAACTCAGATTCAAGAGCAGATAGCTTCTGCCGGCTGTCTTCGCTCTTCTTTTCCAGACGTTCTTGCTTTGAAAGAATACCCAGTAATTTTTCTCTACTTTCTATATCTGATGACTTCTTGCGAAAACGCAATCTTACGTTCTCCAAATTCTTCCTCAAGTCTTCGTACTTACGCACTCCAAGCACCTCATTATAGGCAGAACACAAACGACGTTTTTCTGTTGAAGTGTTCGTTTCTGCCAAAGACACAATTTGCTCTGAATCGAAGAAGAAAAAACGTGCGATGTCTTTGTTTAGAATAAAGTCATTGATGAAGACTTCAGAGCCTATCGATGCTGTCAACTCATTCTTCTTACCATCAATCAAGATGTCAACCGTTTCCTTTTCAGTTACCATATCGTAAGAACGGACAACTTTCAGCGACGTACAGGGAAGAGATGGGATGATGACATCTTCAAACTCTATGGCCACATAATAAGTGGTGATTTTCTTCAAAACTTCATTATCAGAAGAATATCCTCTGCGTTTTATTGATTCTTTCTCCGCTGGGGATAATGCTTCTAACTTCGCTCTAACGTTGTTGTTCAGATTGTTTTTTAGGAAGGTATTATATCCGCTGTTGGCTATATCCTTTCTAACCTCTGTTTCAACCTCTGTAATCAGTCTGCCATACAGACACCATATCAGCGAATGAAGGAAGGTGGTCTTACCAAATCCATTCTCACCAGAAATCAAGAATATAGGCTTCTCATCATCCTGAGTGAACTTGATGATGTTCTTGCCCTCATAGAGACGATAATTGCCAAGTGTTATGCTTTTGATAATCATGACTCTACCTCCTTTATAAATGATTCAAGACGAGATTCAAGGTCTGTTTGCAAACCATATCTTCTCATCAATAGTACTTTATTCTTCTGCAATGCCAACAATTCCTGTATCAGTTGGTAGTGCTGAGGATTGTCTGCACATGCCTTTTCCAAAAGTATGCGCTCTTGCAACCCTATATTAGTATTGGGGATGTTATAGCCATAGACCTCGTTGTAGATGTCATTTACTGTCGTAGTGAAGTTGCCGTCTCGATACCATAACACCTGAATTGCTATAAGCTCTTGATTGGTGATAAGGTCAATGCTGGAGCGATAACTCTGGGTATCTTTCTGAACAGTCAATAATTCACGTAATAATTGAATCCTGTATTCCATCGTATAGTTACCCAAGTTGTGACCCGTTTCATCAACGGCTTTCTGACCGTTTCTGCGAGTTGAATATCTAAGTTCTGACACATTGCGATTCTCAACAAGCCTATCCCTAAAATCCAGTAAAGGTTTCATCCATTTTATACCATTCTTAATTAGGGATGACATAGACTTGTCTTCCTTCACGACAGTACATATCCAACATCCAAAACGGCTTTGGCCACACGAGCGATGACTATCATCCGTTACAACAGTAGGACATTCGTAGTCATCAGCAGAAGCATCCGCATATATTTTGAACAGAATTTGGTTGTCAAATCCCCAGGGAGATGGAATAGAGTTGATGATACCCCAAACCTCTTCAAGCATCAATTCCTTTATAGGCGCATAGGTGAACGTGTTAGGATTCAAAGGGTGTTTAGAAAGACGATGACCCTTTATCTCATGTCTTTTAATGGAACGCTCACGCTGCTGACTCTCTGATAATCTTGTGCCAACAAGTACAATGGCTTCTCCATCAGCTGCTACTTGGTCTGTTATGAACTTTGAGGTAGGCTTAATCTTCATTTTCTCCGTACAAAAACGGAAAGAATTATTGGGAACTGGGTAACCCTTGCCTATGACGCAACACCAGAACGAGTCTTCTAACTCTGGAGTTGTGGTCGCAACAGAAATTGGCATCATCTGTTCCTTTGCAGCCTTCGCAATCATATCCAGCACTTTGGTGACGTATTCCTCTATAATTGGATTCTCAACCATTGTATCGTTGCAGACCACATAGACGTTTCTCTTCAATGAAACACCCTTGTCCTTCAAGCGTTTCAAGGCGAGCCATACAAGTGTAAGAAGTACCGTGGAATCCTTGCCACCGCTGAACCCTATAATCCAAGGACGATTATAGCGATCTTGCTCTTGGTACTGATCCATCAGTTCCAATATGATGTTTTCTACTCTTTGATTCTTCATCTCGGTTTTTAAGTTAGTAGGAAAAGAAAACGTACCCTTCTCCTTGTAGTATTTCCTATCTGCACCTGTCCTGGAAATGAGGCTTGAAACGAAATACGAAGAAAGGGTACGCCTATCGGGCGTACCTAACTTCCTCCGAGGCTCGTTTCAATAAAGTTTTTCCAGGACTTTGCAGATGAAACCTCTTCAGATATAAATACTTAGTCTATTCCACAATGTTCATACCGGCACCTCCTCTGAGGTCTTTTCGGTTGCCTGATGGCTGGGGCCAGAGCGGGCGGTATTCCGATACTTAGGTGCAAAGATACAACAAGATTTCGACAACAGAAAGAATTAAGGGGAAATTTTATCTCCTGACTTCATAGCGCGGGGCGTTGTAGGGGTGAAACTGCAGTCTCAGACCTGGGCGACTGGAGATGAAGTTTCTCTGTGCGATATAACGATGCATATTTTTGTTTAGCGATTTTTTGTTTATTTCAAAAATATGTTTAACTTTGCAGCATCAAATGATAACTACGATAGTATTATGGAGGTAAAGAAGGTTACATACGACGAGGCTTTGGCTCGATGGAAGCACTCTTTGGAAATAAAACGAGAGTGGGAGCGTAAAGTGATGGAACGCTGGGAGCGCGAAGACCAGCAGAAAGTCTCTTTGGCATGATAACCCTTTCCCTCAAAGCAATCAATAGCCATTCTCCTTATCGAGTCGTCGTGAATAACGGCGACTATGATTTTATAACCAGAGACGGTGTCAGGTACAGTGCCAGTTTTCTGGAGGATGTCTCTCTTGGAGGATGTGACACATACCAGTTCGGATTCCGCAAGAAAGAAGATGCACATACCAACTACGATGCAAATGTAAAGGCGACACTCCTTGCCATTATCAATCAGTTTTTTATTGAAAACGAGAATGTCTTGCTTTACATTTGTGACACCAGTGATGGACGTGAAGCTAAGCGTAATCGACTTTTCCTCCGATGGTTTGAGGAATTTGCCAACCCCGAGTATTTCACTATGCGCTCTGCCAATGCCATCGTAGAGGGACAAGGATTCTATGCAGCCATCATTGTAGAGAACAGCAATCCCAAGCTTGAAGCCATTATCAATGACTTCAATCGCTCTGCAGAATCCCTCACCGCAGGTAAGCCATAGCATCGTGCTGTTTTCTTTCATTCGTTATCTCCTCAAAAACATATAACTTATTATTATGGCAAAGGTTCTTTTGATTAACGGAAGCCCCAGAGAGAAGGGCAACACGTTCACGGCTCTGAGCGAGGTGGCAAAGACCCTGAACGAAGAGGGTATTGAGACTGAGATTATCGGCATCGGCAAGCAGGCCGTGCAGGGCTGTATTGCCTGCGGCATGTGTGGAAGGAACGGAGCACGTTGTACGTTCCGCGATGACCTGTATTATAAGGTATGGAGAGCCGTGAAGGACGGCATCGACGGACTGGTTATCGGTTCGCCTGTGTATTACGGAGGACCGAACGGTTCGCTCTGTGCCCTACTCGACCGCGTGTTCTACTCTTTGGGAAATGAGCTGAAGTTCAAGCCCGGGGCCAGCGTGGTGGTATGCCGCAGGGGAGGAGCATCGGCTGCCTTTGACCGTCTGAACAAATATTTCACGATTCTGAATATGCCCGTTGTCAGCTCCCAGTACTGGAACATAGTGTATGGCCAGACGCCTGGACAGGCGGCACAGGACGAGGAGGGCATGCAGACGATGCGCACGCTGGGCCGCAACATGGCCTGGATGATTCGTAAGCTGAACGTCGGCGAGGAAGGGCATCCTGAGCAGGAGAGTCCGTTGAGGACCAACTTCATCCGATAAGAAAAAAACAAAAAAAGACATTGCCTTTCGGCGATGTCTCTCTCTTCTGTTGGCCCTAACGGGCTACTCACAAAAAAGACATTGCCTTTCGGCGATGTCTCTCTTGCTGGGGTGCCCGCACGGACTCGAACCGTGGACATTCAGAACCACAATCTGACGCTCTAACCAACTGAACTACGGGCACCATCATGTCTTGCTCTGGCGGCTTGACAGAAGTCAAGTTCTTCAAAGCGGGTGCAAAGATACGGGATTTATTTGGAACATCCAAACAAATCCCGATATTTTTTATTCCCTGGACTTATTTTTTGGCAGGAGCTTCCTGTGCGGGCTGCTGTGCAGGCTGGTCGGCAGCCTTGTCGCTGGCAGCAGGTGCGTTCTGCTCTCCTGCGCCGAATCCCTGTGTGTTGACGGGATTGGTGGTAACGTTCTCCGTAGCGGCCTTCTCCAACACGCTCTGCTCGGTGGCAGCCTTCGGAGCCACATAGGCACAAACGACGCTGAGGACTACCATGGAGGCAGCAAGCGTCCAGGTGGTCTTCTCTACGACATCCGTTGTTTTACGAACACCCATGATGGCGTTGGAAGAAGAGAAGTTAGAGGCAAGACCTCCACCCTTTGACTCCTGGATGAGTACGATACCGATCATGAGTACCGATGCCAGGACGATGAGAATGACGAATAATGTGTACATCTTTTTTTGTTTTAAATATTTACTTTTTTATTGTTTTTTCGCGTTGTCATTGCGTACCAGTTTCTCGAGGAAACGGATTTGGTCTGCAAAGTAAGCACTTTTTTTTGGATAATTCAAATTTAAACGCTGAATAATTTCCAAAGCCTTGGAATATCTGCCTTGTTTAACGTAAATTCGTGCCAATGTCTCGGTAAAATAGCCCTCTTCGCCGGGATTTCCGTCTTCGTTGTCTTCGTTTTCAATCTGAGGCAGGTACTCCGGCTCTTCCTTGAGTTTGATTTTCCCGCCCTCGTTGAAGATGAAGTTATCGATGAGGTCCTGTCCCTTCATCTGCGGCGCATGCTTCCCGGCTTTCCGCTCCTCCTCGCCTTCTATCTCGAGCAGGTAGGAGACATAGTCCACGGTAGCATCGGCTGGAGTGGGCTTGCGCTTTCCTCCCGTTTCCTCCTCTTCCTTCGGAATAGACTCCAGGAAGTTGTCGATGAGGGAGATGGTTCTGCCTTTCTCTTCGGTCTTCTTCTCCTGCAGTTCCTCCTTGGCTTTCCTGCCTGTGAGCCTGTAGTGGGCGGCCTCCACAAGCTGGAAGATGACGCGACGGTCGGTAATATAGATGGCGGCACGGCGAAGTTCCTCGTCGAAGCTGGGATCGTGGAGCAGATAGAGGTTCTGCAGCAAGAGCAGTCTTGCCGTCTGATAGTACGGATAGAGCGCAAGAAGGCTGCGGAGATCGTAGAGGGTCTCCTTGTTCATCCGTTCGGGGTTTGCTATCAGTTGTGTCAGTTCCACCTAACTTACCCTTTTACTTTTTACTTTTTAATTTTTAATTTTCCCTTTTTTACCAGTTTGCTACGGTAGCATTGAAGATCTGTTCCGTCAGGTCTTTCACCATCTGCTGAACCAGTTCCTCCTGTACGGAGTTGAGCGACTGCGTGGACTCATAGGAGGCCGTTGCCGTGAACTGCTTCTCGAAGTCCTGCGTATGGTTGGCATTGTTGGTAAACCTTACGTTCACCACCATGGCGAGCTCCACCTGGGCAGAGTAGCCTTCGCTCGATACCGACTTGTTGCGCTGTGTATATTGCGTTATCTCGCCTTCCACCTTCAGGTCGCCATTGCGCTTGACCTGTATGAGCTTGGTATGGTTGGCGTAGATATCCTTCAGCTCGTTGTTGAACATCGGTCCCATCGGTCCCCACACATAGCTGGCACGGATGGGGAAGTCGGCAATCTGGATGGTCTTCGTCTCGTCGTAGTTGATGCTGGCGCCGTTGAACTTATAGCTCACGGAGCAGGAAGTCAGCATGAGGCAGGCAAAGGCTATGCAGAGCGTCATGCCGAACTGCTTGATGCGCCGGTAGAGCGTGCGGTCGGAGATGCCCAGTTCCTGGGCTGCCTTCTTGCGGTTGCCGCCGTTGCGCTCCAGGGCTTTCTCAAGCATCTGCCTTCCCATATCGTTCAGGTTCAGACTCTCCGGTTCGCTGATTTCCTCCGCCTCGGCATCTTCCAGACGGGAGGGGGAATTCACGGAGTTCAAGGAGTTCTTTCTCTGCAAGGCTACGAAAGCGTCGCTTTGCGCCGAGCGCACGGGGCTTAGGGTGTTCAGTTCCCTGGCGTCCTCCAACTGCTTGCGAATGCCGTTCATCTCCTTTCTCAGGTCGGTGATGTTGCCCCGCAGCTCGTAGAGAATCTTATAGAGCATCTCGCGCTCGTTCTCATAGCTGTGGTCGCCATTGCCGTTGCCCACCACCGCCAGCTGCGTGCTCTCCGGATCGCGCGGGATGAACTGTATGAGCTGTTCGGCATCTATCTCGCGCTCCTTGCTGAGCACGGATATCTGCTCCGTCACGTTCTTCAGCTGTCTGACGTTGCCCGGCCACTTGTACTGCAGCATCAGCTGCTTTGCCTCCTCCGTGAGGGTGATGCGCGGCAGGTGATACTTCTCTGCCATCTGCATGGCAAAGAGGCGGAAGAGCAGCAGGATGTCCTCGCCCCGTTCTCTCAGGGCAGGCATCTGTATGGGGATGGTGTTCAGTCGGTAGTACAGGTCCTCGCGGAAGCGTCCTTCGCTGATGGCCTTCCTCATGTTCACGTTCGTGGCAGCCACGATGCGCACATCGGTCTTGCGCACTTCGGTTCCACCCACGCGTATGTACTCTCCGTTCTCCAGCACTCGCAGCAAGCGGGCCTGCGTAGCCATCGGCAGTTCACCCACCTCATCGAGGAAGATGGTGCCCTTGTTGGCTGCACCGAAGTAGCCTTCGCTCTCCCCTATCGCACCCGTGAACGACCCTTTCTCATGTCCGAAGAGTTCGGAGTCGATGGTGCCCTCGGGAATGGAGCCGCAGTTGATGGCGAAGTACCTTTCGCGCCGGCGTGGAGAGTTGTCGTGGATGACACGCGGGATAATCTCCTTGCCCACGCCGCTCTCTCCGATGATAAGCACGGAGAGGTCGGTGGGTGCCACCTGTAAGGCCACATCCAGAGCGCGGTTCAGGCCGTCGCTGTTGCCGACGATATTGTACCGCTGCTTGATCTTTTGCAGTTCAGTAGTGTTCATTGGGGTGACAAAATTACATAAAATATTTGGAATCTCTGCAATTTTGGCAGAAAAATGTTCACCAGACAAGAAAATGGAAGGAGAAAAGCTATCAAAAGAAATCCCCCTCTTGCCCGAAAGCAAAAGGGGG
>Ga0247611_10010509_pt1 | contig 10872 bp, 6 predicted proteins | sample 177DNAGHGhighgp2_FD_192422 | JGI IMG/M metagenome (GOLD analysis project Ga0247611, IMG submission 192422) | Sheep rumen microbial communities from Palmerston North, Manawatu-Wanganui, New Zealand - 1770 DNA GHGhigh gp2 | ecosystem: Host-associated > Mammals > Digestive system > Stomach > Rumen ... | reverse complement strand
TCGAGGGTATGTATCATACAGGTCAGAGAAACCTCTTCAGAATCCGTATTTCAAAGGATTCCTTCGAAAAGGGACTCCGTCTTAAGGACCTTGGAGAAGTTCTCTACAGCATGATCATGGATGAATACGGCGAAGTAGTAGATAAGTGCGAAGTCACATTCATCACCGATAAGGAAAAGGTCGAGAAGTTCCTCGCAGAAGTTGCCATGCCTGCATATGACGCAAGAGACGACAGGCTCGCATCCCTCACAGACGAAAGCGTAGATACATTCTATACATGCATCCTTTGCCAGAGCTTTGCTCCTTCCCACGCTTGCATCGTAACCCCTGAAAGACTTGGTCTTTGCGGTGCTGTTTCCTGGCTCGATGCAAAGGCCGGATATCAGCTCAAGCCGACCGGTCCTAACCAGCCGATCAAGAAGGAAAGATGCATCAACGAGAAGACCGGTGCTTATGAAACAGTAAACGAAGCAATCGGTGAAGCAACTCACGGTGCAGTTACAAACGTAACACTTTACTCCATCATGGAAGACCCGATGACATCCTGCGGATGCTTCGAGTGCATTTCCGGTATCGAACCGATGTCCAACGGACTCGTTGTTGTAAACAGAGAGTACAAGGGCATGACCCCTACAGGAATGACCTTTGGTGAACTCGCTTCCATGACAGGCGGCGGAGAGCAGACACCTGGATTCATGGGTCACGGCAGACACTTCATCTCTTCCAAGAAGTTCGCATATGCTGAAGGCGGTATCGCAAGGATCGTCTGGATGCCGAAGGAACTCAAGGACGATGTTGCTGAAAGACTCAATAAGACTGCAAAGGAAGTTCTCGGTATCGATAACTACACAGATATGATCGCAGACGAGACCATAGCTGAAGATGCAGATGCACTTCTTGCATTCCTCCAGGAAAAGGGACATCCTGTCCTCAACCTCGAGCCTCTTATGTAAGATGATAGAAAGAGGTCTTTGTCAGTAGACCGATTTCATTACTCTCATCAAAAGAGTTTTAAAGAACTAAGAAGAAAAGCGGTCCTCATTTTCATGGGGACTGCTTTTTATTGTAGCGTATGACAAAAGCAAATGTTTAATTGCACGGAAATGACTATTGCCCAGGGGCTCTTGTTTTGAGTATAATAATCACTGGGTCATTATGCCCACATATGTTTTTTATTACTATAATACTTAAACAGAAGTCCTTGCTTAGGACTCCAAATTTTAGGAGATATTTATGAAATACACAGTGATCTTCAGAGTAGAAGGCGGCGGAGATGTAAAGTACCATGCTGAACCTGGTGAAAACATCTTAGAGATCGCACAGAAAGCAGGAGTCAACATCGATGTACCTTGCGGAGGAAACGGGACCTGCGGAAAATGCAAGATGCGCATCATGTCAGGTTCTCTTGCTTACGACAAGGGAGCAGGAAAGCTTTCAGATGAAGACTATGATGATAACTGGAGACTTGCATGCCAGGCAAGAGTAGAAGCAGATGTTACCTTGTGGGTACCTGCATCTGCATCCGATTTTGTCAGCGGCATCATTACTGCCGCTCTCAATACCCCTGAAGAACTTGAAAAATACAATGCCATGATAGATGAAGTGTTCACTCACGGTCTTTCAAGAGGCGTTAAAGAAAAAGGTTACGGCATAGCTGTAGATATTGGTACGACTACAAATGCAGTCACTCTCCTTGACCTTGAAACAGGAAAGGTCTTGTCCAGAGGTACTCTTGGTAATGCTCAGATACGCTACGGCGCAGACGTCATAAACAGGATAATACAGCAAGGGCGTCCGGGAGGAAAAGAAAGACTTCAGCATGCAGTCCTCGAAGAGACACTCATACCTCTCTTTAAAAAAGTCATAGAGGGAGCTGGTGTCGATCCCATGGAGATAACAAGAGTAGTTATCGCAGGAAATACTACTATGGAGCATCTCCTTGTCAAAGCTAACGGAGACAGCATCAGGCTCATGCCGTTTGAACCGGAGTTCCTAGATCACGATCCCATGAAAGCATCTGAACTAAGACTTCCTGTCAATCCGGATGCAAAGGTCATACTCTGTCCTAACGTAGGTTCTTATGTGGGTGGAGACATCACTGCAGGCGTACTTCCTGCGCTTCTTTGGGACAAAGACGAGATGTCACTTTTCATAGACCTTGGTACCAATGGAGAACTTGTATTCGGAAACAGAGATTATCTCCTTACATGCGCATGCTCTGCAGGTCCTGCTTTTGAAGGCGGAGACATAGACTGCGGAATGAGAGCTACAAAAGGAGCTATAGATTCCTGCACCATCCACAAGCAGACCCTCATGCCCCTTGTAACGACCATAAAAGGAGGCAGACCCGCCGGTATGTGTGGTTCGGGCCTTATCGATGTCATAGGCGAACTCTACAAGGTAGGCGCCATCGATGCAAGAGGCAAGTTCATAGCAGAAAACAAGAGGATAGTTGATGACGGATACGGAGACAAGCAGTACATACTCTTCTATGCAGATGAGTCTGCTACAGGAAGAGACATATATATCTCGGAGTCCGATATAGATAACTTCATAAGAGCAAAGGGCGCTATCTTCTCTGCAACAAGGACTATGCTCAAATCAGTTGACCTCACAGTTGATGATATAGACAGAGTAGTCATCGCAGGAGGCATTGGATCCGGCATCGATATGGAAAATGCAATGCTCATAGGCATGCTTCCAAAAGCTGATCTTTCAAAGTACAGCTATATAGGGAATTCTTCCCTTACAGGAGCCTGCGCAATGCTCATTTCAGATGAAGCAACGGAAAAGGTCTTTGAGATAGCTCACAATATGACATATATAGAGCTTTCTACAGAGCCCGGCTACATGGACGAATTCTCTGCAGCCTGCTTTATCCCTCATACAGACGCAACACTCTTTGACTAAATATTTAAAGCATAGCGGGGACCAAAAGGTCCTCGTTTTTTTGTTACATAAAATGGACCTGTTTCATTGATAGGAGACCTTTAGAGGTGGTAATATATATCAAAATGGAGGATAGTACATGAAAAAAAGATCACATATATTAGCATTAGCATTGCTACTTGCAATATCCTTGATCCCTGCAGGAGTTTTTGCATCTACCGACCCCGGGACTCAGTTTTATGCGACTGTTTCTCCTTCAGAACTTTCGGTCAGTTCTTCTGATCAGCAGGTCACAGTAACTGTAAATGCAGACAGAGAAGTCCTCATAGACGGACTTAGCATAGATTTTGACATACCAAAGGGCTGGGAAGTCGTCTCCATATCAAACAGCGAGATAAAGTTTACAGGGGATGATTATGCTTTAAGAGTAGGCGACAGCGATATAGCGAGGGTTTGCTGGTCTGATGCGGCACTAAAAACCATGAAGACGACAAACATGGCAGTTGTCACATTCAAAGTCCCGGCAAATGCAGCTGCAGGTACATACTCTGTATCTGCTCATGATTTTGAACTTACACATAACTTTGGAGACATATGGCTTGGAGATTATGACCTTCCAATTGAGATAGTGATAAAGGGCTCATCAGGGGGAGGCTCCGATACACCTGCGCCTCAGCCTGCTCCTTCAGATCAAGGCACAGATCCTGCGCCATCGGGCAGCAAGGATACAGACCCTGCTTCTTCGTCTTCCGAAGGTACTGACGGAGAAAAGAAGGACGATCAAAGCGCTCCTTCAGATCCGGAAAAGGACCAAAGCGGCGGTGTGACCCCTGACAAAGAAGAAAGCAAGGGTTCCGAAGGAAGTTCAGGGAGTGAAAAGAAATTCGACATGCTCTTCCCCATAATCGGAGGAATAGCATTAGTAATACTCATCATCCTTCTTGTCCTAACAAGGAAAAAGAAGAAATAGGGCAATCACGGCAGGCTCCTTGAAATCTTGTTCAAGTATCGTTCAAGTGTTAAAATATCATTGATAAAAATATTTTGTTATTTGGAGGTATTCATATGGATGTAAATGAAAAGAAGATAATGGTCGCATATTTCTCAACCAAAGGAGTAACAAAAGAAGCTGCAGAAAAGGTAGCTAAAGTAACAGGCGGTACGCTTTTTGAGATCCAGGCAAAGGAAAGCTATACAGATGCAGACATCGATTGGAGAGATCCTGAAAGCCGCTGCAACAAAGAACACAAAGACCTCAGCATCAGACCTGAACTTTTAAAGAAGGCTCATTGCCCGGGAAAGTATGATACCTTCTTTATAGGCTATCCTATCTGGTACGGAGTATATCCTTCCATAGTACAGTCCTTCATAGACAGCTTAAAGCTTTCAGGAAAGAATGTGGTCTTCTTTGCAACATCAGGCGGAAGCAATACAGGTAAAGCAATAGAGTTTGCAAAGAGCCTTACAAAGGATGCAGACAAGATAAACTGGCTTGATGATAAGCTCCTCAATGGACTTTCATTAGAGGAAGTAAAGACTTGGGTCAAAGCACTCTAAAATTTATACAGCATTAAGAGGAGGCAGCGTCTTTAAGCGCTGCCTTTTGTGTTGTATAATTAGAGGAAATCAAAAGGAGGAGACCATGGATTGGAATATACTCGGAATAGAAGAAACAAAAGATAAATCCGCCATAACTGCAGCATACAGAGAAAAGCTGAAAACAGTCAATCCTGAGGACAGTCCTGAAGAATTCATGGCTTTAAGGGGAAGCTATGAAGAAGCTCTAAAGCTTGCTGATGAAGAAGAAAAACCAAAAAAAGAGGACAACAGTCCCCTTGGACTTTGGAAGAAAGAGCTCAGCGATATATATGAAGATCTTGGGCGAAGGATAGATGTATCTGAGTGGACAAGACTCATGAATGAGGATATATGCCTTGCTCTTGATACAAGAGCTGACTGCGAAGAGGCTATGCTTGCATTTTTTATGGAGCATTTCCATGTTCCGCAGAAGGTATGGATCTATCTTGATTCTGAGTTTTCTTTCATTGAAAGAAAAGAAGAACTATACGAAAAGTATCCAAAGGATTTCGTAGACTATGTCATCATCAACGGCATAAAGCTTGGAGAAAGACTTCCCTACAGTCTCTTTTATCCTGGAAAGAGCGGCAAAGACTCAGATACATATATTTCTCTTTTCAACAAAGCGTCAAGAACTCCATGGGCAGAGGAAGGTCCCGTCTTTGACGAGATGAACAAACTGTCAGAAAGGCATCCCTACGGAGATACCATGATGATACGCTGCCGCATGGACACAGAAAATATAGATCTCATGGACGAGCTCAAAGCTGTCTCTGATAAATATCCGGGAGACGGATATCTTATCATGGAAGTAGCAGAAGCCATGTACGGAAAAGAGAGATGGAGCGAATGCGAAGAGTGGTGCCAAAAGGTCTCAAAAGACGATCCTGACTACTATCATTCACTTAGGCTTCGTTCATACAGCCTTGCAAAGCAGAAAAAATTCGAAGATGCGATCAAGGTCCTGCACATCATGATGAGCGAGGCCGGCGGAGACAGAAAGCAACTATATGAACTTTCTGAACTCAGAAAAGAATGGAACCAGTCTCTCATAACAAAATATGAAGAAGAACTGAAGGAAAGACCTGATGACGATCATCTCCTCTTTGATCTAGCCTGGTGCTACCTGCAAAATGACAGGAATGAAGATTGCTTAAAGCTTGCAGAAAAGATAAAAGAGGATTCTCTAGATGTCTTTGATTACAACAATCTAATGGGTCAGACCTATCTTTCTTTAAGCAGACCCTTAGATGCGCTTCCCTGCATAGAAAAACTCATAGATTATCTTAAGGACCTTAAACCGGATGGGACCGAAGAAACAGACAGGCGCATCTCAAGATTCCAGGAGATGAACGCAAGAAGGGCTGCATGTCTTTATGAAGCAGGCAGGATAGATGAAGCCATAAGTGCATACAAGGAAGCAGAAGCTATCGATCCTAATGACGGTGAGACTTTGACCGAAATAACTCAGATCTACATGCACAAAAAGGACTATGAATCTGCTTACGAGTATGCAAAAAAACTTGTAGCAGCAAGGCCAGGGTCCTATCACGGATATCTGCTTCTTGCATATTGCTGTTTTGAGCTTAGGAAAGACGGCGATGCTTTTGACGCCATAAACAGAGCAATCAGTATGGACGGAAGCGATCTGTCTTCATATATATTGAAGCTCAGGATACTCATAAGGAACGGAGTCTATGATGAAGCTCACAGCCTGATCGATTATCTGCATGAAAACGGAGTAAACGATGCCGCTGTACTTGAAGCTTGCGAAGCAATGCTTTATGAGCAGGAAGACGGGGACCAAAAGGAAGCTCTCAAAAAATATGAAGCGGTAGTAAAGAAGGTCGAAGAAGAAGATCAATACATAGGATTTGAAAACGAAGTTTATTACAGGATGGCTTCTCTTACTGCAGCTATAGCAGACAGCGAAAACAGGGTCGCAAGAAAGGAGATCCTTGCGCTCCTTGAAAAGAGCTTAAAATATGCTCCTGACGATCCGGATGCTCTTGATTACAAGGCATGGCTCCTCAAAAAAGAGGGAAAGCTCGAGGAATCTTTGGAGATCTACAAAGGCCTTGAAAAGCTTCAGAGAAATAATCTCGATGTAGAAAGGCAGATAGCAGAGATATATTATTCAGACCTTGACTTTAAGGCTCCGCAGTCTCTTGAGTACTATCAAAAGCTCCTTGCCGACAAGGAAACTGCAGACTATCACTTCTATGTGGGAATGTGCTACTTCTACATGGATGATTATGACAATGCCATAAAGCATTTCTTAAGAGAGCAGGAAATGGAACCGGATGTCCTTGACGGATATTACAGGCTTTCCCAAGTATACCTTGCTCTTGGAAGAAACGAGGAAGCTCTTAAAGAAGCGCAGAAAGTCATAGATATAATCAAAGACAAGGAAGAGGATCAGTCCCGTTACTATATCCACCTTGCAAGGATATACAGAAGGATGAGGATGCCAAGTGAAGCTATAGAAGCTATCAGGACAGCTCTTGATAAATACGGGTATGCAAAAGCAAACAAGGACATGTTTGAGATAGCAATACAGTTTGGTCTTTGGCAGGAAGCCGAAAAGATACTCAAAAGGTGGAAAGTAAACAGAGACCAGGCAAAGGATTGGTCCGGAAAAGAAGCAATGCTCCTTGCTCTTAAGGGAGAAAAACTAAGATCAAAGCTTTACTTTGCAGACAAAGCTACTGTTATGAACAAAGATGACCTTGAGCTTATGAAGATGATCTTTGGATCTACAGACAAGGCAGTAAAGGAAGAACTAAAGATCAGAAAGCAAAGACTGAGCGATGCTCTTAAAAACGGATGGGATCTGTACCAGGTCTACAGCAATTACGCTTTCAGTTTGCTCAAAGCAGGAGAGACAGACAAAGCAAAGGAAATGGCTGCAAATGCGCTTACTGCAATAGACAAGGAGCAGCCGCCAAATCACAGATATATGGCTCTTTATGAATCAAAGAAGGCAGCAGACCTTGCCATGACAGGAAGGATAGAGGAAGCAAAGCTCCTTCTCGAAAAGGTCAGGACCATGCCTCTTTGCGAGAACTGCAATTACCCGGCCTGCAAGGATGCTGATATATATGCAGTAGAGATAGCAGTAGCCGAAGGAAAGTATAAACAGGCTCTTGAAATGAGCGAAGACTTCCTTAAGAAATGGCCGGATGAGACAGACTTTCTCATACTAAAAAATTACTTGATATCGAAGGGACTCGATAAATGATCATAGGAATAGATCTTGGAACGACAAACAGCCTCGCAGCAGTCTTTATGGACGGTGAAGTTAAAATGATACCAAACAGACTTGGCGAATATCTGACGCCATCTGTAGTCAGCATCGATGATGACGGCAATGTACTCGTAGGAAAGACAGCAAAAGAATATGCTTACCTGCATCCTTTGAGGTCCGCATCAGTATTCAAAAGGAGCATGGGAACCGAAAGGGAATACACTTTAGGAACTCAGAAGTTCAAAGCAGAAGAACTTTCGAGCCTTGTGCTCAGGTCTTTAAAAGAGGATGCCGAGAGTTTCCTTGGACAAAAGGTGGATGAGGCTATAGTCAGCGTGCCTGCATATTTTAACGACTTTCAAAGAAAAGCTACAAAGGAAGCAGGAGAACTGGCAGGACTTAAGGTATCCCGTATCATAAATGAACCTACAGCTGCAGCTATAGCTCACGGCGTCGGAAGAGACGGCAAGGACGAAAAGTGCCTTGTATTTGACCTTGGCGGCGGTACTTTTGATGTATCCATACTTGAGTTCTTTGACAATGTCATGGAGGTACATGCCGTAGCAGGAGATAATTTCCTCGGAGGAGAAGATTTTACGCACCTCCTTGCAGTGGATATACTTGAAAAGAATGCTATCGCTCCTGAAAGCCTTGATATAAAAAGTATGAGCGATGTGATCAAGGCAGCGGAAGAAGCAAAATGCAAATTCTCAGAGTCAAATAAAGTGACTATGAGCGTTAATATAAACGGAGAGCAGCTGACAAAGGAATATACTCTTGAGGATTATGAAGCTCTTTGCCAGCCACTTCTTGAAAGACTCAGAAAACCCATCGAAAGAAGTATCAGAGATGCAAATATCAAAATAGATGATATAGACAGGATAATACTGGTTGGCGGAGCGACAAGGCTGCCAATAGTAAGGAATTTTGTCGTAAAGCTTTTCAAACGCTTCCTGGGAGCCTTGGTCGACCCCGATATGGCAGTTGCTCAAGGTGCAGCCCTTCAGTGCGCCATGAAGGAGAGAAATGAAGAGATAAAGGAAGTAGTCTTAACTGATGTATGCCCATTTACTCTAGGTACGGAAGTTACGGTATACAACGGTATGTTCGACGAGTCAGGTCACTACCTGCCCATAATCGAAAGAAACACTGTGATCCCTGTCAGCAGGAGACAGACAGTTTATACAGCTCATGACAACCAGACAAGAGTAGATGTCAAGATACTTCAGGGCGAGAGCAGGATAGCAGGAAACAATGTGCTCCTTGGCGAAGTATCTGTACCTGTCCCACCGGGACCAAAAGGAAAAGAAGCAATAGAGCTTGTGTATACTTATGACATAAACTCGCTGCTCGAGGTCGAAGTGACTGTACTCTCTTCCGGTGTCAAAAGGAAGATCATAGTGCAGAATGAAGAACACAGGATCTCTGAAGCTGAAGCAGAAGAAAGGCTCAAAAAACTCGAATATCTAAAGCAAAATCCAAGAGATGAAGAAGCTAACAAACTGCAGCTCTTAAGAGGAGAAAGGCTCTACGAAGAATCATCAGGTGACTTAAGAGAACGTATCGACAAGGCCATGATGGAGTTTGAGGGAGTCTTAAGAAAGCAAGACCGAAACGAGATCGACAAAGCAAGAGAGACCCTGACAAAATTTTTGGATACGATAGAATACGATATACAGTAATGTGATTTATTATGTGAAAGCTTAGTCACAGTTGTTATAACAGGGGTTTTGGGAGTTTATTATGGCCGTTAAATGGGATGAACTATTTGGCAGTGATTTTTTGATCACCCTCACTAATGAAGAAAGACGCTATTTAGCGCTTGATCCAATAGAAGATTCTTGGGATGTGACTCAATATGTGAGTAAGTGTAATGTTACCTATGTCCGTACGACAGCTTATTGGGAAGGTAATATTATAAAAAAAGTCATTCGGGAAGAGAAACGGCTGGTTGATATAGATCAAGGGCCCATTTGGGGATGGATCAGAGAAGATGATACCATGATCCAAACGGAAAACAGGGAAAAGATCATTCCTCTAACATCTAGGGGTAAATTGAAACCTGTAAATGCTACTAATATAACCTCTGTCAATCCTTCTGGTTGTACATTCTATTTTCGGATCGACAATAGAAGCTCAAATCATCCGGTAACAATGTCGATTTCTAATTACCGGAACTGTAAAAAGATCGCAATAGGAGAGAATGAAAAAGTAGCATCTATCAAAAATGAAGATGATTTTCATTCTTTCATGCAATATTACATCTCTACATGTCCTGATAATTATTTCGATCGTATCAGGGTCATAAGAACTGCAAAGCATCAAACCGTAAAATACAAAACGGGAGATATTTTTAGAGTAGAAATAGATCGTTTCCATTATTGCTATGGTCTTATTACAGGAGAACTGAGGAAAATCTTAAAATGGTCTGATCTGCCGAAATGGCATAGTTTAAGGAAACTGATGACTGTCCCTATTATGATCAGGTTTTATGATCATATTTTTGATTCTCCGGATCTTGGTCCCGAAGAATTATCCAATTATCCTTTAGGTCGTCTTTCTATTTGCAGCGACTGTGATATTATATGGGGCACTCATACTATTGTAGGACATAAGACTCTGACAGAAGACGATATAGAATTCGGCTTGGTTTGTACTAAGGTAATGGGTATAAATGAGCACATTACTACACATACTTATGATATGTTTGTAAATGATGGGATCATCCCAAATAAAGACGGATATCAGTTATATGTAGAGTGGGGACTAGCATCTGTAATGCTTCCCTTTGAATGTATCTCCGAAAAGCTAAAGAGTTTTCTTGATGAGTACCATGATCCGCATGGAGGAGTGAATATAAGTATTATCCCGGATATCGAGAAAAGTTGGTATTCAACAAAAATGGATCTCCTTAATCCCTGGAACAGCGAAATGCGAGAAGAGTTATTTCGCTGTTTGAAATTGAATCCGGATGCTGATTTTGATGAATTCGCAGCAGCTTTTAATGGACCTACAAAAAAAGAGATCTTGGAAAGACTAATGAATTGAATAATGAAAAAAGCAAGCACTTGTACGCTTGCTTTTTTTATGGGCTTCTTAATTTAGAAAATTCATATACACAAGGTCGTGCCTCGCATGAGGCACGTGGATCGAAATGA